>Ga0207416_1002935_pt1 | contig 17285 bp, 16 predicted proteins | sample PaiPotPPM11metaG_FD_184107 | JGI IMG/M metagenome (GOLD analysis project Ga0207416, IMG submission 184107) | Iron sulfur acid spring bacterial and archeal communities from Banff, Canada, to study Microbial Dark Matter (Phase II) - Paint Pots PPM... ...
CGGCACTGGCGTGCGATGCTGCGGGGGATTTGTATCTGGCCGACACGCACAACGGACGGGTACGTGTGGTGAGCGCGGCGACGGGTGTGATCTCGACGGCGGCGAGTGCGGGGCTGGCGCTGCCGCGTGGGCTGGCGGTGGACGCGGCGGGGAATGTGGTGGTGGCGGACAGCGCGAATCATCGGGTGCTGACGATTTCTCCGGCGGGAGTGATTACGACGGTTGCAGGGGAGGGGACACAGACGTTCGCGGGCGATGGCGGGATGGCGGAGGCTGCGAGTCTGGATAGTCCGCGGGCGGTGGCGTTGTCGCCTGCGGGGTTGGTGACGCTGGCGGATAGCGGCAACCAGCGTGTCCGGCAGGTCGATGGGTTGAGTCCTCCGGAGATTCATACGGTGCCGTGGACGGCGGGTTCGGCGCCGGTGAGTGTGACTGCGGCGCCGAACCCGGTGGCGATTCTTTACGGACAGGCGGTGCCGGCGCTGACCGGTACGCTGACCGGAGTGTTGCCGGCGGATGCGGGAAAGGTGACGGCGGGGTTCGCGAGTGGCGCGGGCGTGTTGTCGCCAGTGGGGATTTATCCGATCTCTGCGACGCTGACCGGCAGCGCGGCCGGGAACTACGTGCTGACGGTTGCACCGGCGAGTGTGACCATCGCGAAGGCTCCGGTAGTGGTGACGGCGGCGAGTTCGCCGGGCAGCGTGAACGCTGGGCTGCCGGTGACTGTCAACGTATCGGTGGCGAGTACGACCAGCGGCGCGCCCACGGGGAGCGTGACGCTGCTGGATGGGACGACGGTGCTGGGGGTGGTGCCGTTGTCGGCCGGTGGGGCGGTATTGACGACGAGTGCGCTGGCACCGGGGTCGCATGCGCTGAGTGCGGCGTATGGCGGCGATGGGAATTTTCTGCCGAGTGCTTCGGCGGTGACGACGGTGGCGGTGGGGACAGCGCAGGACTTTACGCTGGCAACGACGGGCGTGGCTTCGCAGTCGGTCCCGGCGGGGAGTGCGGCGACGTTCAACTTCTCGATCGCGATGCAGGGGGCGGCAATCTCGAGTCCGATCCTGCTGGCGGTGCAGGGCGTGCCGACGGGGGCGACGGCTTCGCTGAATCCGGCGAGCATCGTGCCGGGCGGGGCGACGGTGTTTACGCTGACGATTCAGACTCCGTTTGCGGGGGTGAATGAGCGGCCGCTGAGATGGGAGCCGCAGACGTGGTGGGCGGGGCTGCTGATTCCGCTGGTCGCGTGGCGACGGCGAAGGGGGTTGCGCGGCGGGCTGTTGTTGGCTGTCGTGCTGGTGCTGGGCGGTTGCGGCAATCGGGTGAATACGGCTCCGGAGTTGTCCCACGCGGCGACGTACACGATTACGGTGACGGCGACCGCGACAGGTGCGACGGGGAACTTGATTCAGCACTCGGTGAATGTGACGCTGCAGGTGCTGTGACGGTCAGGCTCTGGGGGCAAGCGTGCGGAGCAGGAAGAACAGCACGACGCCGCCAAAGAAGACGAGAGCCATGCGGATGCCGGGTTCGCGGTTGACTTCGGGGACGAGGTCGGTGGCGGCGACGTAGATGGTGACTCCGGCGGAGAGCGGCAAGCCGGCCTTGACCCATCCGGGCTCCAGGTTGATGGCGAGCACGCCGAGGACGGTGGTGGCGCCGAGGAACAGTGCGGAGTTGAGCGCGGCGCGCCGGCCCTGGCCACCGGCGAGCATGACGGACGCGACGGTGAAGCCTTCCGGTACCTTGTGCAGGAAGACGGCGATGAAGAGCATCCAGCCGAGCCACGAGGAGATGACGAAGCCGGAGCCGATGGCGATGCCGTCGAAGAAGGTGTGGGTGGCGAGGCCGAGCAGGACGGAGTAGCTGCTTTTCTTCGACAGAAATTCGTGATGGTGGGTTTCTTCGCCGAAGTGGAAGTGGGGAACCAGGGTGTGCTCGAGCAAATGGACGCCGATGTAGCCGCAGAGCACCAGCGGGGCCGCCCAATGCGCGTTGACGGAGAAGGCTTCGGGCAGCATTTCCAGGATGGCGGCCGAGAGCATGAAGCCGGCGCCGAGGGCGACGAAGTAGCGCAGTGCGCGGGCGGAGGGCGAGCGGAGGACGAGCAGGAAGCCGCCGAGGTAGTCGGCGAGGCCGGCGAAGAGACCGAGAACGAGAGCGATCCAGAACCGGGACGTTGGCAGGGCGGAAGTGTCCATACCTGCGCTAACCGTTTTGGCGGGTGTTCACGAGCGCGCCAGCTTTCAGGAGAGTCTTTCGCGTGGCAGACGTGGCCTGCGGAGTTGCGAAGATGCTTGATTTCATGTCGTTTTAATTCTACCTGCGCATTTGCAATTGGCTGCGGACCGCGGCTTTTCTTTGCCGATCGACTATCCTGTAAGAGACACCTCTGCGATGCTGGGCCGGATCGCGAAACCCCAAGTGGACACTCCTGAAGGAATCAGCCAAAAATGCCTTTGAACTGCGGAATTGTTGGGCTTCCCAACGTTGGAAAAAGCACGATCTTCAATGCCCTTACGTCGGCCAAGGCGCAGGCGGCGAACTACCCTTTCTGCACCATTGACCCGAACACCGGTGTGGTGACGGTGCCGGACGAGCGCCTGGAGAAGATCTCCAAACTGGTGCGGCCGAAGTCGCTGGTGCCGACGTCGATGGAGTTCATCGACATTGCGGGGCTGGTCGAAGGGGCGTCGAAGGGCGAAGGCCTGGGCAATCAGTTTCTCGGCCACATCCGCTCGACGGACGCGATCCTGCACGTGGTGCGGTGCTTCGCCGATCCGGAGGTGGTGCACGTTGCGGGTGGCGTGAATCCGCTGCATGACATCGACATCATCAACACGGAGCTGCTGCTGGCCGATCTGGACACGGTGGAGAAACGCCACGCCAAGGTGGAGAAGCTGAACAAGCCGGCGAATGCGGATCACAAGATCAAGGCGGAGTTTGCCGCGCTGAGCAAGCTGAAGGAGGCGCTGGAGTCGGGTAAGCCAGCGCGTACCGTGGACCTGACGGACGAGGAGTTGCCGTACACGCGCGACCTGCACCTGATCACCGCCAAGCCGCAGTTGTATGTCGCGAATGTCGATGAGTCCGGCCTGGCGGGGCACAATCCGTGGGTGGATGCGGTGGAACAACGGGCGGCCGAGGAGAAGTCGCAGGTAGTGCGGATCTGCGGGGCGATGGAGTCGGAGATTTCACAACTGGAGCCGGCGGAACGCGATGAGTTCCTGAAGGAGATGGGGCTGACGGAGCCGGGGTTGAACCGTCTGATCCACTCGGCGTATGCGCTGCTGAACCTGATTACGTACTTCACCGCGGGCGTACAGGAGGTTCGGGCGTGGACGATTGTGAAAGGAACCAAGGCGCCGGGTGCGGCGGGCGTGATTCACTCGGACTTCGAGAAGGGTTTCATCAAGGCGGACTGCTACCACTGCGAGGATTTGTTCAAGTACGGCAGCGAGCAGGCGGTGAAGGAGAAGGGACTGTTGAAGTCTGAGGGCAAGGAGTACGTCGTGAAGGACGGCGACATCCTGTTCTTCAAATTCAACGTATAGGCGTGGGCGCTGCCGGGCGGTAGGAAACGGGTTCGGCCGCCATGAGCAGGACGACGCCAAGGCCAAGGAAGAGGATTGCGCCTTCCACTTTTTCCGAGAGGGAATGCTCGCGGTCGAACTCCACGCGAGCGGGATTGTTCTGAGGCACCGCGTTGATGTCGCCGCCGGCTGCCGCGCGATCGCGTTCCATGACGGGCAGGATGGCGGACTGGACGTACTTGGTCGCGAGGATCATCCCGATGATCAGTACTGACTCCGTCATGAGGAGCCTTCGGCCGGATGGTGAGGTGCGCGACCAGAGGGCAATCGCAGTCAGCAGGAAAAAGAAGCCGCAGGCATGGCCGATCTGGTTCAGCTCGGCGACGCTGCCGCCGATGAGCTGGGCGAACTGGCTTGTCGTTCCCATCACTCGGAATGCGGCCGGCGCCTCCACGGCGGCAAAGAAGACGAGGCCGCCGACCCAGACGACGATCGCGAGTAGACGCAGCGCATGGAGGACAAAAGTCATAGGTTCAATGCTAGACGAGATCGCGGCCGATGAGGCGGCGAATGCGTTCCTTCGTCGGTGGGTGAGTGGAGAAGAGACTGCCGATACCGCCGCCGATCAGCGGGGCGATGATGAAGAGATGCGCCGTGGAGGGCGTGGCCTGCAGCGGCACGCGCTTGGAGTAGTTCTCGAGCTTCTGCAGCGCGCGGGCTAAGGCATAAGGATTGCCGGTAACGTGCGCGCCGGTTGCGTCGGCCTCATATTCACGCGAACGAGAGACAGCGAGTTGAATCAGCGTCGCGGCGATGGGAGCGAGAATAAGCATCAGCAGAGCGCCCAGTCCTCCGTTGCGATCGCGACCGTCACGGCCGCCGTAGCCGCCGAAGAACATCGCCCAGCGGCCCATGTGGGCCAGGAGCGTGATGGCGCCTGCAAGTGTGGCGGCGATGGAACTGGTGAGGATGTCGCGGTTCTTGACGTGCCCGAGCTCGTGGGCGAGGACGCCTTCGAGCTCCTCGTCGTCGAGCAGGCCGAGGATGCCGTGGGTGACGGCGACCGATGCGTGCTCCGGATTGCGACCCGTGGCGAAGGCGTTGGGCGACTCGGTGGGCAGGACGTAGATCTTCGGCATCGGCAGGCCCTGCTTCGCGGTAAGGCGCTCGACGACCTGGTAGGCGCGGGGAAGCTGCTCGCGCGTGACGGGCTGAGCGTTGTACATCTTCAGCGCGATTTTGTCGGAATAGAAGTACGCGGTGAAGTTCATCGCGACGGAGATGACGAACGCAAGGATCATGCCGTTCTCGCCGCCGAAGTGCCAGCCTACGGCGATCAAGAGCAGCATGAGGCCTACGAGGAGGAACGTCGATTTGAAGGTGTTCATCGAGTCGATCTGCCTATCCGGGCCGTCGGCTATCTGAGTGGGACCGACTCAGCCCTTTTAGCTATTAGACGCGGGACGGCCCGGTTCGATGCGGCCGAGAGCGCGGCGGAGCACAACGTCAAATGCTGCTTTATGTTGAGCATACTCGGTTTCGTTCAAGCGGCCAGCGAGCCGGTCGGTTTCGAGTTCGAAGAGCTCATCCTTGAGGGTCTGCAGGAGGGAACCGGGGGTGGCCGCCGCGGTGGGGGCTATGGCCGATGCGGAAGAGGCCGCGGCGTAGACGGGGGGAGTCGCGGAGAAGTCAGGCGCAGGGGGTGGGACTGAGCCGGCGGCGAGGGGAGTCCGGCTGCGCGCCAGCATGATGCCGGCAGCGGCGAACAGGACCAGGCCGAGGCCGCCAATGATCAGCCACTTGTACTTCGACCAGGGATCGTTGACGGCGCCGGGATCGTCGGGAACGCCGAGGCCGCCGCCGGGACGCTCGCTGCCGCTGGCCTGGGTGGCCGGGGCGTTGCCGGACTGGGGTCCATTGCCGCCGCCCGGTCCCTCTGCCTGGTCCTGCGGCAACTGGCCGGTGCCGGAGAGGGCGAACTGCACGGGCTGCCCCACGGGCGGCTGATGCGCGTCGTAGCTAAGGGCGTTGACGTCCGGATTGATGGGCTGGAAGGCGCTGGTGGGCTGGAACTGCATGGTCTTCGGCAGCATGACGGCGAAGTCGCCGGTGGGGACCGAGAGCTTGATGGAGAACGCCTGCTTGCCGCTGTAGGGCAGGCTGTAGGCGACCTGGAATCGGGTCTCGCCGGGACGGATGGGGAAGGTGAAGGCGTAGTGGCCGGTGGCTGCGTCGAGGGTCTTGACTTCGGCGGTGGTGGGCAGGCCGCCGGGGGCGTTGGCCAGGGTCTGCGAGATGACGGCGCCCTTGGGCAGATAGAACTCGAAAGTGTTGGCGCCGAACTGGGTGCGGGGCGGCGCGGAGGTGTTCTGGATGAAGAAGTTCTCCGCGACGGTGAGCATCTTGCCGGTGGAGTCGGTTTCGGCGCGGAGCACGAGGGCCTCGCCGGTGATGCCTTCGACCTTGGCGGCGGAGTCGTAGACGTCGATGTCGACGGGAGCATTGCCGGGGGGGACGGTCTTGAAGTACTCCGCGCCCTTGTGGGTGACGTGGAGGAGAATTTGACCGCCGTCGGGGGCGCTCGCCTGGAAGTGGCCTTGAGCGTCGGAGGTCACCTTGGACAACTCATCCATGCCCTGCGCAGTGTTGATGACGGCGACGGTGTCGCCCGCGGAGGGCTTGCCGGTGGTGCGATTGGTAATGGTGCCGGTGACGGTGGCGGCGAAGGCCGACGCGGCGAAGAGCAGGATGCAGATAGGCGAGAGGGCGGTGCGGAGCGTTCTGTTCGAGATAGGCACGGCTTTATTGGGTCCAGTTCTCAATCGGGAGATTGGGGATGCGGCTAAATTCGCGTTCGTTGTTGGTGACAAGGGTGAGGCCGAGTTGGAGGCAATGGGCGGCAATCCAGAGATCGTTGTTGCCGATTGGTTTGCCAACGCGTTGCAGATGGAATCGAAGTCTGGCGTAGTGTTCAGCGGTTTCGACTTCAAGAGGCACCACGGGCACCGCCTCAATAAATTCATGCAGGCTCCTCAGGGCATTCGCGGGCTGGATACTCTTTTCGGCTCCGAAACGAAGTTCTCCGTAGGTAATTGTCGAAATTACCAAGTCGCCTGGAAAATATCTGTTGATCTTTGCCCTCACTTGCGGGAGGTTCTTGGATGCATAAATGCAAATGTTCGTGTCGAGCAGGAAGAGCATGATCGGTTACAAATCCTCGCGTTCCTGTGGGGGAGGATCCACTCTTGCCTCTGCGAAGAAGTCTTCAGGCATGGAGGCGAGAGCTTCGAAGGCATCCATCAACGTCAGTTTCTTGGGCTGCCGAATCAGGATGTCGTCGCCCTGCCGGACCAGTTCGACCTCGGTCACTTTCAGACGAAATTCCTTGGGGAGGCGGATGGCCTGGCTGTTTCCAGACTTGAAAACTTTCGCGATGGTCATTCCGACTTCCTCCTTTCCGCAAACTCTCTGCGAAAAGTATACACGCAGCGTATATACATAATCTGTCTAGGCGCGGAAGCGGCCGGCTCTCATACCACGGGCGGTAAGGACATCCATTTCGGCGATGACCTGTGCGGCTTCGTCTTCGAGGGCGCGACGCTGTTCGGCGTATTCCGACTCCGGGTACTTGCCGGCGAGGTACTCGAAATTGAGGTCGCGGAGGTTTTCGTAGATGGCGTCCTTGCGTTCGCGGAGATAGTCGACGCGGGTCTTGTCGGCCTGGACGAAGGGATTGCGCTCCGGCCAGAAGATGAAGGCGAAGAGGGCGACGGTGAGGACGATGCTGGCGAGCAGGCTGGGGGACATGGGTCAGTACTCCGTTTCGCGGCGGATGCGCTCGCGCAGGGCGTCGTCCTGGGGAGGGATGGCGGGGATTCCGGCAGCGGCCGGATTCGCTACGGCAAGCGACAGGGCGCGCCGCTTCCACAGCCACACCACGACGAAGGTGCCGCCGGTAGCGAGCAGAAACACGCCAATGGGGACGATCCAGGCGGCGTTGTCGAAGCCGCCGCGGATGGGGGCGGCGAGGACAATCGCCCCATACTTGGCTTCGAACCAGTTGAGAACGGCGGTGTCGTTGTTGCTGGCGTCCAGTTGGGTATGAAGCTCGTTGATCATGCGGGACGAGTCGGGGCAGCCGACGTGATTGCATTCCAGCAGCACCTGCCCGCAGCCGCAGGAACACATCAGTTCGTGGCCGACGCGGTTGTAGCGTGTCTGCCCGGCTCCGAGCATCGCGACGACGATGACGCAGAGCAGCGCGGACTGCAGGGTCTTCGCCCAGAAGATCGGGCTGCGCAAATGGGAAAGAAGTCTATGCATGGTCAGCCTTTGCAAGCACGGCCGGACCAAGCGAGGGTGCCGGCGGGCCGGTGGGCGCCAGCTCTTCCTGACGCTGCCGGATCGCGGAGCGGACGAGATTAGGAGCAAGCGCAATGAACGTGCCGATCACGACGAAGACGACGCCAATCCAGATCCACGCGATCAGCGGGTTGAGATAGGCCTTGATGATAGGCAGACCCGAGTCGGGGTTGATGCCTTCAAAGACGGTGTAGAGGTCGGCTTGTGCGGTGGAGTGCAGCGCGACGATGGTCGAGGACTGTTCGTGATCGGTGCCGGCGAAGTAGGCGCGCTTCTCCGGCGCGAGTTGCATGACATACTTGCCGCCGCGGTAGACATCCAGGATGGCGTAGCTGGTGTCGTACTCGGGCTTGGAGTCCTGGGTCATGCTTTCGCAGACGAGGTGATAGGGGCCGATGTTGAAGCTGCTGCCTGCGGTCATCTCCATCTCGCGGGCCTGGTTGAATGCGCCGCCGGCGATGCCGATGAACATGACCACGATGCCGAAGTGGATGATGTAGCCGCCATAGCGGCGCGTGTTGCGGCGAATCAGAAGAATGATGGCGGCGAAGATGTTCTTGCCGGTCTGGGTGCGGACTACGTTCGCGCCGCGCAGGAACTCTTCGACGATCGCCGTGATGACACCGGCGGCAAGGGTAAACGCGACCAGCGAGAACAGCGTGGACTGCATTTCATCGCCGTCGTTCCAGGGGCGGATGCCGGCGATCATCAAAGCGATCGCCGTGATCCCCATCGCGATCGACGGCAGGATGAAGTTGCGGCGGATGGAACGCAGCGACGTGGAGCGCCACGCCAGCAGCGGACCGATGCCGGTGAGGAAGAGCAGGAAGAGTCCGATGGGGATGTTGACGCGGTTGTAGAACGGCGGCCCGACCGTGACCTTGGAGCCCTGCACATACTCGCTGAGCACCGGGAAGAGCGTTCCCCAGAGAACGGTGAAGCAGGCGGCGAGCAGGATCATGTTGTTGAACAGGAAGCTGGACTCGCGGCTGACGAGGGACTCGAGCTTATTCTCCGACTTGAGGTGGTCACGATTGAAGAAGAAGACGAACAGGCAGACGGAGAAGGCGATCAGGATGAAGGTATAGAACCACGCGCCGATGGCCGATTGCGCGAACGCATGCACGGAACTGACGACGCCGGAGCGGGTAAGCAGCGTGCCCAGGATGGTCAGCAGGAACGTGGAGAAGATGAGCCACACGTTCCAGTTCTTCATCATGCCGCGCTTCTCCTGCATCATGACGGAGTGGAGGAAGGCGGTGCCGGTGAGCCAGGGCATCAGGGAGGCGTTTTCGACGGGGTCCCATCCCCAATAGCCACCCCATCCGAGAACCGAATAAGCCCAGTGCGCGCCCATAAAGATGCCGACGGTCAGGAAGAGCCAGGTCACCATGGTCCAGCGGCGGGTGATGTGGATCCACTTCTCGCCGGGGTAGCGCATCATCAGCGCGCCGAGGGCGAAGGCGAACGGCACGGAGAAGCCGACGTAGCCGAGATACAGCAGCGGCGGGTGCATCACCATCTCGGGATACTGCAGCAGGGGATTCAGACCGGCGCCGTCGGCTGCGACCGGTCCGGGCGCGATCGAGAAGGGAGGCGCCGCAACCACCAGCAGCAGCACGAAGAAGATCTGGATGCCGGCGAGGATCGTCGAGGCGAAGGCCGAGAGCCGCATGTCGACGCGATGGCGCACGCGGAGGACGCATCCGTAGGCGCTGAGCAGGAACGCCCAGAGCAGGAGCGAGCCTTCCTGGCCCGACCATAACGCCGCAAATTTATAGGCCGGGTTGAGAGCGATGTTGCTGTGGGCGCGGATGTACTCCACCGCAAAGTCGTTGTGGAAGGCACACCAGACCAGGGCGAACGCGGCGCAGCAGAGCGCGACAAAGCTGGCGATCCCGGCGCGGCGGGCCGTTTCTCCGAGGCGGTTCCAGGTAGCTTCGGGGATCCGGGTGATGCGGAGGCCGCTGGCCGATCCGCCCCACAGCGCGAAGCCGCCGACTACGAGGTTATAGGCGGTGAGAATGAGAGCCAGGAGAAGGCTGAAACTCCCGAATTCGGGCATGGGATGAGGTTGCATCGCAGGTTCATTCTCTCAGATATCCGGACGGGAGGGGAGGCAGACATGGTGATGCACGTCACAGCACAAGTGGATGACCCGTCACAGGGATACCGAGGCCGGTTGCGGGAAGCGGAAAGGAGGCTAGGCAGCGCCTTCCTGCACCGGGGTGAGCACGGTGTGCAGGTTCGCGAGGAGCATATCGGGCGGCAGAGGCTTGAGCAAAAAGCGGACGTCCATGCCGTCGTATTCAGGCTCCGCGTCTTCGAGTCCGCTGATGACGATGACCGGCAGATGGGGCCGGAACCTTCTCAACTCGCGGACAAACTCCGATCCGGTCATGCCGGGCATGATGTGGTCGGTAATGACCGCGCTGATGTCGGAAGGGAACTGATTGTCCTGGAGTTGTTCCAGGGCGCGCTGGGGGTTGAGAGCTGCGATGACGTAGTAGCCGGCGCGTCGGAGGATGGTCTGGCGAGTGGCAGCCTGAATTGCATTATCGTCGAGAAGAAGAACGGTGCAGTTGTTGCTCGGATTTATCTGCTTGTCAATCTGCATCATGACCTACCTCTACTGGCCCGCCAATTCCACGTACTATCCCCAATCTTCGAGGTACGCAGAAATGTACCGCAATAGCCCATTGGATGCAGAACTCGCAATCCGGGTAGGCTCGTGAATTTGGATATTTGGCGGTTATCGTTCATGGTACCTATTCGGTGCTGGACTGACTGAATACAAACATTTAGAGTTGGCGCGAGCAGCTATCAACCCCCAACACCCACCTGTACGGATTTGTTGCCAAGGATACCCCAAAGTGAACCTCACCTATATCGACTGGCTGATCATGCTGGTCTATTTTGCTTTCGTATTGGGCATCGGCTTCGCCCTGAAGCGCTATATGCGTACCTCGAACGATTTTTTCCTGGCCGGGAGGTCGATTCCGGCCTGGGTTTGCGGACTGGCGTTTATCTCCGCCAACCTGGGAGCCCAGGAGGTAATCGGGATGGGCGCGTCGGGCGCCAAGTATGGCATCGTGACCAGCCACTTCTACTGGATTGGCGCGATACCGGCGATGTGCTTTGTGGGCATCTTCATGATGCCGTTCTACTACGGGTCGAAGGCGCGCTCGGTGCCGGAGTTCCTGCGGCTTCGCTTCGATGAGAAGACTCGGGCGGTAAACGCGTTCTCGTTCGCGATCATGACGGTACTCTCGTCCGGCATCTCGATGTACGCGATGGCGCTGCTGATTCAGAACCTGGGCCTGTTCCGCGGGATTCTGCCCGACTACATGATCTTCCACGTGTCGATCATTGTTTCGGCGCTGATCGTATTGGGTTACATTTTCCTGGGTGGGCTGACGAGTGCGATCTACAACGAGGTGCTGCAGTTCTTCCTGATCGTCGCGGGCTTCGTTCCGCTGGTGTGGATTGGCCTGCGCAATGTGGGCGGCTGGCAGGGCATCAAGCAGACGTTGCCCGCCTCGTTTACTCACTCCTGGCGGGGCATGGCCCACGCCAATACCAACAACCTGGGCGTGGAGTGGATCGGCCTGACCATGGGCCTGGGCTTCGTTCTCAGCTTTGGCTACTGGTGCACGAACTTCCTGGTGGTGCAGCGCGCCATGGCTGCCGATTCGGAAGAGTCGGCTCGCAGGGTTCCGCTGATTGCCACCATTCCCAAGATGTTCTTCCCGTTCCTGGTCATCCTGCCCGGACTGATCGCGGTATCGATGGGGTCGCACGTGACCGGCGCGGCCCCTGCAGCTGTCACAGCGACCGCCGGTACGTCAGGCGCTGCCGCTGTGCCGTCCGATCTGGCGCATCCTCACGGGATCGTGCCGGTCAAGACGGATCCCATCACAGGCGCGCCTATGGTCGATGCCGACGGCCAGCCGATCTACAACTATGACCTGACCATTCCGGTCATGCTGTTGCACTTCTTCCCAACGGGCATTCTCGGCCTGGGGCTGACCGCGTTGCTGGCCAGCTTTATGTCCGGCATGGCGGGCAACGTTACGGCCTTCAATACGGTGTGGACCTACGATATCTACCAGGCGTACATCAACAAGAAGGGCTCCGACGCGCACTATCTGTGGATGGGCCGCATGGCCACTATCGGCGGGGTGGTGCTCTCGGTGGCTGCAGCGTACGCGGTCACCAGCTTCAACAACATTATGGATGCGCTGCAACTGGTGTTCGCGCTGGTAAATGCGCCGCTGTTTGCGACGTTTCTGCTGGGCATGTTCTGGAAGCGCACCACGGGCCACGGAGCCTTTGCCGGCCTGACGCTCGGAACGCTGGGGGCATTCATCCACCATGGCCTGACATTGCCCATAGGCGATGCGGCCGGCATCCACGGGGGCTGGATCCACGTCGTCCATCAGTATCCGAGCGACATGGCGCAGAACTTCTGGACGGCAATCTTTGCGTTTTCCATTAACTTCGTGGTGACCGTGGTGGTCTCGCTGATGACCAGTCCGCGGCCCGAATCGGAGTTGGTGGGGCTGGTGTATTCGCTCACGCCGAAGCCGGTCGAACATCATCTGCAGTGGTATCAGAAGCCGGCGACGCTGGCCCTGATTGTGCTGGCAGTTGCAGTCGTTCTGAACTTCGTCTTTGCCTAAAGTTGCAGATGAATTGTGGTCAAGCATTGGTAACTTAGAACTCTGGAGTGACGTATGGGTCTCGATATCCGCATCCCTCTCGGCCTGATCTTCCTGATCATCGGTGGAATCATGGCGGTCTTTGGCATTTTCACGTACGGAAATCCGGCAATTTACGAGAAGTCGCTCGGCGTAAATCTGAATCTGGCCTGGGGTGGGATTATGTTCGCGTTCGGCGCCGTCATGTTTCTCGTAGGCAAGCGACAGAAGTGGCAGAACGACCCAGTAAATCCGCGCCCCTGGGAGAAGGGTGACGCCGCCGCAAAGGGCCATCACTAAAAACTATGCATATCGAATACCGAATCAATGAGAGAGACTATCGGAGCGCCGCAACGCTGGCGAATCGGAAGCGTTCCAATTTGTCGGCACTGGAACACTTCTGGCCGTATATCTTTTGCATTGTCTGGATTCTGATTGGCTGGCTTCCGGGCGGCGGCAACCTCGATCCGTCGAACTCGGATGATCTCTACTTCGAGCTGGGAGGGCTGCCCATCTTTCTTGTGCTGCTCTACATGCGGCGCCTGCAACTGAAGCGGGAGTATGGGAAGGCGTCGAACTACCGGCTGCTGCACGCACTGGACCTGGACGCGAACGGACTGCGACTGGTGACAAGCGTCGGTACGACGAGGTCAAGCTGGGACCTCTACGAGAAGTACGCGGAGAACGACGACGTCTTCATCCTGTATGAGGAAGGGAAACATACGTTCGTTCCGATCTCGAAGAGTCACCTGGTTCCTCTGCAAACCGATGAGCTGCGCACTTTGCTGAATGCGTATCTGCAACGGGCGTAGGCAGGACGGGAATTCTCCGCATCGTCGCTTAATCTTCCACTGCCGGTAACTTGCGATAATTGAGTCATGAAGCGCCGCACAATTGGCCATTATGAGTTTCTGCGCAAGATCGGCGCGGGCGGGTCGGGCGTCGTCTACCTGGCGACGGACACGCTGCTGCAGCGGCCTGTGGTGCTGAAGTTGCTGAAACGCGGGGCTTTGTCGCTGGAGCAGGTGCGGGCGACGCAGTTGCGCGAGGCGCGGCTGGCGTCGGCCATCGATCACCCTAACGTCTGCGCCATCTATGACGTGGGCGAGGCGCCGTCGGAGTCCGGCGGCGAAGACGAAGCCTACATCGTAATGCAGTACATCCCGGGGAAGTCGCTGGACAAGGTGATCGCCGAGGGGCCGGCCAGCCTGCAACTGGTGCTTTCGGCCGGCATCCAGATCGCCGATGGACTCTCCGCGGCCCACCAACTGGGCATCTTTCATCGCGACCTGAAGCCGGCCAACGTCATGCTGACCGACGGCGGGCTGATCAAGATTCTCGACTTCGGGCTGGCGCGGCAACTCAGCCGGGACGAGGCCGACTTCGACCCTGCGACTCCGGGCCGGCACACGCCGCCCGCGCCCGAGGCGACCTACACCGCGAAGGGTGGGACGATTGCGTACATGGCGCCCGAGCAGTTCGTGACGGGGCGGTCGTCGGTGCAGTCGGACGTGTTTGCGCTGGGGCTGATTCTGTTCGAACTGGCCAGCGGGCGGCATCCGTTTCACCGGCCGGACGCGCCGGAATTCCAGACCATTCGCGCCACCCAATTTGCGGAGCCGCCGAAGATTCGCGAGATTGTGCCCGAGTTACCGGTGGAGTTGGAGTCGGTAATTCTGCGCTGCCTGGAGAAGCAGCCTTCGGAACGCTTCTCATCGGCCGCCGATGTGCGCGAGGGGTTGCGGACAATCATGAAGGCGCTGCAGCTCGACTCGGTGGGAATGCCCGGCGATTCGATCTCGCAAGTGCCCGCGCAGGGCCGGCTGGAACTTGAGTCGCCGGAAGAAGAGAAGCGGGCCACTGGAATTCTGTCGATGCTGGCCGAGCGTTTCCGCGAGTCGGGCACGACCGCGGCTGGCAAGCAGAATTCGATTGTGGTGCTTCCGTTCGTCAACTTTGGCATGTTGACCGCGGTCGATGGGGAGCCCGTGCCGTCGCCCCTATACGGCTATGCGCTGGCGGATGCCATCGCCGCGCGCCTGGCTCGCATGACCTCGCTGGTAGTGCGGCCGTCGAGTTCGCTGATGACGATTCCGGCGCAGCAGCTTGACCCGCTCGCGATCGGCAAAAAGCTGCTGGTGCGGTTTGTGCTCGCGGGGAACTTCATGCGGTCGAAGGCGGGCTTCGATCTGAACTGGCAACTGCTCGACATTCCTTCGCAGTCGGTGCGGGCTGGCGGATCGATCAGCGTCGAGTCCTTCGACCTGATCAGCGTGCAGACGGAGATCTGCAACGAGGTCTTCTCGACGCTGCAGGGCTTTGGCGATCTGCAGAACACCATAATCTCGGCGGATGCCGCGAGGACAACGTCGTCTTCGCTGAGCCAGGATCTGTCGGAGGACTACCTGCAGGCGCGGGCGGTGCTGTCGTCGTTCATGTCGCGAACGGGATCGCTGGATGACTTGAATCGTGCGCGCGGATTGTTTGAAAGCGTGGTCAACCAGGATGAGGACTATGCGCCGGGATGGTCAGGGCTGGGCATCACGCATCTGCAGTACGCGCGCCACGGGCTGGGCGGCCAGATGCATGTGCTGGAAGCGCGGCGTGCCTTCGACAAGGCGCTGCAGCTCGATCCGGGATCGGTCGAGGCGAATCTCTATCGCGTCTACATGCTGCTTTCACGCGGCGAGAAAGAGTCGGCGCGCCACGGGATTGAGCAGCTGCTGCAGTCGGCGGCGAACGACTGGAATGTCCACCTGGTCGCGGGCCTGACGCTGCGCATCGACGGCATGTACGACGAGGCGCTGGACCAGTTCAACACCTCGCTGCGGCTTAACCCGGCGAACGCGGCGATCATCTACAACCACCGCGCGCGGGTCTATCAGTATCAGAACCAGCTTGAACTGGCGGGCGACGAGATTGAGAAAGGCTTGACGCTGGAGCCGCGCCAACCGCTGCTGCGGATTTCGCTGGGCTATCAACAGATGCGGCAGGGCGACCTGGCGCGCGCGGTGGCGACGCTCGAGTCGGTGATCTCGGACGAGGCCAGCCTGCGCATCGTGTTTCCGACGATCGCGCTGTGCTATGTGCAGCTCGGCGACCGAGCCAAGGCAGCGAGCTTCATTCTGGAAGAGACGCTGGCGGCGGCTGAAGCGGACGGCGAGATGGCCTATCGGCTGGCGACGTACTTCGCGGTGGACGGCGATGAGTCGGAAGCGCTGCACTGGTTGCGGCGGGCAATCTACCTGGGGAACGAAAACTATCCGTGGTTCACCAAGAACCCGGCGTGGAAGAACCTAGTGGGGCATAGCGACTTCGAGCGGATTCTGGAGGACCTGAAAAAAAGCTACAGGCGCAACCAGAAGAACTGGAAGCGCCTGCTGGCTCAAGTCAGGGATTAGCTCTATTCGGCGCCGGGTGAGGTGACCGCGGTGGGCTTGAGCAACGCGGCACCGGGAGTAATCGACATCGGCTCAGTGAGGCTGAAGACGAGGCCCAGGTCCTTGGGCAGTTCGGCTTGGCGATCCTGCTTCAGCCAGATCACCGTGCTCACGCCCGCGCCTATGCCTGCGCCAACCAGTGCGCCGGGAACGCCGCCGATCATCGCGCCTGCCGCTGCTCCACTGCCGGTCGTCAGGCCCATCACACCCAGGTTGCGCTTGGTGTTCTCGCCGCGCATGATCGTGCCTTCGCTGTCGACCTTGGTGTTCTCCCAGCTGTTGGTATCGATGACGCGGGCACGGAGCACATACTGCGTGCCGTCGGGCAGAATCACTGTCCGTGGTTCCAGATGAATGGCCGCCGAGCCGCTGATGCGCTTGCCTCCGCGAACCCAGGTCACGCGGCCTTCAAGCACCGAGCCAACCGGAACGATGACCTTACCCTGATGCGTCACGGGGTCGGTTACTTCGGCGGTGAAGCGGGTGCCGGGTTGGGTGGTCAGGGTCGACAAATCTTCGCGCAGCTTGACTCTGACCAGCGTGCCCTCGGGAATCTCGCCCGGTTGCGACGGGACGAAGGTGACGATCCCGGCATCCGGGTCGTCCTTGGAAGTCAGGGGACGCCGCCCATCCCGGCCAGCGGTGGCTTCGGTCACGATATTGGCGTCGGGATCGAACGCGGCGGAGCTTTGCGTAGAGCTTTGGCCCGTACTGCCGGGTCCGCGGTAGGGGACGTAGGGCCCGTAAACCGTCCCGGTAGCAGGCGCAGGAATGGCTGCCGACGGCTTGGCCCGCGCAGGCGCGGGTGCCGGGGCTGCGTCCTCGCTGTCCACAGTGATGGGGGCCTGATCGGGGTGGGAAACGCCCGACATTTGCCCAACGCCCGGCGTCGCGAGCAGCATCCACGTACTTCCGAGGCAGGCCATCCCGGCGATCAGCTTGATTCCTTTGACTCGATTGGCGATTCTCATGGTATTTCCCCTTCGTTGGTTGCCCTGCGCGGCCGTAGCTCGCATTTCCCATAGGAACACTGGAGGCGCGGATTTTATGCGCTAACCTCTCAGACTCAGGGTAGCGGGGGCCGTCGCTGTGGCGGGCGGAAATTAAGGGCGGGGAATCGAGGGCGCTAATAAGCGGCTAGGGCCGCGTAAATAAGGGCTGGGTAGGGTAAAGAGAGGGCGGCTTAAAAGGCAAAGGCAACTCAATTCAGAGTTGCCTTCCCTCCCCGGAGTACACAAATGAAAACCAGT
>Ga0207416_1002936_pt1 | contig 17277 bp, 29 predicted proteins | sample PaiPotPPM11metaG_FD_184107 | JGI IMG/M metagenome (GOLD analysis project Ga0207416, IMG submission 184107) | Iron sulfur acid spring bacterial and archeal communities from Banff, Canada, to study Microbial Dark Matter (Phase II) - Paint Pots PPM... ...
GCTCTATCTTTGATTTACAACTCGAACAGACAAGCTCGGCTTTATCGAGTGGCCGCAGGGCCGATGGCCCATTTCGACCGGTGCACCCTCGCGCCAGCATCCAGCGGTTACCCCACTCGATCATCACTGCGATCAGCGGATAGCATCAGAGGGACATACGCGCTCAGCCGTCGCCAGCGTCGGCGCCACCGCATTCGCCTCCATTGATCCATCCGCGGCCTGCTAGGGTGACGCGGCTATACAGATTTGAACTCGTCGTCCTCGCCTTGCGATCGTGAGATACATGCGATCGCCGCGCGCAAGACTTTGTACCCGGTCCGCAAGGTCAAGAATGTTTCTGATTCTCTCGCCGTCCACGGCAAAAATGACAGTCGCGGTCATCGAACATGTAGCTATGATCGATGGCCCGAAGTAACGAGATGACTGGCTTGAGGATAATCGCGACGAATCCTCCAGCCTCTGGGAGAGCTGCTCTCGTGGCCATTCTGCATGACTGTATTCCTGCAGAGGCCGCGGGACTCTCGGCTGCAGCATCCATCACTTCCACACCGCTGACTTCATAGCCGTCGATCAATTCGGTCCGGCCATCGCGGACCGACGCGCAAATTCTAGATATGGTCACAGCCCGATTGAGAGTTTGGATGTAGTCAGCGGCAGAACCGATGCTTTCATCTTGACCTGATGCGCGATTCTCGCCGGTGGGGAGAGTTGCGGGGACGGGGCGCTCCTGCCATGGTCCAGCTCTAGCCTCGGTCGTGAAGCAAAGAAGAAGAAAAACTGCGACTGATAAACGCCTGCTCATTGGAGCCGCGTCCTGTCGTCCAGGGATCAGTGTCGGACCGTGTACGGGAAGCGTCAAGCTCCCACGCGGTGCTGTCTCACGCACCCGCGCAGGTGTTGGACTTAACTGCGGCGTCGGCGCAGCTCTCGAAATGGCTGGGCGCGTCTCCCCCCAAGAGGAGGGCCGTCAATGGATCATGAAGCTCGGGATCTGAATTCGGCAACCATCCCGCAAGTCAATGGCCTGCACCACCGCTACGAACGTCTTGCCGACTGATTAGTAACAGCTCTTGCTTCACCAACGACTGCGTCGCGGCCGCCAAGCCGTCGTTTGAGGGTCTCTGTATATGAGAGGTCTTTCGATCGCAGACAGGGCGCCGATCGTACATCTTTCAGATCTCCGGCGGATTCGCTTCTCGCACCCATTCATTGAAATGTCTGCCTCTGCTCAAATTGCGGTTCCGATGGAATTTTTTATCAACGACAAGTGTTGCTGCGTTTGGCTGAGGCTTCTTTCTCTTTAGATCGACAAGTTTTTATCTAGCTTTAAAATCGCTCCGATGGTGTACGTTCCGCCAAAATAACCATATTACGGCGACGACCAGGAGAACTGCTGCCGCCACCCATTGACCGCCCCTACGCGCCACATGTGCCACCCGGTCCAACTGATCGCCGACAAAGTAGCCGGTAGTTATCATCACAGAACACCAGATGAACGCGCCCAACACGTTCCATCCGAGAAAACTCCAGAAGCGCATTCCGGCTGCACCAGCCATTGGTCCTGCCATGAAGCGTGCGCCCATGATGAACCGCGCTAAGAAAACAGCCTTGTTGCCATGCACCTGAAAAAACGTTTGCAGGTGCTCATAGCGTTTTCGTAAAAATGTGGATTTCTGCGAAAGCCACCCGAACAGTCGCTGTCCACCGGTGCGTCCAACCACAAAGCCGCACGTGTCCCCTGCGACAGCACTCAGAATTGCGACGATATACAGCGTGCCCAATTCGAGTACGTGGCGCCCAGCGAGGAATCCGGCGGCAAGCAGGACTAACTCCTCCGGCACCGGTATCCCAAAGTTACCTATGAAGACGCAAAGGAAAATGCCCGGATAGCTCCAGCGGGCGAGCCAATCGGTCATTCCCAAGGGACTCAAGATATGATGCATATCAAGTTTCGGCGGCGGTTATCGCCGACTGATGGTCATCGTGTTCAATCGCCGGCCCGGACAGTGCGCGCAGCCGACTAGTCAGCTAAATCGTTGCTAAGAAGCCGGTACTATAACAGTTGGCGGAAGTGGCGGTCCCGCGGCAGGCTGTTCCGAGGTAGGCCGCTCCGTAGCATGCGGCAGTGCCGAAACCGGTGACGTCGAGACCGGCTTACTCTGTTGTTGCACGCTGGGCTGTTTGTGAGAGGCTACAGCATTCGTAACTAGTGCGCGCTTCACGCGCACGAGTTTGCCAGAAGAATAACAGAAGGCCACCGGATGTTGTTCGTTTTTGGTTAAAACTTCCGTCGGAGTCAGCACGATCTCCGTCAGCCCTAATGTGAGGACATCGGCAGCGCCTTCTAAAAGAGCAACTCCAACCTTGCCGCCCGCACCATAGCCTTTAGTAAAGAGTTTGTAACTATCGCAATCTGTACCGTCTATCTGAATTACGCTATCGTCCGGATCGCCCAGACGTTGACGTACCGAGTCACGAGATTGTCCAACCTCGAATTTGTGCAAATCTGTGGGTATTGGACGATTGGCCTCCATAAAGACGGAGCAACCAGCCGCCCAAAAAATCACAAGCGCCAGCCACAAACGTCCAACCATCCCCCCGAAACGCCGCGTCCAGCCGCTCTCCGGACGTGCTTCCTTCGTGTACATAACCCTGGGCCGTTACGGTCGAGACTGCTAGGCGTTCCCAAGCAATCTACACCTCGTTTCAGCGGTATCCGGCATACTTTCGGTATAAAGCAAGATCCGATGGATGATTGTGCCCGATGGATCGATTCCGCGTGAGCTCTCCGAGATTAGGTGCTCCACGTTCACAACGCGGAGCAGCGGCCACTCGACCTCCCATGTTTTGGTGTTGATGAGGTCGCCGCCGCAAATCGGCAAGAATGGGGTCGCAGCAGTAAAGGTTTTTATGCAACCATCGCTGGCGCAACTCCCGGGACAATAAATTTCTAAGTGATATTCCATATTCTTTCTCCGGCTATAACTTGGCCTTCCCCGAAATTTCCCTTTTGACCGGTGTGGTTGCGCCCCATCGCTTTTCGTGCGACTTCCGCGTTCGGGTTCGATGTGTCGCAAAGAGAGCAACTGCCGTGACAGAAGAAGCACTCGCCGCATGAGATCGTGAAACGTCTGCTGACTTCGACGACTTCGCTCATCGGCTCATAACCGAGGACGTCCCCCTTCCGGATTTGCAAAGATCTGATGCAAGAGTCCTGCCGCTGCGCAAAAGGAGAGAGGCTACAAGAGATATCGGATGGTTCTCGATTTTGTTGCGACCCAACGCGAGAACAGCGTGAAAGTAATCGCTCGTCGGTAAAAACCTCCGACGCGAGTTTCGCAGACGCGGACGACGTTAATAGTCCGGCGTGCGCAGGGACCGCAACCCATAGCGCCGGGTGCGAACAAGGGGAATGAACTGGAAGACAAACGCCGTGGCCCCGCCGGCCTTCCAAGGGCGTGAGACTGAAGATGTGGACTATCTGAAGCGGTCTCTCGACAAGGCACAGCACGTTGAAACGGTTACCTACTTCGTTCGGGTTACTTGGCAAATGTTTTCCACGCGCTGGAAAAGCACGACTGTTTCGCACGCGATAGCCCTTACAAAAACGAAGAATGACCAAATAGCTTGGAGGATCTCTATCACGCGCGCTCAGAATAGAAGTGATTTGATTTCAAAATCGCTCTGTCCCTTCGGAAACCTGATCCGCGCGAGCAGAAGAATGAGGTTTAGCGATAATTACAGAGCCATGTCGGTTCGGCCTAAAGCCGCGTCGGTAACTATTCCAACGTCGGTTCACGTTGGACGATGAACGATAGCGTTCAATCCTGAGCCTCTTTTGAGGCCGTCGCAGATATCGATTGCGGCATGACGCCCGTCACCAAGGATTTTCGCGTCATTGCGTTTAAGGAGACGTGTACCTGCGTCGACGCTATGCTTTAAAGCTCCGGCTTCTTGAGGCACACCTATTGCTGCGTCTCGTTCAAAAGGGGCGAGGTGGGATGCCGGTCGTTTTGCTCTCACACTAAAGAATTTATTATGCACACAAAAAAAGATCGACCGTTAAAATTTCCTCTCAGGACGGCCCAGAATCGGTGGGCGTCGTTCCAGCAGTGTCCGCACTTCGCACAAGGCGCAGCAAGGCAGTCAACCGTCCGCGATTTGCACGTTGCAGTGCCAGTGCCGAGATTTCGCTCCGATCTGAACCGGATCGGCGGATTACTAGTCGTAGCCGCATTCGCTGCACTTGTGTTTGCAGGATGCACCAGCGGGAACGTTCAATCGCGTAGCTCCTCAAGTTATCATGCGCAGACGCGAGTAGGCTCGCGCGGGAACGGGCGCGGCACGCAGGCGTCACCTTTGGGGTCCTCCCGGATCGTGGCCTCGTGGTATGGGCCAGGATACAAAGGACATCGAACTGCGAATGGTGAAGGCTTCGATCCTAATGGCTTCACCGCGGCCTCAAAGACGCTGCCGCTGGGATCGACCGTGCGAGTCACTAACCTGCAGAATGGGCGCTGGGTTGACGTGAGAATCAACGATCGTGGCCCGGTCGCACCAGGTCGAAGTCTCGATCTATCGTCGGTCGCGGCTCAAAAGATTGGACTGACGAAAAGTGGTTTGGCTCGCGTAAGGGTCACACGTATTAAGTGATTGATCGAAAATCGCTGTCACGTAAGTTGCTCTTAGTTGCTGGGTCGCTACAGCCGATAGATATCACGGTTTAATCAACGCATGCCCATCTTTGAATGGCCTTTTGTGCCCACTTAGCAGGAACCCGGGAGCGGGCTCGACGCTGACAGGTCAGCTCGGACGAAGCCCGATTGCACGGCCAGAACGTTCTCGCCGTGCCCGCGGCAAAAAGACTCAAGAGCGACGAAAACATGATCGCGCAGGACGGCGGCCTCGCCGTCAGCGAAGTCTTGCGCATATCCCAGATCATCGAGCGTGAGGAGACCGGACGCGATCGGATGAAAACGGCAGAAGGCCGGGTGCGGCCGTAGCGCGGCCGGCAAATCCTCGACCGATCTGAGTCGCCACCCGGCCGCCTGAACTTCGAACATATCCTTGCTCGCGGCTAATTTCCGGTTGCGCCGCTCTTCATTCCAGCGAAACGATGGCCGCGGCAATTTAATGCACGGCAATGTTTTCCACTCGAGCTCGCGAAAACCGCGATTGCGACTGCGGTGCTCGGCGTGCAATGAGCCCTGCAGTAGGGGGCCGCGTTCGGCGGCATTTGTGGCGGCCATACGGATTCCTCCTTGGTGGCCGACACACATCGCTCGTTTGGTGCGAGATGGCCAGTTCCGCCTCGCTAGGCGTGTGAGGACTCAGAATCGGCCGCTTGGCAGGCAAAGGTGAGTCCGGACCCAAGCTCCGGTTGTTGAACGGGCCGCCGAAGACTCGGCCGGAACGGCGGCAATCGCACGACCGGGAACCGTTTGGTGCCTTTCTGCAAAAACGGCGGCTAAATCATTCTAAACAGTTTGTTATGTAACCGGTACCGACAGTTCGAATTCACTCTGCTCCGCCAACGAGTCAGTGCGACCGATACCGGTAGTGGGGTCATTTCGTGGGCTCAACGAAAACAGGGTTATCGGAAAGGTCCACGCGCGCACGCCTGACCATGCTGACAAAAGTCGACGGGGTAACCACAAAAAGTGCGCGTGTGGGGGCGATGCGCCCGCTCCACCGGCACCGAAGAGAGCCCTGGTCGTCGTACGCACGATCTCGTTCAAGCTGCTCTATGGCTTGGTGATCCTGCGTCACGCCCGCAGGCGGCTAGTCAGGATCAGCGTAACTACCAATCCGACTGCCGAGTGGATCGTTGGGCAGGTGACTGACGCTTTCCCCTGGGACGAAGGGCCACGTCACTTGATTCGCGACCGCGACGGGCCTTCGGCCCAGCCTACGCCCAGCGCATTCGGGCAATGGGGATCCGCGATCATCCGACTGCGCCGCGCTCACCGTGGCAGAGCGGCCACGTCGAGCGCCTCATCGGCTCGGTTCGGCGCGAATCTCTCGATCACCTGGTGGTGTTCGACGAAGCGCAGTTGCGTCGCGTTCTGAGGAATTACGCTTCCTATTACAACCAGGTCCGGACGCATCTCTCATTGGACCAGAATGCGCCGGATTTTCGGTGCCCGCAGAAGCTCGGCTCTATCGCAGCCATCTCAATTCTGGGTGGGCTGCATCATCAATATGTCAGGGTTTAGGTTTTGACTAAGCGCCGACGCCATCCCGACTGGCCTTGTGTCAGCGAAACGCCGGAATCACCCGCTCTGCGAAGCGTTTTAGCGAGCTTTTCACCAGTTCGTGCGGCTCCCCGCCTTGCGCCACCTCCATCATCAAATAGTTGATGCCGAAAAACTCGCGGCTCCAAGCGATATGATCAACGAGAAATGCAGGCTCACCAATCATCAGCAGCCGCTCCTTCTCAAAATCCTCATAGCTTTTGTTCGCGAAGATTTTTGACATCCCGCCTTGGTGGTGCCGAAAGCTTTCCGCCTCGTGCCGGCTGCGGCGATCGAGGGAGTTAAAGAATTCGAAGTACCGCAAGGCATACTGACCGCCGTTGCGCCGCGCCTCTTCCTGTGACTCACCGCAATACATCTGAAACACGCCGGCGATTTCCTTTTCCTCGGGTCTCCAGCCGTGTTCTCGCAGGGTTTGCCGATAAAGCGCGATAACGTCGCGCACGCGTTCTCGCGCCGGCAAAAACAGTCCACTGGCGAGATTAAAGCCGCGGCTGCCCGCAAAGATCGCGCTGTCGGGTGTCAGCACCGCCGATGCATAGATCGGAGGATAGGGCTGCTGCAGGGGTTTCGGAAAGAAACTATAGTTGTCGAGCTTCCAGAACCTGCCCTCGTGAGAGAACGGCTCGCCAGCGGTCCAGGCCTTGACGATGAGATCGGTCCCTTCACGATAACGTTCGTGGTTTTCGTGCTCGTCGATACCGAAGACATCGTGCGAGTATTTGAGAAATCCACGTCCGATTCCATATTCCAGCCGGCCGCCGGATAGCACGTCCAGCATCGCGTACTCCTCGGCCAGACGGATAGGATGATGTAGCGGGATCAGTGAGACTCCGGTGCCGAGGCGAATCCGCCGTGTCCGCGCCGCGGCGGCCATCGCGATCACCGAGGGCGAACCGAAGGAGTAGCCGGAGTAATGGTGCTCGCCGAACCACACGGCGTCGAAGCCAAGTTTTTCGGCAAGTTCAGTTTGTTCCAATAGCTGGGCGTAGTAGTTTGAAGGTGACTGGTGAGCTGCTGGATAGTAATCGGTGTTGTACAGAATCCCGAACTTCATATCCGCTCTCCATATAGGATGATTTCGCTATCTGTTGGAGTCTCGTTCTGCTGCGACCTAATCATCGGCTGCACTCATAGTCGAACCGGAAAACATCCTCACGGCTTCCTGGAGCATCCGAGGACATCCGCCTAGATCATCTTGCGGCGTATGGGTTTCTCTATGCTTCTGGCCTGTTTACTGCAAACATTCGACGGTTAGTCGATACAAAACTGACCATCGCCTCGAGTCGCCTGAGGCGCTCACCAGGCGTGTCGAGATCCCGTTCCTATGGGAACATTCAGTAGCCGAGGATTTCCAGCTGATTTAGGTCGAGCGCGTGGCTTAACATCGGCCACCGAATTACTCGCCCCACAGCGAGAAGATCGACCTTACCAGTGAAAGCCGCGGGCACGCACTTTCGCTGGTGATCTTCAACGAGCGCCATCTGCGCCGTGTCCTTTCGTCGTACGTCGACTACCACCAGCGAACGCGCACGCATCTTTCACTCGACAAGGACTGTCCGGACCCTCGCCCACTCATGTCGCCCTGGATCGGAAGAGTGGTCGCCATTCCGCAAGTCAGTGGCCTGCATCACCGCTACGAACGCCTCGCCGGCTGACTCGTACCAGTTCCCAGTGGCTGACGGTTGTTCGGCACCCGGTATGCCATCGACTGCGAGCTCTGTATCTGAGGTTGTTCGACCTCGATTCAGCCTCGACCGTTTTGAAGTTCAGACTTCGGCTCATTCACGAGCATCAGATCGGCTGCTCTGGAACCTTGGCAGCAGGAAATTCGCGACTACGAGGTCACCGCGAAAAAGCCCACCTTCTTTGCTCAACACAATCTCGTTAGGTGGGGCAAGCTCAAAGGGCTCGTGTAGTAAGTTCGCGAGTCCGAATTGCTCGGCCAGCTCACCCGGGCAGATTGACTCAATGCGGCGCTAGGCTGATGCCATGAAACATGGGCGGCGGATCAGGGGCGGATGGCCGGACTTTTCAGACAGGCTTTTATAGAGAATCGCTTCTCACTCTGCGCGTCCTCGAATCCGGATCGCACGGTCTGGCGGCAGTGACTCAGCGAAAAGGCCCGCCGGCGAGGGTACGCCGTCGAGCCTTAGTGAAGACAAAGCCGAACGCGAACGGGGACTACACGCCTGACGTGGAAAGCGTACAACCGCGCAAGCTTGGCTGTCCAACCCTGCCGCGAGCGGGGTTAAACTTCGTCCGATGCGACAATCGTCGCTTCCGCGGACCCGCTATCCGAGATGTACTTCGAGATCTGCTTGGCGGTCTCTGTCAGATCGCCGCTGGGCTCCCAGCGGCGCCTGTCCTCCGGCATTCGGTCTAATAGGCGGCTGGTTTTAAACAGCCTAACCTCCACGATCCGCACAGAGCACCTTGCATCCTTCAGGAAGCGTAAAATGTAAGTCTCGCGGATACGCGTTGCAGGAACAGTCCACACTGTAGAAGACATTGGTCCGCTCGGCTCCGATTCAGATCGTCGATTATCACGATGCCCAGCGAAGTCAAATCGGGCAGCCCGTAGCTTACTCGCTGGGTAACTGGGTTGCTCGTAACCACCAGCGTTACCAAACCCACGGGCAAAATTTGCGCGCGCAGCCTGCCGCCCGTTTTCACGATTTCGAAACGGGACATTGACCCCCTACCCCCCCGCAGCAGGGCAGCCGCGCCGCTCGCGATGACGGCCGGCGGCTGCCAAGCCACGGTCGCAAAGTACATTGTGCGACGAGGTCGGAACGCCATCGCGGACTTGGCGCAGCTTCCTCCGCAACGAAGCAATCGGCATCGCCGCCATCGACATGTTCGTCGCGGTGTCGGTCTCGTTTCGACTGCTCTACGTCATCGTCATCCTAGCTCACGGTCGCAGAAGGATTGTGCGGTTCGATGTTACGCAGCATCCTAACGGCAGCGTGGCTTTCACAGCAGGTAATTGAAGCGTTCCCGTGGGACACAGATCCCAGCTTTCTCCTGCGCGACCGCGATGCTTCGTACGGCTCGGTCTTCAGCAAGCGGGTCGCGGCGATGGGAGTCACCGAGGTCGTCACGGCCCCACGCTCACCGTGGCAGAACCCGCACGTCGAGCGCGTGATCGGTTCGATCCGTCGCGAATGCCTGGATCACGTCGTGATCTTCAACGAGCGCCATCTGCGCCGCGTCCTGTCCTCGTATGTCGACTATTACCAACGCACTCGCACGCATCTGTCGCTCGACAAGGATTGCCCGGACCCTCGCCTCACCCAGCCACGCAGGATCGGAAGAGTGGTGGCCATCCCGCAGGTCGGCGGTCTGCATCATCGCTACGAACGGCTCGCCGCCTGATTCGTACCAGCTCCCGGTGACCGACGGTTGTTCTGCAGCCGGTACGCCATCGTCTGACGATCTCTGTGTCAGAGGTTGTTCGATCTCGATTCAGCGCCGTCCGTTTTGAAGTTCAGATTACACTCCGACTCACCTCAGCGCATCAATTCGATAGCGATCCTCGGAGTTGCTTAGATTAACGGCTCCGATGGAATTTTTAGTAGCGAGAGGTAGCCGCTCGCAAACTAACTATGGACTTCGACCTTGACCGGCTTGAAGTCGGGGCGCTTTTCGACAGTCAATTCGAGTACGCCGTCATTATAGGCCGCGCGGATGCCATCGCGACTCGCGTGGAGCGGAAGCCTGAATGCGCGTCTGATAGTGCCGTGGTCCCGCTCCGCGATATGAACCCCGGCCTCCTGCGGCCACTCGGGACGCTTGCGCTCGGATGCAACCAACAACCGATGGTCCTCCACCTGCACATCGATCGAGCCATCCTTGAGCCCTGGCATCTCGACGTAGAAATGGTAGGCATCCTTGTCCTCGACCACGTCCGCCCGGGGCGCCATATGAGCGCCCATCCATTGGTTGCCGTACCATCCGTTCTCTAACACGAGTTCCATATGAGACCTCCTGCCGTCGCACGATGCGCTGGCATTGTCTTCGGGCTTGAGGTCACCACTGAGGGCCCGTGGTTCCTCCTCATCCGCTAGCTATTGCAACTCTGAATTGGAGGTAAGAAGAATTGCTGGCCTGATCCTAAATGTAAGCACGAATAGCAGAATTGCATGATGTCAAGCGCCCTGCGCGGGCATCCGCGCGTGGATTTGCAGGTTGCCGCAAAGGAGGCAGGCAACGTCCTGAGGCTGTTGAAATCCGAGTGGCGATAGTCCTGGGCCGGATCGAAAAATCGGGCTGCTTGAGAAGAGGAGGAGACCGTCATGGGACAAAGCGACAAGGGACCGACTGGCAGGAAAGGGTCGGGATGGCAGAACCGGTTGCCGTTAGCGCAGTTTGTACGGAAGGTCCTGCTTGAGACGATAATGGTTTCGGAGCTGGCTTTCGTCGAGGCTCACCTATCGCACTCTAATCCTGTCGCGTCGGCCGCGCTGCTTGACGCGCGCAGGCAACTGCCATACGCAAGAGCCGCTAGCGCCCTGACTTAAATTTTGGGTGTCCTGAGAACAGGCTTGTCGCGTTCCAGCCACTCGCCCACCTTACGCGGATTTGCGGCGAAGCCACCCCTTTTCTCCGAGCGCGCGCGAGTGACTTCGGTTCCATTTCGCCAAAAGTGTGGGCTTCGGCTACAAGGCTCGACTAATCGATGATCCTCGTAATTGATATAAACAAATGCGGATGTTCCAGTGGCTTTGTGTATCTCACTTAATGTAGTATAGTTGAGTTGGGATCGACATATAAAGTCTGGTCCGAACTTGATCCAGCCCAACGGTGGCCCTTCCGCTCGCCTTTGACCACTTTTCGCTAGACCAACCCAAAGCGTCCGCATGCAAGGCCTGAACGAGGTCCGTATGTATCTTCCCATTTCTGTGGGAGGCGTTGTGAGGCAACAAAAGTGGCAATTGATGATGATGCAGGAACTACCGTAGTGGAAACCCAACCAGTAAAACCCGCGCTGATAGCAGAGTTGACATGGGCCAAGCTATACACAAAGGCAATGCACAAGGATCTAGGCGTGATTTCTACGTCTATTAGGAAGAGTCAACCGACTACTGCCGGGCCGGAAATGAAGAAAAGTGCGGAGAAATTACACGATCAGCTGCAGAGCGCGAATCGCACTGTAGGCGAACTCATCGACCATGCTGGCATTAGGCCCGTGCCAGTCAAAAGGTGACCAGGGGGCGGCGGTCCCAGCGGTAGTGGGAAGTTGAAAGGATGGCGGTTTGCCCTGCGCGATTCTCGCAGAATCGCGCAGGGCCCAAACCCTTACGGGGGGAACCGCCGTGAAGAAGAACGCTGATCGACGTGACCGGGCGCGTGGTGGAGACGGTGCCGCGGCTGGCGCGTGCGCCAAGTGCTCTGGCACGGTCGCCAATCGGGCCAAGTGCAGTTGGCGGAGCGCCTTAGGGTGGACTCATGCGGCTGCGTCGGCGCGGTCGCGGAGTGGGCGCCGAGGTGGCGATTCCGGCCGTACGAGGCGCTGGAAGCGCAACGGCCGCAGCGGGGCCGGATGCTGGAGATTCTGCTCAGCGGGGTATCGACCCGCAACTACGCGCGGTGCTGCCGGAGAGGGCCGAGTCGGTGGGCATTTCGCTTTCGGCGGCAAGCCGGGAGTTCATCGCGGCGAGCGAGGACGAGTTCAAGGCGCTGTGCGAGCGTCCCCTTGACGGCCTGGAGATTGCACCCACATGATCGATAAACCCACATCGCTGACCAACTGTTACGGCGCCAGTGCAAGACCGTCTGGGGCTGCACGATCACTAGGCTTTCGTTCCAACCCCGCCACCACTGCGACAGCAAGATCCAAAGCAGCCGATCCGAAGGACCGAAGCACGGGCGACGAGTTCGGCTAAGCTCGAGCACCGCGATTTGATGGCGCAGCGCGATCACTTCCAACACCAGCGCGGTGCGGGCCCAAAGTTCTCTTCGGGCGACGGGGAATGCTCCTCTTGTCGGCATCGCCATCAAGGCAGGCTATCCGCCGGTGATCAAAACCACCGATGAATGTGCATGGATCAGGTTTTGAGAAAGGACACCCATCCTTCTTCCCAATCTCACGATCTTGCCCCCGATTTAAGCTCCATTGTGGCCGTTTCGTGCCGTTCCCTTACCGTTGTAGGCCCCTTTGTGGCCGTTTGTGCCCGATTCGTACCTTTTCTAGACCGCCTTCAAGAATATATAACCCTTTGCCAAGCGAATAATTTGGGTATCAAGATGAATTGTCCCCAGTATCCCTAGGCTTTTGGGTGACTGCCCTAAACTTTGACAGTAACTTAGGTTACCCAGATAACTTTTATGAGCTTGAAAGCCCGGTTTCGCGGTGTCATCAGGTACCAGACCGGGCCGCCAGCAATTTTTCTCCTGATTCTGAGCCGTTCCGAGCGTGCGGGCGAGTTTTTTTGGCAACGTCGCTGCGGTCGGTCATGGAAGCGCCACGATTGGCGAATCGTCGCGTCGGTCGCCCCACCGAAGGCGTTAGGAGAAACTGCAGCATAAAGACTACGCTTAAGCATGAGAAGTATCAGAATTGAGTCGGGGAATGGCCGCAGTATTTCCGAAGAATTGGAAACTGCTATGAACCTGTTGGACGGCGCGACGATCTCCTACCGCGTAAACGTGTTGGTGGCCGATGCCGATGAAGACGCAGCTAGCTTCGCCTTTCATGGCGCAAGAATAAAATTTACTGCTGGATATCCGCTTAGAGACCCCTTCGGAAAAAGCATATCCCAAATGCCCTCGCTCTGAGACCGACCCCTCTTAACTTAGCCAACTGGAAAAACGAGCGGAATGGGGCCGCTCCGAATCGGGCAATCGTCAACCCAAAAAGCGGCTCTCCGACAATTTTTTTGTCGAAAGGTCTGAAGTTTCTGGACCTTCGTCCCGCACTCTTCGCCATCCATTTGCAATCGCTGAACCCCTGCCCGTGCGTGAGTTGATCGCGGCGTAACTCATTCGTACAACTATTTCACAACTGGCTATAGCAAGTTGTTGTACTTGTGCCGCTCACGCCAGTCTTGCTAGGGCGTCCGTGTATTTTAGGGTCTTGAATAGTACAGCGATCGACAAGTAAAAGTGCTCGCGGAATGTGGTTTAACGTCCGTAACCTAGTGGAGGGAACTATGAAAACGAGCACGAGCAACAAGTAATGTCGCAAGCAGCAAGCCGATCGGGAAGCCGCATTGAAGCAGTTCAAGAGCGCGGCGGCAACCGTCTTGACCTTCAAGACTCTTTTGACTGGACGTTCACCGATTACAAAGACTCGGCGGTAAAGGGCTTGATGCCGCGCGAAGGGGCTGCCGGCGAGAACAGCCCGGCGTACCTTCGGGCGCGAGAGAGCGCGACGTGGCTGCTTCAATGCGGCGGGAAATATTCGCTGGAGATCGGAGACGAGTTGTGCGTGAGTGTTAACGAGGCGCGCGAGGCGGCCAGGCGACTGCGCGCCGGGGACGAGCGCGCGACTATAGAAGCCTATATCATAAGCAGAGACCCGTGTGACCCCTCCGCAGGATCGGACGAAGAGAAAATGTTTTGGACCGTGAGCTTGGCACAGGTGAGACAGATAATCGCGCACGGAAAAACCTGGGCCAAGACGCTCACGCGCGCACAGGCCGCCGACTGGAAAGAAATCGAATACCGCCTTCGAGTCCATCGCCTAGAGGCTGTGCTCCGCAAGGTGTGTGCTTTTGCGGCGAGAGAGGGCTTGAGATTCGCACCACGGCTTCGCTTGGTTACCGGCCAGGACAAAGCTCGTCGAGCCGGCGTGACTGAGTTACGGAGGCTGCCGCAGGTCCGGGTGTCCTGTGGCAGCCCTTGGGTCACAAAGATGCACCTATATACCACCGCACCAGAGCGGAAGACCGCCGCCGCGATTGGTGCGCGCCGGCCATAGGCAACCTCAGAATCTTTTAAATGCACTAAAGAGCTACGATAGACTACGAGAGTAGGCGGAGCGCTTTTAGTTAATTTGGTTCTTTGCGGGACATACTGTTTGTATCAACTGAGACCCGAAGAGTTTTACCATTCCTGTGTCACGGGCCGTCGGCTTTGCTGTGGACGGACATACTTCCATCCTGCGGTATTCTGCTCTGTCGGCGCTCCTGCAAGGAGAATCCGATTGAATAAGAAATGGCCAAACGACGTCACGTTCCAATGGTTAACTCAGCCCAACACCTCGCTGAGGTTGCGCGGTTCACCGTCAGCCAAAGTTACGGCTTCCCTCTTTTCATTGAATTCCAAGAAAACGGCCACGCTCCTTCTCGAGGAACCGCTACCGTCGGAAGTCCAGGTACTGTTGGACAGCGCCACAAACGTGATCGAATGCGTCACGGGCGGGCACGGACGATGCGCCAACAGCGTGTGCGGATGCCGTTGCCATAGGTCACAGGTCACGGACGCGACGCGGCGTGTGAGCATCTAAGGTCCCCGAACGGTGAACCCGTGAAATGGAGTTTGGATGAATAATAAAGATGCTGCGCAAGCACCACTCTATGCAGGGCCGAGCAAGTTAATGACCGTGCGCGAACTCTCCACATACCTGCAAGTGCATTCATCCACGGTCTACCGGCTGTTGAAGCACCATGATATTCCGGGATTTCGGATTGGCAGTGACTGGCGCTTCAACGCCGAGGTCATCGACCGCTGGTGCTCAGACAGGAGCAAGCTCTACAGTTAGTTTTTTGGTTCTGCCCGACGGGCGGACTCTTCTGGTACTGTTCGCATTCCAGGCCCGCTTGGCGCGCGAGGGGCGTGGCGCCCGACACTGAGCGAACGAGACGCAATAGTTGCCGCGCTACTGTCATTCGCAAAAACTCAACGACAGTCATGTAGCGCGGGCCAAGAGGCTGTACTCGTGGTGAAGCCCGTTCAGGACGGAGTGTGCCATAACTCGGCCTGTTCGGTCGAAGCGATGCCTCCGGCGTTGCAAATGCACGAGGAAATTCAGGGGCGGATCGGGCAGGCCAGGCCCCGCTTGCGGATCGCATACTCTGGATCTGGCTCTACCGGGTCTGGCCGCAGTGCTTACTACCCAAGCGGTAAGCGTGCCCCCGATTAGCTGGATGATCGTCAAAACTGGGGGTGCTGTCCTAATTCGGACACTCGGGGCGGGAAATTAGGACAACTCAGATAATCGAGACAAACAGTACTTCCCTATCGTCGAATGCATAATAGAGGGCAACGTAACGGCCTGTCCCTGGAATCAGGATCGTGAAATACCACGTTGACGAGTAAGGACCGCCAAGCTGCTGTCCTTGGCGAGGATCGCGGGAAAGCACCCACTTCGCGCCGTCGATCAACTCATCCGCCTTTTTCGGGTCTGGTTCGATGGCCAGCAGGTCTTTTCGAAAGGAGGGATCTTCGACAATCTGCCGATTAGGTAGCACGCGATTCCAGCCATTTTTTCGCGCGCTTTTCTGCGATGTGAACGTGTCTTTTCTGGGCGTCTGAAAGTTCTTCGCGGCCGAGAAGAGCCACTGAATAGGGGATCATTTCCGCCTTTTCAGCCAACGACCAGCCAAGAAATTCATGTGACTGCTCGCTAATATGCTTAGCGGACATCTTCCAGAAGCGCTTTATTGTCCTTTCAATCAACAGGATTTCGGCCGAAGAGAACGAAGAAAGATTGGCTTCTCGAAGCGCAAGGGGTCGTTTCTGCGTGTCGCCGAAAAATGGTTCTTCGCGAAGCGCTAGATCGCCCTTTTTTTGCATTGCTTTCAGAATGGGGAGCATGCGCTTGGGCGCCGGTCCTTGATCGAGCGCCTGATATAGTTGGCCCGTTACCGATTTTCCGATGGCGCGATAGGCGAGAAAATCCATATAGAACAGTAGCTTGTTGAGCTTCACCATTCCAAAGAAATCGTCGCCTTCCGATTCGCGGGCGATGTGCAGAACCAATTCGCGCAGTCGCACATCTGGGTCTTTGATTTCATAGCGCACGCATGAATCTTAGCGTATTTTGCCACCGCGAATCACTACTGGCCTAAACGGACGATGTCCGGGTCGTAGCGTAGTCGGCTGGGTGGGACGTGGCAGCGGTGGTACGTCTGACGGCTCAAGGGCCGCCCGCACAAGCTCGGCAATCGACCAGACGTGATCGGTTACGCCAAGCGCCATCGCTGGCGTGCAGCGCAGCGTTTCGTGAACGCGGCAGAGGTTGTAGAAAGCAACCCACAATGCGACGGCTGCGCGATGGTTTTCAAGCTTCTTGCTGTAAGCGTTGGTGAGCCGCGTACACCTGCGCATCTGCATCCGCGATGAGAGATTGAACCGCTCCACGTACGACGTGCTGATCCGGTCGGGATCGGGGCGTCCTCTTATCACGGTCGTTTCGACGCCCGCGACGTGACCTGGAGAATAACGGTGCGCCGCATCGGGCAGATTAGAATCGCCCACGTATTTTTTCGTCAAGACCGCGTAATCGACATCTGTCTGAAAGGCGAGCGTGACCGCGTTCGGATATGGCGTGTAACCGTCGCTGGTGATTTGCGGACGGTTCAAGATGCGGGCGCGCAGATCGAGCGCGGGCGCCTCAGTGTTATCAGTGTCGCGCTTCCCTACCACGTAGCTCAGCACCGCCTTTTGTGTGGCTGCCAAGGCCACGAACAACCAGACATCACCCATCTCATCGGGATCGCCCTGACGCACGCGTTTTTGCTTCTTGCCGATGAAATCCCATTGTTCGTCCAATTCGATCACGCCGACCTGTAGATCGCGCATCAGCCGGTCATGCAAGCGCGCGCAGCCCTCGCCCACGCGCACGCTGAGCCGCATCACGCTATCGCGGTGAACTTCGGTGAGTCGTTCAACTGAGCGGATCGAGCAGCCTTCGGTAAGAGCCGCGATCACGCGAACCTGAGTCTCGAAAGGTAGAACGTTTGGCGTGCTCCCCAATGCCCGTCAGATTATAGGTAGAGTCTTTGGTTGTTTTCCCCGTCCTGGGGCGGAATTAGTTTCTCCGTTTTTAGCTGTGCGAACTCGATCGGTGTCAGAG
>Ga0207416_1002939_pt1 | contig 17273 bp, 14 predicted proteins | sample PaiPotPPM11metaG_FD_184107 | JGI IMG/M metagenome (GOLD analysis project Ga0207416, IMG submission 184107) | Iron sulfur acid spring bacterial and archeal communities from Banff, Canada, to study Microbial Dark Matter (Phase II) - Paint Pots PPM... ...
CTTCCGCGCGCCGACGCTCCTCAGCGGCGAGTCGTTCCTGTTCGCGGAGCCTCCAAAGCCGCTCTTCCTCCTCCCGCTTGAGCCGGCGGCGACGATCTTCAGATAACGCAATGAGCAAACCGACAAGTGCTTCACGAAGGCGACTCTCGAGGGGCTTGCCATCCAAATCGACCCAGCTTTTTTGAACCGGTCGGTCGAAGTAGCTTTCAATCAGCAGTCGCAACTTGCCCGAAGGCTGCAAGTCCGGTTTTGTATTACGATCGGGCCACCAACTTTTCTCTTGTTTCGTAAGGGGGCGCTCTATCTTATTCTGGGGTTCCCTCAACGTAAACTGCACATCGTCTTTTCCAAACTCGACCTTGAAGCGGTGCTCATCAAGCGCAAGGAGACGGCCCTTCCACTTTTCAATTTCGTGCGCCAGTGCGTACAGGATTCGCCTCCGCCGTTTCTCGATCGGCGCGAGGCTAGGCCGACGATCTGACAACCAAGGATCACGTCGAACCGACGCATCCCATTTTTCAAACATCACGTAAGAGCGAGGACAAGCTGCTGGCACAGCGACGTCTGGCTCTTGGTTCAACGACGCAATCAACTCTGCAATATCTTTGGGTACATCAGAAGTAACGTCGACTTTGCGTATCTCGCTAGGAATGATTTCAACGGTTTCGCTTTGATTCTCCGGCGTGGGGGGCAACTTTGGTCGTCGGCGATTTTTCTCGCTTCGAGCCCAATAACCCACTGGCGGCAAAGGCACACTGACTCGGCGACACAGTTTCGCTAGGCCCACATCGGAGAGGCCGAATTTCGAGGCCAATGTACGCATAGGCTCATTCCAAACGATTTCAAATAGCTCCGTGCGAGTAAGACGCTGACTCGGCCGATCGGTGGAAATATTGGTCGTTTGTGATTTCATGGTTCCAGGATGCCCCCAATCTTAAGTTATCACGTGGTGGGGTCTCGGTTAATCAGCGGGTGATGACGCCTTGTAAATCTCCGCTGGAAACGGAGCCCAATTTCGCCACCACCCTGGTGTCACCAACGTGCGCGCGTCGACCTGGTGCCGATTCAGTATGCCATTAAGCCGGTTGGCGGGCAAGAAGGGTAATAAATAGGAATAGAGTCCACAATGCCAAGATTATCAAAAACAGCATCCGAAAATGTCGCATCAGTTTTCGCTCCATGGCTTTCAAATCAACTGGAGAAACTTCGCGTTACACCCAGTGCTCTAGCATACGCGTCGCGCCGCTTGAAGAAGAGCGACCCATTGGCTGTGGAAATTTCTGACTCCACGATTCGAAGGTTCTCACAGGGCTCGGCGGCGCCTACGCTCGCAACTGTCCACCTGCTCGTCAAGCTAATGGGTGCTCACGGAATTATTGCGCCTTCCTCACCTAACGCACTCTACCACAGCTACCCACACGCTTTGCTGCAAATTGTGCAGGGCCTTGACGCCATAGGCTTGGATTGGTATATGGAGACGTTTCGTCGGCTCCCACAACTTGTGCGACGAGCTCAGAGACGACGGACACAGCGCAGGCTCTCGCTCGCCGGTAACAAGATCATAGGTAGCTTCCCGCTGAGGAAGATGTACTTTACCAAAATCATCGATATTCAGCCAGGCGCAAAAGAGACGAAACAACTGCATAGGTGGGTACGTCGAGTCGTCAGCCATCGCGACCTTTTTGCAGTATCGCTGGCATATGCCTATTTTGGATCGTATGATTACAATGACGAATCCAGAGCGCTCCTTAGCCTATTCGACTATTACCATGCGGATCTCGAGAGAGTCTATGCTGAAGCGATAGTCCGATATCCAACGTTTGACCAACGCCTTAGCGCTTACGCCGGGCCCGAACTTAGAGCCGCTGAAGACCTTCTGGGCAATCAACGGATCGACTTTCGGACGAGGATGCGAGCCATCTCACCGCTGCTGCAACCATGGGCTTTCCAGTTCGCGGAGCACTTTATTTTGGGCGTGCCACTGTTGTCCTGGGTCGAAGAAGACACAATACGGGAGAATCTCAAGTGATACGCATCGTAGCTTCTACCGTTTACACTCCGAGTCTGAGTTTAGCACACGCACGAACTCTCTCATCATTTCAAGAACGCAAGCGTCGCTACATCGTAGACCGACTATGACTCGCGCTAATTGTGGATGGAGTTTGCAGACCCCAGCATCTGAAAGAATGAAGTCCTTCCTGGCAAATGTATGGTCGCGAAGTAGACCTAATATAGCGCGATCAACTAGTGGCCGCAACGGTTCCATTAAATCTAGCACGAGTGCGGATCTGTTAGGGCGTGAAGCGTGCAAAATTCCGATAGAGGTCTCCAGTCCCGTCACCGCAGCGGCTAGTCGAACTTGCCCTTCCAAGGCTCTGTATCCATAGTTTAGGGCTGCGTGAAGAGGAGATGTTGCATTTCGATTTGAGCCACTATAGAACGATTGGCGGGGTCCAACAGTTAGCCACTCGACAGGCACCGGATATGTCTTTGTACCTTTCCATCTCATCGGGATTCGCTGCCAGTATCCAAAGTACGCCGCTGCTGCGCGGGCTTCTATCAGCCTGATATTCTCGAGAGTGTTTGCAGACTTCAGCGAACTCAACGTTTCCAATTCATTTGAGATTGCGAGAGACCTCATCGGTGAGGGTTCAAACGATGCGAGATTTGTGCAGCAACCCTTGATCTTGGATTCGATGAGCCATCGGGCAAGTTCGACTTTCTTTGGAGCCGCAACCCTTAACAGCGACCTATGCAATGAACTATCGTAAGCAGCGTTACCAAGGCCTACCGTGGTCCGCAGGTGGCCATCCCAGTCCAGAACTAGCAACGCAACGTTTTGCCGGGCGATCCAACTCAGAACATCTAGCGTGATGAAACCATCGCAGCCAAGCAGTACGATTCTGCCGGGCAAGTTGCGACCTCCCGGGAAGTACCGGTGCTGACGCCGCGCCTGCGGATATTGTGTCAATCCCTCATCGATGAGCAGGGTGCCACCATCTATCCGCAGCTTAACGCCATGACCTGTTACAACTAACGCTTCTCCACTGTTGCACGTTTCGGGAAGTGCAGCGGCGGCAAACGCGTCCCAATACGAGCCCCTTGCAACCCACGAAAGCTCTTCGTCTGGTCTTTCATCTGCTGCTGGCGTCCTATCGATCAGTAAGTTAAAACGCGGAGGCTTCCTACGATTTCTCGCTTGTTTGAGGCGCCACCGCGAGTAGCAACTGGCGGAACAGAAACGCTGACTGCTCGGCCGCCTTAAGAGTATCTTTTCGCAACTGGGGCATACGCGAACCCGAGGAGCAGGGATAGAGCCGGATTTCCGGCGATTGTGCTTTTGCATGCGCAAACATCCTTTGCGTGTGCGAAGCCTTCGGTCTGCTACTAACAGACCGAGGGCTATTTACTTAGACAAGTGCAGACCTTAAGAACAGGGCAGGATTTGGCAAGTTCGCAACCCTTATCTGAGGCATTTGAGTGTAGGGCGTAATTGTTGATACGGATGATCCGCCCTCACCCCAAACCGCATAGGCCGCAAGCCGGGCATAGTATGTGTATGGAGTGCAAAGCTGGTCAGCCCAGTCGACTACGTACTCCGACGATATGATTCTCCGGTTCCCAACGGACACGGAATCGTCCTCAAAGGCGGCGCACGCACTCGCTAGTAGCGGTGAAAGCGCGATGCGACCATGGCGACGTTGAGTCGGCCGCGACTGTCTCGCCCTATCAATTAGCGGAGTAACTTCTTCGAGTAGATTGGCGGCATATGTTGAGCTGCCGTCCTTGTAAACGTCACCTCTTCTTGGAAAACCACTTGTCGCTATGAAAATCGAGGCTGCGGTCGGCTTCGGTAAAACCACCGAATCGCTTCGTTGTGGCATAGAGTAAAACAATTTGAACTGTTCGGGAACTGGATCCGGCGGTGTGTTGTCCTCAATGTAGGTTCCTATATGATAACGTTGTTGAAAATGCGCAGTCGATAGGAGTTCACGTACGAATGTACCGTTAATCTTGAGAACACCGGTTGAGCGAAATTCCCATCGGTAGTCACCCCAAGGGTGCACCTTGTCTTCAGCGCACCATTGCTCCCCAAGCCAGCGAAGATCTTCCAACATTACGAACAACTCTTCATAATAGCCCGCGGCCATGAAGGCGGAGGGCCAATTAATCCCAAGGGCCACACACAGCTTCTTAACCGTCCCCGGAGCGGGTCTAACTTTGCCTTGGAAGAGTTTTCGGACGTAAGACGCGCCATCGCGGTAGCCTTTACCGAGAGCTCGGGCTAGTTGACGAGTTGGAATATTGCATCTTTCTCTCAGCCAGTTTCCAAACATAATCCATCCCGCGGCATCGTGATAACTCTTGACACGGCTCTTGTATGGGCGCGGCTTTGGCTGTTCTTTAGGTTCTGGGGGGAAACCAATCATAATATTCGATTCCCTTTTGACATTGTAAAGCCTTTTATCATAAGCTTTACGAAGGGGGGAATGATGTATGACAAACCTCAGACTCTGGAGATTAAAGCACGGACTTACGGCGCGCGAGCTGGGCTCGCTGTTGGGGATTCACCCCGCCACGTTCTCTCTGCTTGAGTCAGGCCGGCTCAGGCCTTCCAGACGCCAATTAGAGGCATTTCGATCGGCGTTCGGGTCAGCGGCTGATTCGTTATTTGAGACGCTTGATAACTCTGACAGCCTAGCCCTCAAACCAGCAATGACTACCGGGCCTCCAAAATTACTGACGCATTAGGCATTCGCATTGCTAAGAAAAAAAAGATACGCCGACCCCTAGCGCGATTGGCGTATCGAAAGAAAGATCGGTCTGACCTTTCACATGGATACTTTTGCAACGAGACGCTTAGGCCCTTCGTTTGCACGCACCCCGGAACCGCGAGCGAACCGTTAAGTGGCTATTCATCGCAGGGTGCGAACGCGCAATCTCCGATCAGCGGCTGCACGCAGAGCCTGGAGACGGCGTCGACTTGAGCATGCTGCGCGCTCGAGGGCGGCTCGTAGGGGCTGGCGCACGAGGCGCGCGAGGCAGCGGTCGTTAAAGCGCGCCGCGAGATCAGCGGCAGCTCTCAAAGGCTGGGCAACACGCCGCGCGCGCAGACGCATAGCGCGGCCCAGACGCGGGCTCGATGTCTTCACCACCAAGGGGCTGCGACACCTAATTCTCCCGCTCCCAGAATCAGCCCGGGGAGGCAAATTCATGCGCGAAGCCTTCATCGCCATGGATAATGCTAATCCCAATCGACTCGCACACTGGAAGGGGCTAGGTGTAACCGACACTGCTGGGGTTTCTTGGGAGTTCGAAACGGACCTTAACCGACTTTATGAAATGGACGCTGGTCGGGACCCGCACGAACTTCATTACGAGATCTTCGCGCAATGACCACGACCCCCGCCTCGGTCAGGACTGTAATCGACGATGAACGGCTGAGGCTTAAGCGATACCGCGTATTGGGAACAGACGACCCATTCTGCGACATGTGCGGTGAGCGATCTTGGCGCTGCCTTTATCGTCCTAGATATGCCTTGAATAATATCTTTTGCGAGAACTGCGCCATTAAGTTTGACCCCCGGTGGCTCAAGTTGGGATTGCTACTACGTATGCGAAAGGCAGCTATAAGGAGACTCACGCAAAGGTCGCGCTGTGTTACTTGTGGTGAGAGCGACTGGCGAGTTTTGGTGAGAAGTCATATTCCGGGCGAGGCGAGTCTCGAGACTTGGATTATCCAGTGTCGTAACTGCCATCGAAAGAGCGACCCACACCACAGCGATCCGCGAGCCTCCGTTATTGAGTCTCCTCGCGAAGTTCTTGGGCGCTACTTCGTTCATAGGGCCAGATTAGATGAGACATTCTTTGAGCATTACAATGCAAGGTACGACCTTAACACGCCGCACCAATGATGGATCATGCTTCGGAAACAACAGCTATACCCATGGCGGTGCGCGGGTATATCAAGCGGGCCAAGGGTGGCACGGGCTCGCAGCGCGACCGCTCTTTCGAACCATATTCACCGTGGACGTTGGTCTTGGATACGGAAACCGATACGGAAGAACTTCCGGCGGCCCAGCCTCTCTTAATTGTCCAGTATCGGATCTACTACGAGCGTCAACTCTTTCAGCGAGGCGTGGCCTATGATCCGGAGACCGCATGGCCGGAAGAGGTGAAAACCATCGAAGAATTCTGTTTGCGGCGTAGGTATTATTGTTTGACCGCCAATCAATTCCGCTCGCTGTTCTATTGGATTGGATACGATCTTCAAGCAACAATCGTTGGCGCAAATGTGTTTTTTGACGTCTCGAGGCTGGCCGTATGGCACGGACCAGCAAGGACTAGCATGTACGGTGGGTTCTCGTTTATGCTCTTGCGTGAATCTGGATACCCTAATGTACGCGCCAAGAAACTGACAGACATAGCATATAAGTTTGACTTCGCCGGTCCACCAGCACCACCAATAAAGCAGTCGCGGCGATTTCAAGAAAGCGCTGTACGCCCTCCACCGATGAGAGGCACGTTCGTTGACGTACTGGTGTTAGGCAAGGCCCTCTTAGGGGAGGGCCGTCCATCACTAGCAGGCCTTGGGAAGAAACTGCAGGTCAGGCACCCTAAATTGAAAGCCCCTGAGTTCAAGCGCCCAATCACAGACGAGCAGTTGCGTTATGCCGTGCGCGACCCGCTCGCAACCGCTCAATGCTATTTCGAACTGAGACGTCGTTACGCCGCGCTCGAACTTCCCACACCCCTGCACCGTATCTACTCCGAGGCGTCTGTGGCAAAAGGGTACTTGGACAAGATGTCCATCCTACCGTGGAGGCAAGTACAACCCAATGTCGATCCTACGATCATCGGTTACTTGATGAGCACCTACGTTGCGGGTCGCACTGACACAAAGATCCGTCGCGAGATTCGTCGCGTCGCTGTATGCGACTTCACCGCTCTTTATCCAAGTGGTTGCGTGCGCTTGGGCCTATGGAAATTCATCATTGCCAAAGGTTTCACGTGTCTCGAGGCGACGGACGACATGCGAGCATTTCTCAACTTGGTCTCCCTTGATGACCTCCAAAGACCTCAAACTTGGCCGAAAATGGTGGGTATCGCTCAGATCCATCCCAACGAGGATGTGCTGCCAATTCGCGGACGGTATGGGCGCCGGCCAGGTCGACGCATTGGTTGGAACTATTTCAGCCAACACAAAGATGATCACCTCATTTGGGTCACCACCCTCGATCTCGTGGCCTCAAAAATTCTGACCGGCAGGGTACCAAAGATAATCCGCGGTTTGACTTTCTCCCCGCTTACGCCTCAAGAGGGACTTCAAACCATCACGCTTGGAGACGGCTTCAAGTTTGATCCCTACGCAGATGACTTTTTAAGGTTGTTAACGAGCAACGTATTGAGGTGAATAAGCAACTTGTTGCGGCTAAGGAAACTGGGGATTCGGATCTAGTCGACCGACTTGATGGAACGCAGCGCCACCTTAAGACAGTTGCCAATGCCATCTATGGTTTCTTTGAGGAGCAGAACATCGAAGAGCGAAAGCGCCCTGTCGAGCACGTTGTGTATTCGATTCGAGGCCAAGAGCCCCGTCACCGTTGGTTGAAAAGCATTGAGAAGCCCGGCAAGTATTTTCAGCCGTTGCTTGGGACTTGCATCACGGCCGCAGCTCATCTGTTCCTAGCGATCGCCGAACACCTTGCTGACCGTGAGGGTATTGAATGGATGGCCTGCGATACGGACAGCATGATTTTTGTGCGTCCTATCGGTATGGACGATGCTACGTTTCTTTCAAAGGTTGAATCGATCAGATATTGGTTTGCGCTTCTCAATCCTTACGAAGGGCTCCCAGACAACGACTTGTTCAAGATTGAGAAAGTAAATTTCGAACCCGATGGTAAGACGCCGCGAGAGATATTTGGGTTGGCGACTGCTCCGAAATCGTATTGCCTGTTTACTCTCGATGAGAATGGCGCTCCAATCATCCGCGAAGGAAAACAGCACGGGCTTGGTCATCTTCTCCCACCCTATGCCCGGTCTGAGGAGGAAGAGAAGGCGTGTCTTAAGGCGACGAAACTCCGTTGTTGGCAAGGCGACGTCTGGGGATTGATCGTCCGCGCCCACATAGCGGGCCACCCCGACATTGTTGACTACAGCCAGTTAGAGAATTTCAACCTTCCGGCAGCGCATCGGTTCACGGTCTCGACCATCAAGACCGAAAAGGATTGCGAGCGCTTTAACCTAGGCAAACCTTACCGCCAGCGGATTCGCCCGGGCGGCTTCCTTATCTCGTTTCCTACCAAGAACCCAGCACGTCTCCAGGGCAATCTCCGTATCCCTGTCAGGCCGACTTCGACCATTGATAAAGAGCGAGACTTAAGTCCGTACGCTCCTTATAATAAGGATATTCGCAATGCCGCGACGGCGTGCTTTGACCGAAGAACCGGCAAGCCTATCCCCGTTGAGAGGCTGAAGACCTATGCGGAGGCGCTGCGGTACTTTCACATTCGTCCGCAAGATAAATACGAGGGAGGAAGATACTTAGATACGGGAACCGTGCGCCGCAGGGATTTGATGCCATTGTGGTTCGATATCATTGGAAAAGAAGTGCGGCGATTTTCAACGGAAGATCCGGATGTCTTCGACGGGGAGTTTACACCCACGGAGTATGGGTCGATTCCATCGTTAACGTTTTTGCGTCATGCAGCATCTGTTCTAGGAAATCGCGGGCTCGCTAAAGCACGTGGCATACCAGTGCATCGGGTTGCCGAATTATTGAATGGCGAATTGGACTGCGGGCCCAAAACTATCCAAACGATCAGGGATTTGGTCATTTGGCGCCTTGAACAAGAGCGCGAGGACAGACAGCTGATAAAGAAAGCGCGGCACTACTGCCGCAGTTGCGGTTCACTAAGGAGGGCCGCTTCATCGACAGGCATAGATGCCGGTTACCTCTCGAAACTGATGAACGGAAGTAGGCCACTCACAAGTTGGTTTAGATCTAAATTAAGAGGCGCACTCGACTTGTGATAAGTGTCTAATCACCCACCACCCTGACCGGCTTTAGAATTTTCCAAATCTCGAGCATACCCCGGCGATAGACTTCTGAATAATGGTGCAATGTCTTCTGATCAGACAAAAGAGGACCGGACTTGAAAATCGACGACACGGCCAAATCAGGATGCTGCGTCACCTTCATAGCAGCTCGTCTAACGGCTCGTAGATCACGCCCTTCAGCACGCATCGCGCGCAGTTTGTGATGCGTCAGGCTACTGAGGAAGTAATGAGTGGGATCCGAATGGAGCGCCTTGCGAATTGCTGCACGGCGGACAATGCAAGGTAGGCAGTAGCCACAGTGTATGGTAGCTATTCCTTTATAGCGCTGGGCCGTTGGCCTAGCACAGGACATCGAAACTGGAATCAGTTTCTTCAAAAGCGGAAGGTCTTTGCACTCCTCAATCATTTCGCCCTTTGTCTTGAACTGATAGGGATTTGAAATTCTTAGCGAGAGGCCAAGCGCATCAAAAATCTCTTGAACACCCGCAATAAAGTACGGATGTGTGGTTCTTGTGCTTAAAGCACCGAGCCGAACCTCATTCATCGGAACGTTTATCGATATGAAGCCATTCTCGGGGACAATCAAGGAAGTAGGTTGTTTCAAACCGCTCGCAACAAAAGCGCCGAGCGCGTAAAAGAGAAACGACCGTGACCTTTGAGTTTCCTCTGCACCGTCATCTATTACGCCATGGGGAATGGCAAGGAAAGCAGATACACGCCGCAAGTCCCGTTGTCCCATGCCCTTCTTGAGGCCTTCAAAACAAGTGTCTTGGGGTACGCTCGAGCTACCATCAGCGTAGTGACTGACGAGCACGAGGTTCTCATCGCTGGTAAGCAAATCAATCGCCCCAATCAAACTGTCAAGCCCACCAGAGAAAAGCGCAACCTTTTTGACTGCACCGAGACCCTTTCGCTCTGTCTCTTTCTTGTCCGACACGGGTCTTTGATAAAACTTCAGGCGCCAAAGATCGCCAGTCAAAAATGACAAAGATTTGACCAAAAGTGGACCCATACGCGTCCAACGTCTTGGTGCTGACACTGGCACAATCAAGGCAATCTCCCGAGTCCAACCATCTTGACTATTCCGAAGTCTACTGATTCGCGTATCTGACGCAAACACTGCAATTGCAAGCAGAAGGAGGTCAAGCGCCTTATCTGACGCTTCTATTCCAATTTCGGGTAGTTGTTTAAGGAGACCGCCAAGGCGAATCGACCCTGGAGTCCCGAGGTTTTCGACGTTAAGAACCGAGGTAAGGGTGCCCCGAGGGGCTGTCAACGGCTTTCGCTTATCGGAGCCATATTGTAGGATTACTGTGTGCCTTTGCACCTTTCTACTCTTCCAACGATAGTAGTAGGTCGAAGGCTGACTTGTAAATTTCGTCCACCATCTGTTGAATTTCAGCCGGTCTCAAATTCCGCGGTTCGCGCTCGTTATTTTTCATCCCAGTTTTTACTGCCTCACTTACATAACTTTCAAGTTCATCTTGAATCTTGTCAAGCTGATGATCGCTGGACGGTAGATCAAGCGACTTGTTGGCGATGTCATTGACAATCCTCATGCAAATTGATTTCGTTACAAATCGATCTAGGAAAGCATCAAGTTCATCAATTGACATTACTTCCAGACTACTAAGTCCCGATTCCAAAAGTTCAACGATTGTGTCAATAAACGCAGCTCGCGCTATGCTCTCGTCAATGGTTGTACCAGGTGAGCATATGAGGTCTGTTAGGCTTGATAGTATCTGACCGCTCGGTCGACCGATCAAATCTTCACGGTGGTATTCACGGAGGGTGCGGTCGATGCCCTGAGTTGAAACGCTCTGCACAAACGACAGAAATCGCCCGGCCGCTCGCCGCGATGACCCCATGCGCCTAATAGCTCGCTGCGTACCACCAAGGCCGCCCGAAATGTAACGGCCGACCGCCCTCTTCAAACGTTGGTGATCGCTACCGCCTGATTTCGTGAAAGAAGTAAAATCGCGCCGAGGAGCGCTGAAACGATTTGGGAGCGTCGGCAGGTGTATCGTAGTAAAGTTCGGCTCATGCGCTGGAGGTTCAATATCTAAACCTGGGACAGGCGTCTTCTCTGGCTCAGCCTGCCATGTTGGAACCAGTGGTGTAGCGCTGCTTGGACCACGAAACGCTTTTGACGTACCCACTATTGCCTTGACTTGCCAAGCTGCTTAGCTTCGATAACACCCTGTCTGAGTTTGGTGTTCTCAGTTTGAGCTTCCCACTTTGCTTCTAATTCCCCAAGTTTAGCGAGAGCTTCAGGCGTCGTCATCGTGCGACGCAGGTATAGCGGTGCCCAAACACCCATTGAGGCTATCGGCATGTTTTCAAAAGCACGAAGTAGGCCCAATTGAAGCTTTGGATGCGCCCCTACCAACGTCGCCGCACCCTTAATGGTGGCTGGCTGAGAGTCCCAGTCCTCACTTTCTCTCGCCGCTACGAGCAGTCGAGTGAGAATCATGGAAGCATCATCGTGGCTAAGATTCTTCGTTTCTTGAGTTATCTTAGCGATCTTAAATGTCTCGCCTGACTTCAAAGTCTCGATGATCGACCCAAGCTCAGCGGGGATCTCGCCAAGGCCAACGAGCCCCGGTTTACCCTCCCTCGAGACATAGAAATATGGGCGAAGATCGTCTTCTCCTAGCGATGGCTCCATTTTTAACCAAAGTTTAAACCACTCTGAATCGAGGAGCGGTGTAAAGTGTTCTGAAAGACCGCCTCTACCGTTTTCAGTTTTACTTGTTGGCCGGTTTTCTGAGCCGCCATCCTCCACGCGCACCACAGTTTCAAGTTTCTTGAGTGCCTCGCTCCTGCCATTAGCAGAAGAACGACAACTTTCCAAAATGGCGTTATATGCGGGTTCATGAAGCCGTTCAACTAACATAAGTTTCGCAAGCTTGATTTCACGAATGCTGTCCGTAAGCTTGTACGCGGAAGCCAGCTGCATTCTGAGAACTAGTGTATTCAAAAAGCGCTTGATCTGGCGGGGGTTACCCTTCAAACCTTCTGCTAGAGGCGAACTAATGCGATCCGCCATTAGCAGCGCCTCCCGAAGCCGTTCTCCTACTGGTTCACCCAGAATCAACTCAACGAGAGCCGCATCCACTGAAACTTCGTCCAATGGAGTCGAGAGTTTCTCCCTCACACCCTCAAGCAATTTCGTAAATGCTTGGGGCTTGTCTGCGAACGCCTGACTCGCTAGTAACAGTGATATATACCTCTTGGTCTCGCTCCTATTCATTGGAGGCAATCGGAATGGAATCTGGATGAGTTTCTCCAGGTAGCTGCGGCTAAAACTTGTGGGGCCTTCGGCATTTGAGGGAAGATTCGGAAAGTGCCGACGTACGGCGTACTCAATCATCGCCTCATCCGCCGCAATCACAAAGACTGTTCCTTCAACAAATAACAGCAAGCGCAGTGCCTCGAGAGTTTCGATTGCGGTTTGAGGGAGACACCTATCGAGGTCGTCGATAAAAACTACAAGCTTGTCAATCTTCGCTGTCTCTAGGAGGTCCCGAAATTCTTTACGAAATGCGTGTATCTCTTCTGGAATAGTTGGCTCAGTACTCGGTTTTAATAGATTACCTTCAGCTCCAGGAATCATACCGGGAATTCCAGTTGTTAGAGTCCAGGCGGCGCTCAAGGTCAACTTTGATACTTTTAACCAATCTACACGCTTAAGTAGCTTTGCGGCCTTGTCTTTTAATATCTCGTCTAACGGTTGAGCGGCCCGAACTTCTGCGACTACAGATTCCATCATAGCAATCTTAGCATCTTCGAAACCTTGAAAAAGCCAGCCATTGAAAACCAACGTGCGATATCTCTTGTCGCCCGCAAGCTCGGTTCGCACCATCTCAAGCACACTAGATTTGCCCGATCCCCAGTCACCGTGAATCCCTATGGTGAGTGGCGACAATCGAGCATTGCAAATAAGGCCGACGATCGTCCTAGCGATGCCAGCGTAGTTAACCAGATCTACCGCGGTTTCTTGATCACTCCACATATTCTTTGACCAGCCTCGTTCAATGTGTGTTCGCCCGATTGGAGCAGCTAGACGAGGCGTACCCATGGGACACGCCCAAGCAGAGTTCGAGCCGATGGACTAACATTCCGTGAAATCTCGCAGCTCAGGCTCGGTTGGAAGACTTGACGATGAGCCCTGCTTGAAAGGGTACCGCTAGCGCTGCGTACATGCACTAGGGAGTCACCTAGTCCTAAGTCACCAGAATTAAACCGTTCCACATTGGCCCAATACCGCCGTGCAATTCAAGACGCGTACAAATTACCGCAAAAACCCGCAAAAAAGCCCATAGATCATTGCAGTCTGCACCCGCGCAATTCAACGCTAATCAAATGAGTTAACAGCCTATTGCAATTGCACTGCTCGGACGTCTAGGGCATTGAATTGGTCCTCATCAATTGCTTTCGGCCTTTAGCTCTGCACCACAAAGTGTTGTCGAAAAACGACCCTCGCCGTGCGCGTAAGGATACCCCCCGTGTTCGCCTGACTCGCAGGAAAAATAGTCAGCCCTTTATAATTAGGCACTAAACCATTAGGAGCTGAACTATTTATGACTGCCGCCCCTCGAAATGGCGAAAACGAAACTGGCGATATGGCGCTCATCCGGCGTGGCATCGCCCAAAGTACGGAACGCTCGGGTATCACAGACTTTGACAGCGTTAATGCAATCGTAACTCTCAAGCGCACAGCCGCTGAGCTTGACAACTTCAGCGCTAGCTACTGCAAACAAGGCCGAGTAGGTGTGTTAATGGCGCTCAACGCTGCACCCGACAAGGCTATGGCGCTGTCAAATCTCGGCGAATATCTCGTGGTCACGCGGCCGAATATTACCGGCCTGATAGATGGTTTGGTGGCAGACGGCCTCGTGAAGCGGATCGATCATCCGGATGACCGACGTGTTGTGTTGGCTCAGCTAACGCCCGCGGGGCGGGAATTCATGCGTAAATTTGTCCCGTTCCACCATCGCGCAATCAATGCGATAACGTCAGGCATGACCAAACAAGAGAAGCGCCAGCTTGTTATGTTGCTTGACAAGCTCCGCGCGCGCATTCATGATGTTCAGGTCCCACAACTAGAGGAAGCCTAGCCATGGCAGTTGCGCTGGAAACCAACAATCGAACTCAAACCCAAGTCGCCGGCAGAAAACGCCGGTTCATTATCCCCATTGCAATCGTCGTTATCATTATAGGGCTTATCTTTGGTATTCGATATCTCATCTATGCGGCTCACCACGTATCGACGGACGATGCGCAAATAGCCGGCAACATCACCACCATCAGTCCGCGGGTGAAAGGCCAAGTCGCCGCCGTCTATGTCGATGAAAACCAGTTTGTGCGCACGGGCGCAAAGCTCGTGAAGATCGACGATCGGGATTACAAAGTCGCCGTCGCGCAAGCGCAAGCCGCCTACGATCAAGCGGTCAGCACTTTACAGGCCGCCGAGACTGCCGTGCCACAACAATCGTCGCTCACAGCCGCACAGACTCAACAAGCCCAAGCCGGCATCGCTCAATCCGCAGCCGGCGTCCTCAGCGCGCAGCAACGCGTTGCGGCGGCGCAGAGCGATCTCGAAGCAGCTGGTGCGAACGCAATTAAGGCCGCCCGCGACCTTGAGCGCGCACGCGAACTTGCTGCTGAAGGTGCGATATCCCAATCACAACTTGACGCCACACAGGCCGCGTACGTCAATGCGATGTCGCAGCGCGACTCGGCGGCGAAGAACGTAGCTGCGGCGCGCGATGCGCTTCAGGCGGCAGAGGCAGGCGTATCCGGCAGCCAAGCTCAACTCGAGCAAGCGCAAACGGGCACGCAGACGACACAAATCAAGTTCTCACAGGCGGCGGTGAGCGCCGCACAGGTAAAAGCCGCCGCGGCCGCGCTTGCCAACGCGAAGCTGCAAGAATCCTACACGCTTATCGTCGCGCCGATCGAAGGCGTGGTAAGCAAGAAGTCGGTCAATGTCGGCGACACGCTCCAAGTGGGGCAGCCGCTCATGGCGATCGCCGATCAACGCCATCTCTGGGTGACTGCCAATCTCAAGGAAACGCAGCTCCCCAATGTGCGTGTCGGCCAACCAGTCGAAATTAAGGTCGATGCGTTTCCACATCGTGTGTTTACCGGCAAGGTCGAAAGCATTTCGCCTGCAACCGGCGCAACGTTTGCGCTCATTCCTCCGGATAACGCGAGCGGCAACTTCACCAAAGTGGTGCAGCGCGTGCCGGTGCGCATCTCCATCGATCCAAGTTCGGATCCGCGCAACGAATTGCGTCAAGGGCTGTCCACCGAAATTTCCATCGACACGAGCAACCACTAAACCCCTCGGGCGCCGCTTTCGTGCAATCCAGCAAACAACCGCTCATCACGGGCAATAAGTGGCTCATCACTATTCCGGTGATGCTTGCAGCCCTCATCGCCGTGCTTGATGCAAGCATCGTCAACGTCGCTATCCCTAATATGCAGTCAAGTTTCGGCGCGGGGGTAGATGAGATTGATTGGGTTATTACCGGATACCTCATCAGCAACGTTATCATCATTCCGACCACCGGCTGGTTTTCGAGCTCGTTTGGCCTAAAGCGGTACTTCGCGATCAGTCAGATTGTCTTCGTCATCGCTTCATTTCTGTGCGGCATCTCCTGGAATTTGCCGTCGCTTGTTTTCTTCAGAGTGCTCCAGGGCATCGGGGGCGGCGCGATCCTGCCAGTCGCGCTGACGATTCTGCTCGAGGCCTTCCCGCCGCGAGAGCTCGCCATGGCGTCCGCGCTCTTTGGAGTGGGCGCCGCCTTGGGCCCTGCGATCGGACCAACGCTCGGCGGCTGGCTTACCGACACGCTCTCATGGCAATGGATATTCTTTGTCAACGTCCCAATCGTCGCCGTTTCGGTCGTGCTGAGCCAATTGCTCATTCAAGAAAACCGTGAGGCTCATGCGCAACGACGCTCGGCTCCGATCGACTTCATTGGATTTGCCACCGTCGCAATTTGGCTCGGCACCATGCAAGTCGTGCTGCAAGAGGGCCAAAAGGACGGCTGGTATCAATCATCCTTCATCGCATGGATGACTGCAGTGTCACTCACGTTTTTCGTCTTGTTCTTGGTGACCGAACTACGCAGTCAGCATCCTCTCATCAATCTTCGCATTTTTGCGAATCGTAATTTTGCGCTTGGCTCGATCGCAGGCGCGATGCTGGGCGCTGCGCTCTTTGGCGCGATCTTCATCTTGCCGCTCTTCGCCTCGCTCTTGTTGCATTACACCGCATTGCAAATTGGCCTCGTGCTGCTGCCGGCGGCGCTCGTGAGCATTGTCCTCTTTCCCATTGTCGGACGCTTGGGAAACGTCATCGATCCACGCCTCCTTATGCTCATCGGCATCGCGCTGTTTACCTCTTCGCTCGTCGGCAACGGCTTTATCGGCACGCAGACATCCTACGGCTGGCTCGTCTTCTTGCAAATCCTGCGCGGTGCGTCACTGCCCTTCTTGTTCACTTCGGTTGGCGCTCTCTCGCTCGTGTCACTCAAGCCGCAAGATAAGGCCGACGGCTCTTCGCTCTTCAATTTAACGCGAACGCTTGGGGGCTCGCTCGGCATTGCAATAATCGCGACGACACTCGTCAACCGCGAAAAATTTCATTTCGAACGCTTTGGAGAATCAATTACGCAATTCGGGATCCAAACGCAGCAGCGGCTCGCGCAACTCACCGCCGGCATTGCAGCTCACTCGGGATCACCCGAGCTTGCAAGTGCGAAGGCAACCGCAGTGCTGTATCAGCAGCTCACCCAGCAAGCATACGTGTCGGCGTTCGATGACGTGGCGCTTGCGCTCGCGGTCGCATTCGCGCTCATGCTTCTGCTAATACCGATGTTTCAGGCCCAGCGTGAGTAGCTTCAGCAACGCACCGCTGCGCCTGCCCACGACTAGCCGCCGCTCACTCCGGACGCTCCCACAATGTCATGCAGCTCGGTCAGGAAGTACGAAGTCCTCGCCGGCGCACCGCCGAGAGCTTGAGCTGCGGCAAGGTTGCTTTCGGCACCGCGCAGATCCGCCTCAATCAGGTCGATCATGCCAGCCACAAAACGACCGGGCTCGTACGACGGGTTCATCTCAGCCGCGCGGTGGGCGTTCACGGCAGCAGCTCGCGCGTTGCCGTCTTGCAAATCGATCAGCGCTAGGCCCGTGTAGGT
>Ga0207416_1002942_pt1 | contig 17264 bp, 15 predicted proteins | sample PaiPotPPM11metaG_FD_184107 | JGI IMG/M metagenome (GOLD analysis project Ga0207416, IMG submission 184107) | Iron sulfur acid spring bacterial and archeal communities from Banff, Canada, to study Microbial Dark Matter (Phase II) - Paint Pots PPM... ...
AAGTGGCCGCGTGGGTCGCAGACCGCAACCGCGCCGGGGTCGGTGTGAAGTGGCGCTTTACGACCACAGACGCCCGCATTCGGTTGCAGCATCTCTATCCCACAATCCCGGCGTGACTGCCTACTAGAGTACGACCGCGAAGCAGATGCCGCATACATCCGGCTTCGTAAGACAGCATACGCGCATGGGAACGACCTCGATGACTCCAGGCGTATCGACTATGGCGCTGACGGTGAGCCGATCGGCATCGAACTGCTCAACGTCAGCCTCGGCGTCAATGTCGAAGACTTGCCCGAACGCGCGGCCGTCGCGAAACTGCTTACACGCTATGCGATCCGGGTGTTTGCCTGAGCCGGCCTTTCCCTGCTGCCAGGCTCAGATATCGTCGATCAGCGCCAGCAGTTCGATCTCCGTCTCGGCGGTGCGGCGGCCGATGCTGGCAAGCTCAATGCTCGTGCTCTGGCCGTCCAGAAACGGGCGTGTCATCAAGAGCGTGAATACGCCCCAGCGCAGGTTGCCGTAGACCTCCCACCAGCGCACCGCGTCCGGGTCCACCGCGCGGCCCGAGGCTTCGGCGTAGGCGTCGTAGAACGGCTCGCGTGGGCCGATGCCGCCCACGGGCAGCCCGTCTGCGCCGAAGCGCCAGGAACGTACACACATCCAGCCCAGGTCTTCGAGCGGATCGCCCACGTGCGCCAGCTCCCAGTCGAAGACGGCGCGCAGACCTTCCTCGCCCACCAGCACGTTGCCGTTGCGGTAGTCGCCATGCACAAACGTGAGTTCGGGCGCGGCAGGCGCGCAGCGGCGCAGCCAGCGGATGGTCAGCTCGAAGGCGGGGTGTGGCTCGACCGCGGCCTCGCGGTAAGTCTGCTCGATCGTGTCGAGCTCGAACAGTGCGGGCGATGTTCCCGCCCGCGGGCGGCGCAGAAAGGCCAGCTCGGGAACGTCCCAGCGCAGGCGATGGATCGCGGCCAGTGCCACGCCGAGCTGTTGCGGCAAGACTTCGCGCGCCCGTGCCAGCGATGGCTCTTTGACGATGCGCCGGCCGATCGACTCGCCCTGCAGGCGCCGCATCACGTAGAACGGCTGGCTGAGCACGGCCTCGCCCACGTAGAGCGGCTCCGGCACGGGCACGCCTGATGCCCGCGCCGCCTGTAACAGCCGGAACTCTTCCGCCGCGCCGAAGGCGCGCGACTCGCTCGGCCGGTAGCTCATCAGCACAAGTTGCTGCGTCTGGTCGGAGCCGCCGGGGAAACGCAGCGTCGCGTCCAGCCGCCAGGTCTCGCGCACGGCGCCGCCGGTCATCAGCCGCACGTCGGCAAGTGCAACCTCGCCGACGCCGGTCTGCGCGATCAGAAAGGCGGGCAGACCGGCCAGCAGCTCGTCCGCTTTCATCGCGCTCCTCGCGCCCGTGCGGGCGGCAGCGTCGGCAGCGGCTATGAAGACCGCATTGCGCCGGCCGGCACGCCACGCGCCTCGGCCACTTTGCGCAGCCGCGCGGGGCGAGTATAGCCGTTGCCGGTGCCGTTGACGTGGCCGTTGGACGCGCCGTTGCGGTGGGCGTGCACCGCCGCGAGCAGGGGACGCAGGTACTCGCCCGTCAGGCTGCCGGGAACCTCCGCGACCTCTTCCGGCGTGCCCGTGGCGATCACGCGGCCGCCGCGGTCGCCGCCCTGCGGTCCCATGTCGATGATGTAATCCGCGGCCTTGATCACGTCGAGGTTGTGCTCGATCACCAGCACCGTGTTGCCGCCGTCCGTCAGCCGCTGCAAGACCTCCAGCAGATGGCGCACGTCCTCGAACGAAAGGCCGGTCGTCGGTTCATCCAGGATGTACAGCGTGCGGCCGGTCGAGCGGCGCGACAGCTCGGTGCTGAGCTTGACGCGCTGCGCCTCGCCACCCGAAAGCTGCGTCGCCGGCTGACCGAGGCGGATGTAGCCAAGCCCGACCGAGGCCAAAGTCTCTAGCTTGACGCGGATGCGTGGCTGGGCGGAGAAGAACTCCAGCGCCTCGTCCACGGTCATGTTGAGCACGTCGGCGATCGTCTTGCCCTTGAAGTGGATCTCCAGCGCCTCGCGGTTGTAGCGGCTGCCCTTGCAAACCTCGCAGGGCACGGTCACGTCGGGCAGGAACTGCATCTCGATCTCGATGTAGCCCTCGCCCTTGCAGGCTTCGCAGCGACCGCCCTTGACGTTGAAGCTGAAGCGCCCCGCCGAGTAGCCGCGCATGCGCGCTTCCGGCATCGTCGCGTACAGCTCGCGGATCGGCGTGAACATGCCGGTGTAGGTCGCCGGGTTCGAGCGCGGTGTGCGGCCGATCGGCGTCTGGTCGATGTCCACGATCTTGTCGATGTACTGCAAGCCCTCGACCGGGCCGGACTCGCCCGGCCGCTCGCGGGCGCCGTTCAGCACCTGCGCGATCTTCTTGTAAAGAATCTCCTCCACCAGCGTGCTCTTGCCCGAGCCGGAGACGCCGGTGACGCAGACCAGTTCTCCGAGCGGAATCGTCACGTCCACATGCTTGAGATTGTTTTCCCGCGCGTCATGGATCGTGATCGCCTTGCCGTTGCCAGGCCGGCGCACGGCGGGCATCGGGATCTGTTTGCGTCCGCTGAGGTAGTCGCCGGTGAGCGAGGCGGGGTTCGCCATGATCTCGTCGATGTCGCCAGTGGCGACGACGTAGCCGCCATGCTCGCCGGCGCCCGGTCCCATATCGATGATGTGGTCGGCGGCGCGCATCATCGCCTCGTCGTGTTCCACAACCAGCACCGTGTTGCCCAGGTCGCGCAGCCGTTCAAGCGTGGCGATCAGCCGCGAGCTGTCGGCCGGGTGCAGGCCGATCGAGGGCTCGTCGCAGACGTAGAGCACGCCCATCAGGCTGGAGCCGATCTGTGTGGCCAGACGGATGCGCTGCGCCTCGCCGCCGGAGAGCGAGCCGGTGGCGCGGTCAAGCGCGAGGTAGTCGAGTCCGACATCGACGAGAAAGGTCAATCGGGCGCGGATCTCCTTGAAGATCTGGTAGCCGATCAGCTGGTCGCGTTCGGAGAGCGGCGTGCCCGGGTCCGCCAGCCGCGCCGTCCACGTCAACGCCTCGACGATGCCCAGCGCCGTCACGTCGACGATGTTCATGCCCTCGACCGTCACACCCAGCGTTTCGGGCTTCAGTCGCTGGCCCTTGCATACCGGGCAGGGCGTTGCGGCCATGTAGCGCTCGATCTCGGCGCGCGACCACTCGGAATCCGTCTCGCGATAGCGGCGGTCGAGGTTCGCGATCACGCCCTCGAACTGCGTTTCGTAGGTGTGGGTGCGGCCGTACTGGTTGGTGTATTTCACGGCAACCGGCTTGCCGCCGTTGCCATAGAGAATCAGCTTGATTTGGTCGTCGGACAGCTCTTTGACCGGCGCATTCACGGAGAAGCCGCCGCTCTGCGCCACCGCTTCGAGGATCTTGCCGTACCACGGGCTGATCGAGCCGGAGCGCGCCCAGGGCTGCACCGCGCCCTCGCTGATCGACAGCTCGCGGTTGGGAATCACGAGCGACGGGTCCAGCTCCATCTTCACGCCGAGGCCGGTACAGGCCGGGCAGGCGCCGTGCGGGCTGTTGAAGCTGAAGTTGCGCGGCGCGATCTCGCCCATGCTGAAGCCGTCGTAGGGGCAGGCGAAGTTCTCGGAGAAGACGCGTTCACTCTCGCCCTCGATCGCGACGAGCACCATGCCGCCGCCGAGCTTCAGCGCCGTCTCGACCGAATCCGCGAGCCGTGTGGACTCTTCCGGCAGCCGCTCGGCCGGGTCTTCGGTGACGATGCGGTCAACGACGACCTCGATCGTGTGCTTCTTCTGCTTGTTGAGTGTGATCTCTTCCGAGGCGTCGCGCACCACGCGGTCCACGCGCACGCGCACGAAGCCGGCCTGCTGCGCGTCCTCGAAAACATGGGTGTGCTCGCCCTTGCGGTCGCGGATTACGGGCGCGAGGATCATCAGCCGCTTGCCCGGCTCGATTGAGAGGATCGCGTCCACGATCTGCTGCACGGTCTGGCGCTCGATCACGCGGCCGCAGTTGGGGCAGTGCGGCACGCCGATGCGGGCGAAGAGCAGGCGCAGGTAGTCGTAGATCTCGGTGACAGTGCCGACTGTAGAGCGCGGGTTGCGGCTGGTGCCCTTCTGGTCGATCGAGATCGCCGGCGAGAGCCCCTCGATGTAATCGACGTCCGGCTTCTCCATCTGGCCCAAAAACTGGCGGGCGTAGGCGGAGAGCGACTCGACGTAGCGGCGCTGGCCCTCGGCGTAGATCGTATCGAAGGCGAGCGTGCTCTTGCCCGAGCCGGAGAGGCCGGTGATCACGACCAGCTTGTCGCGCGGGATGGTGACGTCAATGTTCTTGAGGTTGTGCTCGCGGGCGCCTTTGACGATGATCGCGTCGAGGGGCACGAGGCGGCTCCTTAACTCTGCCGTTCCAGGCCGAGCCGGCCCGGAATCCGGCGGTTGGTCGGGGCGCCGTGATGGCGGAAGCCGGCCGCGCGCCGCGATCGGCCATCCCGCCATGCGAACGTGTGTGCTGCCGCAAGTGTATCAGGTTCTGTGACAGGATAACAACGGTTCGGCCAATTTTTCGGCTGGGAGGGGCGCACAATGACACGGCTGAGCGGGCAAGAGTTGGCGAATGCGCTGCACGACCTGAGCGGCTGGAGTGCGGCCGGCGACGAGATTCGCAAGACCTATCAGTTCGAGAACTTCGTGCGCGCGGTCGCCTTCGTCAACCGCGTGGCCGACGCTGCTGAGGCGGCGAACCACCACCCGGACATCGACATCCGCTACAACAAGGTCACGATCGCGCTCACCACCCACGACGAGGGCGGCATCAGCGACAAGGACGTGGCCCTGGCCAGGCGGCTCGATGGCTTCGAGGCGTAGGCCTGCGGGCAATGGAGCACGGCCCGAGTCCGACCGCGTTAAGCGCCGCCGGGCGGGCGCGCGAGGCAGCAGCGGCGCGGTCAAAGTCGATGTTAGTGCTGGATACGACCCCCTGAACCGTGCCCAAACCCTGCGCGGCCTGCGTGAAGAGCCGCGCCCGCCGTTGCGACGACGCGCACCGCGCCGTCATCGCCGCCCAGCGCGATCGCCTCCGGGCAGCTTCACGCGAGCGAAAGCGCAGGTGCAACTGGACCAGCACCGGGCGCTGACCTTGTGGGGCTGGCTGGCCCGCGTCACCATCAAGCTTGCGGCCCTCGACCTCCCATGACCCCACAGCATGCGCCTCAGACCGGCCTCGCGGAACCGCCGTCTGCTTTGCGCGCCAGCCACTGCCGCCGCGCCGCGGCGTTTTCGGGCGAGGCAAGACAATCGGCCAGCAACTCGCGCGAGCGGTCGAGCACGGCCGGCATCGCGGCGTCGAAACCTTCATGCAGCAGCCGCTTCGCTGCCACCGCGGCGTTGCGCGGGCCGGCGAGCAAGAGGTGCACGACGCGCTCGACCTCATCGTCGAGCCGTGCCGGCGGTGCGAGGAAATCGACCAGGCCAAGCCGCAGCGCTTCGTCCGGAGGAATCCATTCGCCGGTCAGCAGGATGCGCCGCGCGTGGCCGAAGCCGATCTGGCGCGGCAGACGAAACACCGCCATGCCGGGAAACAGCCCCAGCTCACCGGCGGGCAGGCCCAGCTTGCAGTCGTCGGCGCAGACACGCAGGTCGCAGGCCAGCGCCAGTTGCAGGCCGCCGCCCAGGCAGTAGCCGTGCAGCGCGGCCACGCTGAGCGCGTCCAGCGCCTCGATCGCGGCGAACACGCGCTCCTGGTTCTCATAGAAGCCGGGCGGCATGCCCTCGCGGCTGAGCATCTCGCGGTCCATGCCGGCGCAAAAGGCGCGGCCCGCGCCGCGCAGCACGACGACGCGGACTGCGGGCCGCGCCGCCACGGCTGCAACGGCGGCGTCCAGGCCGGCGATCCAGTCCATACTCTCAGCGTTGAGCACGCTCGGCCGGTTCAGTGTGATCCGCGCCAGCGGCCCCTCGCAGGCTAGCAGCACCGCGTCCTCGCTCATCGCTCACTCCTGGGCGCTCCCTCTACGGCGCTCGCGGTTGGACGTGCCTGCCGTCCCGCTCAGGCTCCGGCCACACGCCGCGCCTGCCCGGCCCAGTACGGCTCGCGCAGCTCGCGCTTCAGCACCTTGCCGGAGGCGTTGCGCGGCAGCTCGGCCACGAAGTCGAGCGAGCGCGGCAGCTTGTAGCCCGCCAAGCGCTCGCGGCAGAAGCCGACGATCTCCGCGGCCAACGCTGCTTCCGCGACCTCGACGCCCGCGCGCCGCACCACGATCGCCTTCACCGTCTCGCCCCAGCGCGCATCGGGCACGCCGATCACGGCCGCGTCGGCCACCGCCGGGTGCTGCATCAGCGCGTCTTCGACCTCGCGCGGATAGATATTCTCGCCGCCCGAGACGATCAGATCTTTTACCCGATCCTGGATGTAGAGATAGCCGTCTGCGTCGAGTGCGCCAGCGTCTCCTGTGTGCAGCCAGCCGTCGCGCAGCGCCTCGGCACTGGCCTCCGCCAGCCGCCAGTAGCCGCGCATCAGCTACGGCCCGCGCACCACGATCTCGCCGGTTTGGCCGGGCGGCAGTATGCAGCCGGCCGCGTCTACAATGCGCACCTCCGTGCCGGCAACCGGGCGCCCGGCGGAGAGCAGCAGCTCGGGCCGCTCGCGCAGGGCGAGCGTGTGGTCGGCCGGCGGAAGAAAGCTCACCGCCACGGTTGCCTCGGTCATGCCGTACCCTTGCTGGAAGTCGCAACCGAAGAACGCGATCGCCCGCCGCAACGTCGCCGCGGCGATGGGCGAGGCGCCGTAGTGAATCAGGCGCAGATCGGGGAAACTTGCGGGGTGGTCGCCGGCCGCGTTCAAGCAGGCGAGCAGCATCGCCGGGACGAGCACGGCGTAGGCGATGCGTGCTTCGCCGAGGGCGCGCAGCGTGCGCAGCGGGTCGAACTCCTCGTGAATCACGAGGCTGCCGCCGGCCTGCACGACGATGAAGGTGGTGAAGACTGCTGCGGCGTGGAAGAGCGGCGCCACCGCGAGGCTGCGCTCGCCGCGCCGCACGTCGAGCCCGAGCCGGATCTGGGTAAGGTTCGCCTGCATGGCGCCCTGCGTGATCACAGCGCCCTTCGGCCGGCCCGTGGTGCCGCTGGTGTACATCTGATAGAGGTCGAAGTCCGGCGTGACCCGGACCGCCGGCGGCTCGGCCGGCTGCGCGCCGATCCAGCCGGCGAACGTCTCCCAGCCGGCCGGCGCCGCGTCCGCGAGCACGACGCGCCGGCGCAGCTCCGGCAGCTCGGCGGCAATGCCGTCGATGGTCGCAGTATATTCCGGCGCGGCGATGACGAGCGCGGCCTCGCTGTCGCCGAGCACGTGCGCGACTTCTGGCGGCGCGAGACGGTAGTTGACCGGCACGAGCGCCACGCCGGCCAGCGAGGCGCCGTAATAGCAGAGCGGATATTCGAGGCAGTTCTTCGCCAGCAGGGCCACGCGCTCGCCCGGCCGCACGCCGGCGGCCAGCAGCGCATTGGCGATGCGGCAGGCGGCATCCCGCGCCTCGCCGTAGCTGATGCGGCGGGCGCCCTGTGTGGCGAACTCGGCTTGCGGCTGCTCGCGGGCGTGATAGAGCAGCGCGTCGTGCAGCCGCATGCAACCCTCCTCCGGCGTGTCGCTCCTGAGACGGCAGTATAGCGGCTGGGAGGGTGGAGGGTGATCAGCGGCGGCCGCGCCCCTCACAAAAGGCGCGGCCGCCGCTGGATGCCCGCTAGCCCTGGACGAAGGCGAGAAGGTCGCGGTTGAAGCGATCCTGATGCGTGATGAAGAGGCCGTGCGGTGCGCCTTCGTACACACTGAGCCGGCTGCCGGAGATGAGTTGTGCCGTCTTGCGGCCGGTCTGTTCCAGCGGGGCGGACACATCTGCATCGCCGTGAACGATCAGCGTCGGCACGTCGATGGCCGGCAGCTCGGCGCGGAAGTCGGTCTCCGTTCCTGCGTGGTTGCAGTCGAGCCAGGCCTGCAGCGAGCTTTGCAGCATCAGGCTCAGGACCCACTGGATCTGCTCCGGCGAGGTCTCCGGCACGAAGAACGGCCGGGCATTGTCGATCAGCCACTTCGGCCGGTCGTGTCTCCACGCCGCGCGCATCTGGTCGAGAACGCAGGCGTCCACGCCATCTGGATTGTCCGCGGCCTTGAGAGCAAACGGCAGGGCGGGCGCGAGCATGAGGATGCGAGCGGTGCGCCCGGCGCCATGACGCGTCAGATAGCGCACGATCTCGCCGCAGCCCATCGAGTGGCCGACCAGCGTCGCGCCGCGCAGGTCGAGCTGCTCGATCAGCGCGGCGAGATCGTCGGCAAGCGTATCGAAGTCGTAGCCTCCTCCTGAGTCATCGGATCGGCCGTGGCCCCGCCGGTCGTAGGCGATGCAGCGCAGACCCTGTTGTGAAAGGCAGGCCATCTGCGCGCCCCACATCTCGGAGTTCAACGCCCAACTGTGAACGAAAACCACCGGCTTGCCTGTGCCCCAGTCCCTGTAGAAGAGACTCGTGCGCTTGCCGGTTTCGCCAGTTTCGATGAATGGCATGAGGAACATCTCCGCGGGAGTACTGTCGGATCGCTATTGAGGGCGGTTATGCCGATTCGGCGCAGGTCAGGCCGGATGTGCGCCGGCCGTGTGGGGCCGCGGAAGGGCCGATTGTTCAGCCCTCCCGCGCCGTCCACCCGGCAGCGCGGCCAGATGCATCTCCCGCATTCTGGCCGCGCTGCCGAACGCGGCTTAGTTCTGCGCCGCGGCGGGCAGCTCGCCGAAGAAGCCGGTGATGCGCCGCAGCCGGCCGTCGGCGGCAAGCTCACCGACATCGAGGCCGGACAATGCGACCGCGCCATCCGGTGAAACAAGCTGCCAGGCGAAGCGCAGAGAGTCGTGGTGGGCATCGATGCCGCTGGCCCGGCGGAAGCGGTGGCCGGGAAACTGCGTCTGCAGCGCCGAAGCCATGTCGCTGATGCCGCTGTGCCCTTCGGCGGCGAGCGGCGGGTCGATCAGGCGCCCGTCGGCGGCCCAGGCGCGCTCGATCAACGCCGCGCGTCGGGCGGGGTCGGTCTCGTTCCACGCCGAGAGATAGGTGTCGACGACGGTGTCGATAGTGGTGGTGATGTCAGCCACGGTAGTTCTCCTCGTTTGGCTGTCGCGTATTGCAACTCCCATGCTGCGACAGCCGCGGAGGCAAAGCGATTACGTGGCAGGTAATGGCCGGGGAGTGGAGGCTGCCGCAAGTCCCACCGTCGTCCAGCTACCGGGGCGCCTAACCCCGATTTCGCTGAAGCGAAATCGGTCGTTTGAAGTCTCCGACGGTTGCGGTACGCTATGGCCCGACACAGGAAGGGTTGGGTTCGAGGACAGACAAACGGGTGGCAGACGAACCCTCCGCCTGTCCCACAAGGACACCCTACCCCCGCTGCCGTCCGGCGCCGCCGGGAACGCTCCAGAAGTCCCTTTCCCGGCTCGGGAAGGGACAGACGCCGCTTGCGGCGTCAGGGTTAGGCGCCCCGCACGGCTGCCCGGCGACGATCGCCTGGGCGAGGCGCAAGCGTTGTCTGCCTACTGCACGCAGGGCGACTCCGGCGTGACTTCGGCGTCGATCAGCGTGCCGGTGATCAGCGCCCACTCGAGGCCGCTGCGCTGTGCCTGACGCAGCGCCCGCTCGGCCTCAAGCACCAGATCGTCGGCCAGCATCTGCAGGTCCACGGGCATGCGCGCGGACACACCGGCCGCGGCCTGCACCGGCACGATGCGGCTGCCGGCCACCAGTGGCCGCTGCAAGGCGTGGACCAGGCGCTCGGCCACTTTGGTCGCGTCCACCGGGCGCAGCATGTCCTCCAGCAGCAACAGGAACTGGCCGCCGGCGAGCCGCGCCAGCGTATCGTTCGGGCGCAGGCGGTTCTCCAGGCGCTCGCCCACGGCCCGCAGCAGCGCTGCGGCGGCGGCCTCGTCGAGCGGGTCGCCGGAGCCGGTCTCAAGCGGCTGGACGTCGATAAAGAAGACGGCGACGCCGCTGCCGCGCCTGCTGGCGCCCAGCAGGGCATGGCTCAGCCGGTCCATGAACAGCATCTGGTTCGGCAGACCGGTGATCTCGTCGTAGTAGGCTTGCAGTGCCTGAAGCGTGACGGCCGGACGTGTCTCGATCGCGGTTTCCAGCATGGCGGTCCTCGATTCCCCAGTCGTGGCGCCTGTTCGGCACGCCACGCGGTGACTGTCTGTAGTGGTTTCCCCCTATTGCCACCGTAGGTATCGAAAACTCCGTGCAGGTCTTTAGGCTCCTGCGGTGCGGTGCCCCTCACGCGTCAGACATCTTCTACGCCGAGCCGGATCTACGCATCACCAATCCCCGGCACCGCCTCGAAGGCGCCGAGCACCGCGGCCAGCGAGACCCGCCGCGGCGCCTCCAACTCCAGCTCGATGCGCATGCCCGTCCCTCCCGGCACGCGCTCGCGGCGCAGCGCGTGAATCGCGCAGTGGGCTTCGGCCACCACCCGCTCCAACGTGTCCAGCGCGATTGCGCCTGCCGGGTCGTGCAGCGTAATGCCGAGCGGCCGCGGCTCCGGCCGCAGTCCGCGCTCGATCATGCGCACCGGCACCAGTGCGACCACCATCACCAGTGTGGTCAGACTGGCGGTGGCCCAGAGCCCCGCGCCGCAGGCCACGCCCAGCGCGGCCACCGTCCAGAGCGTGGCCGCTGTAGTCAGCCCATGAATGCCCGAGCGTTCTTTGAGGATATTGCCCGCGCCCAGAAAGCCGACACCGCTGATGACCTGCGCGGCGATGCGATCCGGCGCGGCGTTGCTGGCGGCGCCGGTAAAACCGTAGCGGCCGGCCACGGTGGCCAGCGCCGCGCCGATGCCGACGAGCACGTGGGTGCGCAGACCCGCCGAATGGCCGCGCTACTGCCGCTCGACGCCGACGATCGCGCTGAGCACGGTCGCCACGAGCACCGGCCACGCGCTGTCCTGAACGAGGTGCATCTTCGCTCCGCCTTGCACAATGTTGTGCGGACCAGCGTACGCGCGCCGCCGCGCAGGCGGCAGAGGGGCAGCGCGGCGCTGCTCCCTTCGGCGTTGGTTCTGCTTCTTCCGGCGTAGCGCGCAGGCACTGCGGGAGGGTGAGCCGCAAACGCCGGCCATAGCGGACACTGATCGCAGGGAACAGGGTCTGTCCTGCCGGGTTGCTGCACCCGTCAGTCCACAGCCACCGTTGCCACACCGGTGCGCACAGCAACGCCGGAGAACAACGCGCAACAGAGCGAGCGCTATCGCTCCGTTGCGCCGTTTCGGAGAAAGAGGACTGGGGATGTACCGCTACAGCCCGATCGGCCTGATCGTCCTGATTCTGTTGATCATTCTGATCTTGTACCTGGTGGGTGTGATCTAGCGCCTCGTGCACGAAAGCGCCGCGCTTGTACGCCGAGCGCGGCGCTTTGTCATGGCTCAGACCCGGCGCCGTCTGACACGGTCACCGCTACCCTGTGCCGTCCGGCGTTCTTCCTGCAGCCTGTCGCTTCCGATGGGCGGCGCCGGGCGGACCGGGCAGCGCTGCTACCGATAGGCGCCGCTGCTGTTCGCCTCGCGCTGCGCCGCCTCTTGCAACTGCCGGCGCAGGCGGCGCGAGACACGCTCCGGCGGCACCGCGTCCGGCGCCAGACCGTCGGGGTTGCGGAACTCGAACTCGGCGTTGCGCCCGCCGAACTGCTTCGTCACCACCAGCTTGCGCCACTGGATGATCTCCGCATCCGTGCCCGACAGTTTCTCCGGCCAGTCGAAGAGCTGATGCACCATCACCCGCTCGTCCTGGCGCGAGAAGTTGTACTCAATGATCCACTTGTGCATCGCCCGATAAAGGAAGGTGTGCCACAGCCGCTGCCAGCGGTTCACCGGGCGCGTGTAGTGGTAGTACCAGATGCGCGTCAGCCACTCTTCCACCGGCACGCAGGCGCGGGTATAGAGGTCGTAGGCGAACTCGGCACGGAACATGCCCGGCAGGTGGTGGCCGGAGCACCAGCGCGCCGTCTGCGGCGGCGGCACGTTGCCCTGCGCGTGCTGCACGAAGGGCCGAAACGCCCAGGTCCAGAGGCGGCGGTAGTTCGTCTTCGGCCACTTCCAGCCGAGCTCGGGATACTCGTCCTGCGCCGGCTGCGGCCGCGTCGCCGTGGGACTCTGCGCGTCGCCGCCGAAGCCGTTGCCCACGAACACGGGCGCCTCGCCGCCGTTGGCGCCGCGCGGAGCGAAGCCGGAGCGCAGCATCACCAGCGCATTGCGGTGCAGATAGTTAACGTGGGCGTCCATCGAATTTTCGAGCGCGACTTCCCAGTTCGTGTGCCAGTAGACCACGCCGTGGACGACGTGCGCTTTCGGGTCGAAGAACTCTTCCGGCACGTCCTCTTCGATCGGCGCCGGCTGCTCGCTGCCCATCCAGACGAAAACGATGCCTTTGAGCGTCTTCGTGGGGAAGACGCGCGCCTCCGTGCCCGGCTTGCCGCAGACACCGGACTGCGGCCCTTCGGAGAGCACCGCGACGTTCTTGCCGTGCTCGTCCCAGACCCAGCCGTGGTACGGGCAGGCGACGGTACCTTTATAGTGACAGTCCCCTTCCGAGAGCCGGGCGCCGCGGTGCGGGCAGACATCCTGCACGGCGACAACCTGCCCCTTCTTGCCGCGGAAGAAGCAAAGGTCCTCGCCCAGCATCTTCGCCTGCACGGGTTTGCGCCGCCCGACCTTGCCGGCGGAGATCGCCGGATACCAGTACTCGCGCAGGCCAAGCGCAGGGATATACGGCCGCAAATCGCCGCTGAGGCGCGGAATCTCGCCGGAGGGCGGCAGATCAGCCTGCTCCGGCATTGTCGGACGCGAGATGATTTGAACCATGATGGTTGACTCCCAAGTCGTCGACCGGCCGCGGTCGTCGGCCCTCAACCTCTCCTGTGGATTGGAAGTCTCCGACGGTTGCGCTGCGGTCATTAAAGGTCTCCGACGGTTGCGCTGCGCTCTGGCTCCCGATCCTGGGCGAAGGAGACGATCCAGTCCGAAGCATTCCGGGCACCATACGGTTAACCCGAGGCCGCCACGGATCGCTGCAAACCGGATCGCCCCTCGCCATCGAACATCGCGCTCCGCGCGATCTGGACGATTGGGCGAGGGGACGGGGGTGAGGGCCGACCGGCGTGCGCCTCTACACCCTCGCGCCGACCGCTGTTCTATTCCCTGTTTCCTGTTCCGCGTTCCCTGGCTGGAAGACGGCGAAGCACTTGTTCGAGTTGAGCGCCCAGGTCTCTACAAAGTCGCACTCGCCCGGCGTACGACCCAGCGCCTCCATCGCGCCGGCGAGGCAGAACCAGTTGAGCATCTCTTGCTGGCCCGACGCCTCGACCTCGGCGAGCGACGTCTGGCGCCAGGTGTTGTAATCGCCGCGCCGCAGCGCCTCGTAGAGGCGGCGGTCGGCCTCCACATCCGGGTAGAGCTGGTAGTGCTTGTCCGTGAGAAAGGCGTGCGACCAGCTCGACGAGGCGATCAGCGCGGCGCGGTAGGGGCTGTCGCGCAGCACGCGCGCCGTGGCGGCGCCGACATCCATGCAGCGCTTCGGCGAGGGCGACGGCGGATCGAGATCGGCCTCGGGCACCGGGCTGGCGAGGCTGGCGCGGCCACCCTTCTGCGCGATCACGCGGCGGCCGTAGCAGTTCACCTGGAAGGCCACGAACGGGTAGGGGAAGCCGGTGCGGTCGTAGTCCAAAAAGAGGCGCGTATTGACGAAGGCGTGGCCCAGTCCCTCTTTGTGCAGCGGCTGATAGGCATAAGCCATGTCGATGCCCTGCTCCAGAAGCCCGCCCGCCAGATACTTCGCCGCCTGGCGGTGGCCCTGGATGCGGAACGTCGTGTCGCGCCCCTCGCCCCAGACGTTGCTCGGCCCGTCGTTGTACCAGACCTCGCGCTGCCAAGGCTGCACCGTCACCTCGTCGTAGGCGAGGATGCAGAAGGGCGGAATGATGTCGTCCGTGAAGTTCTCATACTGATCGTCCCCCCAAACCACGACGACATCGGGCTTGAACTCGTCCAGCACCGCGCGGGCGCGGCGGAAGTACTGCCGCAGCGCCGCGCGGTGGGCGGTGGCCGCGGCCTCGCCGGCATCGTTGGCGTACTCGCGGCGTAGCTGCTCCGGCCAGTTGGCAGGGTCGCGGTAGCGCTCGGGCAGTCCGGGATCCTTGAGGATGCCGCGCAGAATGCCGGCCATATTCTTATCGACGCCGGTGAGCGGCGGGTAGTGGGTGACACCTAACCCAAGAATCTCGCCCATGCTCTGCTCCTTGCTCGGCCAAACCGTGCGGGGTTCGACGGCACAGTCATGCTCGATGCCCTATTTAGCTGACGGACGCGAACGGTTGTCAAGCAGGGCGGAGGAGCTGGACAGGGTCTTTTGATTCTGCGACGGTCGCGGCAAACCGACGCGCTGGTGCTCGCCGCTGCGCATCATGTGTCAAGAGGGGCGGTTCACGAACCGCCCCTACCGACTGCACGAGCGCGTGCCGCGGGGCCGTGCCGCGGTCCTGCCGGAAGGCCGCGCAGCGCGCAGCCGAGCTACGGCGTCGCGGTGAAGAGAATGCCGCTGCCGCGCAGCAGCGGCGAGCCGTCGATCGCGACGGTCACGTTTGCATCGGACACCTGGCGCGGGCCGGCACGCCCCGTGACTTGAAATACGGCTTCGGCCAGGTGCCCCATGCCGTGCAGCCGCCCTTCGGAAAGGCTGCCGCCAAAGGTGTTCACCGGCAGCTCGCCGGAGAGCGCGACGCGGCCGTCTTGCACAAAACTTGCCGCCTCGCCCCGCGGGCAGAAGCCGGCCGCCTCCAGCCAGTAGTACGTCGAAGGGCTGAAGCCGTCGTACAGCTCGGCCACGCGCACGTCGCGCGGACCGAGGCCGGCGCGCTGCCACATCTTGCCCGCCGTGCCGGCGCCGCAGGCCATGTAGTCGTCCAGCATGTAGACGGGCAGCGTCGGCCGCCGCGCCGTGTGCTGGCCGTAGCCGGCGATATACGCCGGCGGATGCCGCAGATCGCGCGCCCGCTCGGCGGTGGTCAGCACCAGCGCGGCGCAGCCTTCCACGGGAATGTCGCAATCGAACAGGCAGAGCGGGTCGGCGACCAGGCGTGCGTTCAGATAGTCCTCGCGCGACATCGGCGTTGTGTAGAAGAAGGCCTTCTCGTTCAGGTTGGCGTTGCGCCGGCTGTTCGTCACCAGCGTCGCCATCTGCTCGCGAGTAGCGCCGTAGCGGTGCAGGTAGCGCCGGTAGGCCGCGGCATGGACTTGAATCACGCTGGTGAAGCCGTAGGGCGCGGTGAACTGGCTGTCGCCGGGGGCGGTATGCGCCTTCCAGGCGCCGTAGCTGCCCTTTGGCTGGTGCAGCGCCCGCCAGATCAGCACGGCCGTGCAGGCGCCGGCGATCAAGGCGTTGCAGGCCTCGACGATCGTGCTTGGAATCATTCCGGTCGAGATCTGCGCGTACCACTGAATATCCGCGGCCAGCGGCAGGTGGTTGATCACATAGACGGCGGAGACCTGATCCACGCCGTCGCGGCTGCCCGCGCCCAGAAACGGTTGGTCAGGATAGGTGCAGACCCCGTCGATGTCGGACGGCTGCAGGCCCGCGTCCGCGATCGCGGCGCGGCAGGCGTCGAGTGCCAGGGCGCCGAGCGGGCGCACAGCGTTGCGCGTCAGCTCGGAGAAGCCGACGCCGACGACGGCGGTCCTGCCGCGGCCTTGCCACACGGCGTGCCTCCTTCGGAGCGGGGTGAGTGGTGAATGGTGAGTAGTGAGCGGCCGCTGTCTCCCCCTTCACTACTCCCTGCTCACCACTCACCTTCTGAACCCGGTTGGGCCTCATGCTACGCGCAGCACCGCACACGCGGAAGGCCGGCTCGCACAGCGCTACTTGCTCGCGCAGAGGGCGTCGCCGAAGAAGGTGAACGCACCGTCGTGCGCCTTGCTAAGCTGGATGCACTTGATCGGCCGGTGGTCCGTGTTGCTCATGCTCACCGTCACGCCGGGCAGGAGCTGCGCAACTTGAAAGCCGCTGAACGACTCGACCGCCTGCATCAGCGAGGCGCGGGTTGGGTTCACACCGGCGCACTTGAACGCCTCGACGTAGAGCTGCGCCGCGATGTAGCCGTAGATCGGCCAGTTGGAGAGCTGCAAGTCGGGGGCGTTCTGCTTCAAGAAGGCGATGACGGCCTGCACGCCCGGATCGCTGGTTTCGTTCGGCTGGTGGTACCAGCCGGCGGAGACGACGTGCTCCACGTTCTGCTTGCCGCCGGCCAGGTCAAAAAGCTTCGTATCCACCGCCGTGTCGCTCAGGACAATGGCCGGTTGCCAGCTCAGGTTGCCGATCGCCTTGAGCGCACTGCCAGCCGGCACGGGCGTGGCGACGATATACAGCGCCTCGGCGCCCTTGTTCTTCAAGCTCGTGACCTGCCCGGACACGTCGGGCTGCGCCGCCTCGTAGACCTCTTCGTCCACGATCGGGTTGTCTGCCGTACCCCTGTCGCCCAGCACCTTCTTCAGGCCGGTCACGTAGTCCTTGCCGAAGTCGTCGTCCTGATACAGAATGCCGATCTTCTTGCCCTTCAGGTTCTGCTGGATGTAGCGGGCGAAGTTCTGCCCGATCGTCTGGTAGTCGGGCGGAAAGCCCGTGGTCCAGGGGTGGGCGGCAGGGTCGGCGCCCCACTGTGAAGCGCCGGTGGCGACGAACAGTTGCGGCACCTGCTGCTCGTTGAGATAGTCGAAGACCTGCGCGTTGGTAGCCGTGCCCAGGCTGGAGATGTCGGCGAAGACCTTCACCTGCTCGACCAGCTTCTGCGTGAGCGGGCGCGTGTTGGCCGGCGTGTATTGATCGTCTTCGATGTCCAGCGTCAGCTTACGGCCGTAGATGCCGCCGTCGGCGTTCACCGCGTTGAAGCAGTCCTGGATGACTTTGATGATCGGCTGATAGACGGCGCCGGCGCCGGTGACGCCGAAAACGGAGCCGAGCTTGATCTCCGCTGCGCTGACGCCCGTGTCCGAGGCTTTGGGCGCTGGCGCGCCGGCGGGCGCCTTAAGAACCTATCCCACTAGGCCAGCTTGATGAAACGCGATGAAGGCGCAGGTGAGCTGGACCAGGGCTTTGTAGTTCTCGACTTTCTTCTCCCAGCGCACGAGGATGCGGCGGAAACGATTCATCC
>Ga0207416_1002943_pt1 | contig 17249 bp, 12 predicted proteins | sample PaiPotPPM11metaG_FD_184107 | JGI IMG/M metagenome (GOLD analysis project Ga0207416, IMG submission 184107) | Iron sulfur acid spring bacterial and archeal communities from Banff, Canada, to study Microbial Dark Matter (Phase II) - Paint Pots PPM... ...
CACATGTTCCGTAAGCATCCGGTGAAGGCCGCGGGTTAGCGGCGTCGCGTGCGTTTGCTGGTGGGCTTCCGAGACCAAGCTTTGGCGAGGGCGGGCGCCGACCAAATATTGGTTCTCAACGTCTCTGCTGAGTTCTGGCCTGGCACGCCAATCGTCCCGATCATGAGCGCGGCCGCGACCGACGGAAGCCACGATCCGGCGCTGGGAGCAGATGACTGGGGTTCCGGCACGGCATATCGAGAGCCAACTGGGTTTCGCAGAGTTGGCAGAGAGCCGAGCGGCCAACACCCCCGGCAATCCAAAGCAACCGAAAAAGAGATAGGACATGGCCAAATACAAGGTGGGCTACCGGAAGCCGCCGAAGGCAACGCGATTCAAGGCCGGCAAGTCAGGCAATGCAAAGGGCCGCCCGCAGGGCAGCCGTAACCTCGCCACCGATCTCGCCGCCGAACTCGGCGAGCCCATCACGGTGCGCGAGGACGGGCGCCATCGCCGTGTCAGCAAGCAACGCGCCCTGATCAAGTCGTTGATGGCCAAAGCACTCCAAGGCGATGTGCGGGCCGCAGCCGCCCTGCTCTCTCTCTACGCCCGCGTTATCACCGACGCCCCTGAAGACGAGCCGATCGAACCATTGCTAATCGACGAATTAAGCTCCTGCGTGAGCAAGGTGAGATTTCCAATCGTGTTGATAAGGCGCGAGCGGCAGCGCTCAGGCGTCTCCCCGGTCTCCAACGGCATAGAACGGCGGAATCGCGGAGCGCTGCGAGAAATACCTGCAGGGTGGTAAGCCGCTGCTGGCCATCGATGATCTCCGATCGCGCGACAGCGCTACCGACAATCTTTGCCACATTCAATACGATCGCGCCGAGAAAGTGAGAACGGCGGGCCACATTATTGTCTGCCGCGAGACATGCCTCAGCGTGACGCTCGATATCTTCCCACAATGGTTCCCATTGATCCTCAAGATTCCAAACATATGAGCGCTGGTACAAAGGAACGACATAACGGCGCTCTCTTTGGAAAAGGTCGTGAACTGTAAGCTTGTCCGGCTTCATGTTGCCTCCGGTCTATACATCATTCGCCGTGGTCACGACGGCAAAGGAGACGCCTAAGGCCTCAAAGTGCCGCTGGCCGCAGCGAACCTTGTCGGCCTCGGCGGTTCGAAGCTTTAAGAAATCCCTGGTGCCTTTGGTCTCGCGCACCAGATAGATCGTCTCGTCATGATGCTTGACGATGGCCCAATCGGGATTGTAGGTGCCGACCGGGGTCTCGACCTTGAACCAATCCGGCAACTTGACGAACAGGCGGATGTCCTCGCGCTGATCGAGCTTTTGCGCGAATTCGCGCTCAATCTCGGATTCATAGACCACATAGTCATAGATGGATTTCTTGACCTGCAAGGCAGTCAGGACATTCACTAGCTCTTCGTTCTTGAAAAGGACCATCTCCCATTCCGCTTCCGATCCGGTTCCGCCGATGCGGTCGTACTTGATGCCGTCTACGAGCAGGCGGTGCAGCTCGTATTTCAAAATCGACGCGGCTTGATCCATGAAGCGTTGAGGATTGACGAGAAACTCGCCGAGGCGCCCGGACCCTTTGAGAATCCGAACAAGCGTAGAGCGGGTCAGCTCGGTCTCATTCTGCAGGTAGGCAAGAACATCAGGCATGGCGTGGCGAGCATTCGCGGCTTGTTCCTCGGCGGCGCTCACCGCCTCGGCGGCGACGCCGCCCTTGCGGACCTCAACACGCCCGGCCGTCACCTTGATCTTCGCCGGTTCGACCTTCTCCATTTTTTTAATGGCAGCGACGGCGCGCGTAGCAAGCGTGTCCGTCTCGAATTCAACCCGATAGGTCGTCTTCGGCTTAATGCGATTCCAAAGGGCCTCGAAGTCGGGGCTGAGCGTAATCTCCTTCTTGAGGCGGTTTGACTTTTCGTCGGTGTCCTTCCGAATATGCCGTTCAATCTGGTAAGCCGCCAGGAGATCGACAACCGACGGTTCAAGGTCGGCATACTGTGGCGGCAGCGCGAGCTTGAAGTCCTTCCTTTGCGGATCGAAGGCTGCGCCGAGCCGACCGTCTGCCTCCAGCATCTTCTGCACGACAAGCGCCCCACGGATGGCCTCGGCGGCGTCCTTGCCGATGGGAACCTCCTCTCCGTCCACGGCCCGCGTAATGCGGGCAAGGGCGGTAACCGGCACCTTGCCGAAGGTCACGCCGCAGTCTTCCTCGTACTCCGTTTGCAGGGCGTGGGCGAAATCCTCGTAAGACTCGTTCGCCATAACGTAGAGCTTGTTAATAGCTTCGTCGAATACGCGCTTACCGTCCTGATCGACTGGCAACCGAAGGCCGCGCCCGATCTCCTGCCGCTTCTTCGTCGCGCTCTTCGTTTCATTAAGCGTGCAAATCTGGAAGACGTTGGGATTGTCCCAGCCTTCGCGCAAAGCCGAATGGCTGAAAATAAACCGCAGCGGCTCGTCGATCGACAGCAACTGCTCCTTGTCTTTCATGATGAGGTTATAGATGTCATCGTCTGCCTGCGTGTCCCCCTTCGTGTCCTTGAACACACCCTTACGATCTTGTGCGAAATACCCGTTGTGGAGCTTTTCAAGCGGCAGCTTTGGCCAATCGAGAACGCGATATCGCGGCTCCTTTGCCAAGGCGGCCAGCTCCTCCTCGAACCATTGCGCGAACTTGCCCTTGGTCGGCTGGCCCGACGCGTCATAGTCCCGGTAGCTGGCAACACGGTTAATGAAGAACAGGCTCAATACCTTGATGCCGCGATTGTGGAGTTGCAGCTCCTTGTCGAGATGCTTCTTAACCGCATGGCGGATCTGCACCCGCCAAACGTCGTCGCGCATCCCTCCCACTTCCTGACCGATCCGCATTGTCAGGCCATTGGTAAAGCGGATAAATTCGGCGTCCGGTTCTGCGTCGATCTCGGCGACTGAATAGCCCTGGGCGTAAGCAGCGCGCTCGTTCGAGCGAACGAAAAGATCGTCGCCATTCTTGATGGTGACAGACCTTTCCTTGGGGCCGTCCGGGCCTTGAACATGAATTCGGACCTTCGCCTTGATGGAGGGCTGGTAGACGATGCTCTCCACACGGATGAAGGCGTCAGTGGCGCCGCCGGTCGCGGCGGCACTGGCCACCACGATCTGCTTGACCAGCCGGAGCTCAAACGCGCGCACGGGATCAAGCCGATAAACGAGATTGTACGGATTCTTGTGGGTCGCCGAGTAGCGCAACGTGCACAGGGGATTGAGCGCCTTGATGGCCTCCTGCGCTTTATCCGTGCTGTCCACCGATTGCGGCTCATCGATGATGACGATGGGACGCGCCGCCTGCACGAACTCGATCGGCTGGCGCCCAGAGAGTTTGTCGCTCTCCTTGTAGATGACGTTGCTCTTCTGCTCGGCTTCAGTGCCTGTGAAGTTTTTGCGGAAGGCGTCGATGTTGATGATGAGAATTTGCAGCGTATTCCCGGTGGCAAACTGGCGTAGCCGGTTGACGCGTCTCGCGTCATAGACGAAATGCTCAAACGGCATATTGTCGTAAAGCGCGCGGAAGTGCTCGGCAGTGATCTCAATGTTTTTGAGAACACCCTCGCGGATCGCGACGCCCGGCACCACAACGATGAATTTTTTGAAGCCGTATCGCCGCGACAGTTCGAACACCGTCCGCAGGTAAACGTAAGTCTTGCCCGTTCCTGTCTCCATCTCTACCGAAAAATGCGGACAGGTTCGCGCCACTTTCGAGGACGGATCGAAGACTTCCCAACCCTCCAGTGCGCTCGTATCGTCTGCCACTTCGATGTCATTGCGCGCCTGGATCAGGCGCGCATTTGCTCGCAATTTGGCATCATCGAGCAACAGCCGATTGCCCAGGCCCAATTCGCTCCGTTCCTCCCCAGCGAACAGCTCGGTGTCTTCCGCCATCTTGATAATGGAAAACTCCGGCGCGCCCAGCGGCTGACCGTCGAAAACGTCAGCCACGGCGGCAATGGCATCAAGCTGGAAGATCTGGTTGGCGTCGAATTGAATTTTCATGGCGACCTAGACCGTACGAAACACAACGCCCTTCGACTTGAAGGTCTGCACGGCGTTGGTTTTGAGCTGATCGTTACCGGCAAAGCCTTCATCGAGACAAACAACCCGTTCTGGCTTTCTATCTGCCATCAAACGGATTGCCTCCAAAGTCAACTTACGGTCCAGGCAGACAAGCAACGCCCCTCCAGCCACGCTGAAAACCGTCTGGCCCGCTAACGGCACGTTCTCGATCCGGGCCGTAAGTGAAAATCCACTTTTGAGCAAAATTTCATATAGAAAGTCTTTCGCGTCCCTTCCCTCCCGCAAGTGATCCATGTGAAGGTCTAGCTGGGTCGCTAGTGTCTGTGCATCGCGTGCGGCATTCGCATCCCACGTCTTGAAATTAGACTCCGCAAGCTTAAACACCTGAAAACCGCGATCATGTTTTCCCGACTTTTCAAAATCCAACTTACTGTTGTTCTCGTCGTCTAACTTCTTGCCGACTCGGCGAACGCGCTCTTTCGCAATATCAGCGATAGTTGAATAGTCGTCTCGACCTGTAGGCTCTGGAAGTTGAACAAGAATGTAACGACGGCTTCCACCATCCTTCCTATTCTGATCTAGAACGGCATGCGCGGTGGTACCTGATCCCGCGAAGAAGTCCAAAACAATGAAGTCCACGGTATCGTCTGTTGCTATCTCGAGCATTCGTCGGATTAGCCTCGATGGTTTTGGTGTTTCAAATCCGGTATCACCGACCAGGGCTTTCAACTCGTTGGTCGCCTCTTGTGTATGACCAACATCTGCGTATGACCAAATCGATCGAGGAACCACTTTGTCCATTTCCGACAGGAATAGTTTTATGCGAGGGAATAGTGCCATCCCGTCGCTCCCCCAATATAGTCGCTTTTCCCCAATGTGTTGCCGAGCCAACTCCTTACCGTACTTCCATACGGCAGTCTCTTTCGGCCACACTTCGTCTCCCGTATTGGGATTTACTATCGGATAGTAGAGATTCGGACGTTCATCTTTGGTCTTATTGCAAGTGTATGTGGCCGAGTTCCAGTCTCCTCGCGGATCGTTGTCAGGATTTTTGTAATAGGAAGTTTGGGCTTCGGTTCTATCAAGCCCATTTGGCCTCCAAGTTTCCTTGTTGCGCGCAAAGATGACGATGTAGTCGTGGTCGCTACTGAACCATTTGGCGTCATTCGCGGGCGACACTTTCTTTTGCCATACCACCGTTGTGACAAAATTCTCCTCGCCGAATATCTCTTGAGCAATTCTTTGTAGATTTTCTACCTCCTGATTATCTGCGGTAATGAAGATTACGCCGTCATCCCGCAACAGATTACGCGCGAGATATAGACGCGGATACATCATGTTAAGCCACTTCGAATGGAACCGACCATCGGCTTCGGTGTTCGTGCCGAACTTACGCCCCTCAGCATCCACTTGCCCGGTATATTCGAGATAAGTTTGCAAACTCTCCGCGTAGTTGTCTGGGTAGATAAAATCGTTGCCGGTGTTGTAGGGCGGGTCGATGTAGATCATCTTGACCTTGCCTAAGTAGGATTTTTGCAGGAGCTTGAGTACTTCGAGGTTGTCTCCTTCTATGATCAGATTATCCGTGGTGTCGAAGTTCACGCTTTCATCCGGGGCGGGACGCAGCGTCGCGACGCTGGGGGCTTGAATGCTCTTGAAGCACTCGGCCTTCCCCGACCAGACAAGCCCGTAGCGTTCTCTTCCGGCATCAACCGTCTCGCCAAGAGCGCGCTTCAATTGGTCGAAGTCTATCTTGCCGCCTTCCGTAAGCGTTTCGGGAAAGAGCCGCCCCAGCTCCTCGCGCCGCGCTACGGAAGGATCGAGCGATCTCAATTCCACTCTGTCGGGTTCATTCTTCTTTTCCTTGGTCATGTCCATGTGATTCCCGCCCGTGGTCTCGGCCAGCCTAGACAATGCGCCAGCGGATTGTGAAGAGTGTTTCCTCTTCAATATGCTGCTCTAGGCGTTTTGCTATCTCATCCAATAGCGAGTCCTTCTGCTTTTCCAAATCGCGCGTTGCCTGATCGAAGGCACGCCAAGCATCATCGCGTTTCCCCTCCAGCTTTCGTACTTCGCGCTGCCGTTCAAGCTTTTCGGGGAGTGTCGGCGCCGTTCGTGCGCTCTTGCGGGCATTTTTGAGCGATTCGTCGAGGTCGTCCAACTCGCCCTTTAGCGTCGCCCGACGGTCCTCCGCCCACTTTTCAAGCTTCTCAATCTCGACATCGAACCAATGTCCATTTCGGGTCGCCATTTCCTCCAGTTTCTCCTGCCGGACATGCGCCGATAGACCATCGATCTTGTGCGCGATATCCGACGGTAACCCGGCCTCCCCCTCGGTCTCGGCGAGCAGGTCGAAAATCCGCAGGCATTGGGACCCATCCAGGCCATCGCCCTTGTCATCGATCGCCGAAAACACCAAGCGGTCTTCCACTTCTAGAGATTTTACCGAAAGCCGCGTGCAGCGGAGCCAACCTTCCCTTCCGATGAGCGGCACAAGGATGGCGATGTTCTTGCCGCTGCCCGTCAATTGGAACGCGAGCTTGCTGACAGGAGTGGATGCCGCTTTGGCGCGATCAAGAACGCGCTGAGCAAGAGGATGGCCGACACGGTAGGTGTTGACATCCTCGACCTTCTTGCCGATCCGGTACGGTCCGGGATGTATAGTTTCTCCGCTGAAGGGGTTGTCGTGCAGCGTAAAGCTGTAGTTTGAGTCCTCAAAATTGGCATGGTCGGCCAGCACATGCCGTGTCATCAGCCAGAGCTGCCGGTTAAAGCGATCAAGGACATTGTGGGTCTGGATTTTCACTTTCTCAACTACTTCCTGATCGAAGTTGTCCAAGAGCTTTTCACGCGCATCTTGCTGACCTTCGGCAATGTCCGTTTCCAGCTCTTTCTGCAGCTGGTCAAACTCAAACTGTATTTGTTGGGGCGAGCGACATTGCTGGTAGATGGCGGCAATTCGCTTTTCAAAATCCACTCCGGACTCGACGGCACCCAGCACCTCGTCGCTTGCGCCAAACACGCCATTGAAAAGGCGGAACTTCTCGTCGAGAAGTTGATAGACGCGCTGATCTGCTGCATTGGTCTTGTTCAGGAAATTGACGACGACAACGTCGAACTTCTGCCCGTAGCGGTGGCAGCGCCCAATCCGCTGCTCGATGCGCTGCGGATTCCACGGTAAATCGTAATTCACGACCAGATTACAAAACTGGAGATTGATACCTTCCGCCGCGGCCTCGGTCGCAATGAGGATTGATGCTTCGTCACGGAAGTGGTCGACCAAAGCCGCCCGCAGATCGGCGGTCGGCGAGCCCGATATACGGTCGGTGCCAGCGTGCTTCGCTAGCCATTTCTGGTAAATGGCTTTTGAACCGGGATCATTATTGACCCCGTTGAAAATCATGACCTTGCCTTTGAATTCCGTCTGTTCGAGGACTTGAAACAAGTAGTCCTGGGTGCGGCGCGATTCCGTGAATATCACCGCCTTCTGCTGTAGCGTGACGTTACCGTCCTTGCCCTGCGCCTTTGCCGCAGCCGCAAATCCACGCCGCAAGGCGGTAAGCAATACCTCCCCTTTGGAGTTCTTGACGATTGACGCCGCGAGCCGCCTGAATTCCCGAAGCTGCTCAAGCTCAACGCGCAACTGCGCAAGCTGCTCGGGCGACAGGCCGGGCTGATCGGGAGGCGGCGCTTCGCTGTCTTCCTCCCACTCGTCGGCAAGCTCATCGTAATCTTCGAGATTTTCAGGCAGCTCATCGGGAGGTGAATCGACGGCTTCGGCAGCGGCGGCTGCGGCTTCGAGTTTCTTGGCGAGCCCATCGAGCGTACCGGAAATGGCATAAGTGGATGACGCGAGAAGCTTGCGAAGTATGAGCGTCATCAACTGGCGCTGCCCGGCGGGCAGCGCATAGAGCGTCGGTCGCTGGAGATAATCGGATACAAGGTCGTAGAGCTTTTGCTCATCGGGCGACGGGACGAATTCCTGTACGAGGGCATGACGGTCAGTGTAGGGAACATATTCGAGCACTTGGCGGCGCAAGGTCCGCTTGCATAATGGCTTCAGGCGCTCCTTGAGTTCGGCAAAGTCCGCCTGATTGCCCAAACGGGCGAACTTCGCTCTGAAGCTCTTCAAGTCGCCAAAGGCGTAGTCGTCAATGATGCTGACGAGCCCGTACAGCTCCAGCAGAGAATTCTGGAGCGGCGTCGCGGTAAGCAATATCTTTGGAAATGAGCTAACGGCCTGCTTGATCGCCAGTGCGATGCGGCTCGATGTTTTGTAGACGTTCCGCAATCTGTGGGCTTCATCGATGACGACCAAATCCCACGCGACTTGCCGGAGGTACGGCTCTTTGCTTCGCGCGAATTGATATGAACACAACACAATCTCGTTTTGAACGAACGGATTGAGATTGCCAGCGCGGATTGCCTCATTAAAGCGGCGCGTCTCCATAATGACGGACGGAAGGTAGAATTTATCTGCGAGTTCCTGATTCCATTGTTTGCGAAGATTGGCGGGCAGAATTACCAGAAGCTTGCGCTTTCGCTCGGCCCACCTCTGCGCGAGCAAAAGACCAGCTTCGATTGTCTTTCCAAGGCCGACTTCGTCAGCAAGGATCGCACCCCGTGAAAACGGATTGCGGAACGCAAATAATGCGGCCTCGATTTGGTGGGGATTCAGATCGACCTGAGCGTCGGCCAAGACCCCGGCGAGCATTTCCACGCTGTCCGAGGGGCTGCGCTTGGTCAGCTCATGCGCGAAATACTTCGCGTGAAAATCGGTGAGGTTCATTGACAATCGATCTTGAATAGGGGCCGGAGCCGCGCCGACTTGCTCCGGTTGCAGGGAGAGCGGTAGGATACTCATATGTTGTGGTGGGTTCCAGTGCGTCGTTTTCGCGTAGGAATTACGCTTGGCAAACCCGTTTGAAGGCGCGGCCAACGCCACCACAGTCGCAAGGGCTCGCCGTGGGCAAGGGCAGACAGTATCCCGATACCTAACCTCGATGGCGATAGCGGTGTTGGAGGCACGCTGCTGAATGTGCGGAGCCGCTTGAAGCGGCGAAGCGTTGGATGGCAATGATCGAGCGACACGCGCCACCTTTGACGGACACCTTCTTGCCTTCAACGTTTTCTGTCTCCATTGGGCAATCATATTTCAAGACTGACTGGCTTCACAGCTCATCCAGCCTGTCAGGTGAGCGTTAATGATCGGCATCGAGTGCAAAAAGTGATATGCTGAAATTTCAAAGGCTTACATAATTATAAAAACTATGGTGGGTTCAAGCGGTGAGCGCAACACTTTGGGCGAGCTTAGCGCCTGGCGTCATGAAGCCAAGAGTCCTTCTCGGCCTCGTGTTAAGTTTGAGCGCAACAGCATCCAGATCATCCTGGCTGTAAGTGGATAGGTCCAATCCCTTTGGAAAGTACTGACGTAGCAGACCATTGGTGTTTTCATTGCTCCCACGCTGCCAAGGACTCCGCGGATCGCAGAAGTAGACGTTCACGTCAGTGGCAACGGTGAATCGCTTGTGATGAGCGAGTTCAGTGCCGCGATCCCAGGTCAGGGAAGACATTAGTCCATCGGGTACCTCCACTTCGGCGGGACGCTCCCTTATCGATGCAGCGTCCAGGGAGGCACCCGAGAAGGCCCCGTCGTCGTAGCGTGTGGAAAGGAGGCGCCAACCTTCATGGGCCTGGCTCTTGATGCACGCTTCGCAGGCCTCCCGTTGGGCATCGAGCGAGTTGAACTCGAGGTCGAGGTTATGCTCGGTGGATTTGCGCGTGTAGATCGCGCAGCGAAACACCTTGCGTTCCGATGGCTTCATTGTTGCACCTTCTCTGGGTCGCGCGAGGAGAGGATGCCGGGACCACCCCGGCGTAAGCGGGACTTGGAAGGCTTGAGCTGGGTCGTTACCGGCTCCTCGTCGAGGTCTCGCAATCCGAGGTTCGGCTGCACTCCGAAGAAGCGCGGGCCGCTCCAGGCGGTGCCGGTAATCGCCCGCGCAATGGTCGTGAGGCTCTTGTAGGTGCTGTCGCGCCAGAGGAAACCATCCGGCACAACCGTCACGGTGTGGCGCTCGCCCTGGTACTCACGCACGAGCACCGTGCCGGCCTTGAGGCGCCTGGCGCGCTCGGCTCTGCGCGTGTCGCCATGAGCTAGGCCGTCCAAGAGCTTCATGGCGCTTGGATCAAGCCCGCCCAAAGCCTGCTCCTGGAGGTGCCAGCAGATGAAGCGGGCAACGAGGTCCTTGCTCAAAACGCTCGGCGGGGACGACCGCAAGGTCGTGAACAGCAGGTCGGCAAAGGTGTCGCGAATGCCGCCGAGTCCCAACTCGTCGCGCGTGTCCTTATCGCTAAAGAGGGCGATGACGTCGGCCATCTTGCGGCGGTCGTCCTCGCAAATCGACCCAGGCGAACATCGACGACATGGCGTTGCTCCCTGCTTCTAATGGCCTTCGCCGTTCATCCGCACCCGCAGCGTATGGCCGCCGAGAGGCGCAAAGGAACGCAGGCGGCAGGTGAGCACGACGATTTGCTGGTGTTTCCCGGCCCGGCTGAGCGCGTCGAACATCAGGTTGATGCGGTCGTCGTCGCAATAGACGAGCGCATCGTCGAGGATGATCGGCACATTGCCGCCGCGCTCCGCGAGCAGCGTTCCCATGGCGAGACGGACCAGCACGGCGATCTGTTCTTGCGTGCCGCCGGAGAGCCGTTTGAGGCTCTCCGAACGCGAGCGCTTCATGCCGATGATCGTGAAGCCGTCGCCGAGCTCAAGCTCCGCTCCCGGAAAAAGATCGTTGAGGTACGGACGCAGGTGCCGACGCACGGGTTCGTAGTAGCGCTCGCGGCCTTCGGCGAGGCAGCCGCCGACCGTGTCGCGCAGCAACTGGAGCGTGGCGATGCGCTCCTGGATACGGGCGCACTCGCCCTCGGCGAGACGGCGCTGCTCTTCGGCCGCTGCGTGGGTTTCGCCGACGCCGTCGCCGCCAGCCGCCTGAATCTGGCCCGTGAGCCGCCCAATGTCACGCTCAAGCTGCATCAGCTCGGCGTTATGGTTTTCGACGGCCTGTTCGAGGCGCTGGCAGCGCAGCTCACGCCGCTCTATTTCGGCGGCATCGGGAGCCGTTTGCCGGAAAGCGGCAAGCGTTGTGGTTTTGATCTGCTGCGCGGTTTCGCAGGCCGCGACCTCGGCGACCAGGGCGGCGTGCCGCGCCGCGCGATCGGCGTCCGGGCAGAGCGCGAGATCTTCGGCGATGCTCTTGCGGAGCATTTCGAGCTTGGTCTCGGCGCCGGTGCGCTGGGCAACGGCGCCTTCGACCGCCTCTTGCTGCTCCTCGCGCGCCGCGTCGAGACTGGCGCGCCGCGCGTCGAGCGCGTTGCGTTTCTGCTCGTGTTCGAGCCGTTCGGCGTCGATCGCGGCCTCGTTCGGCAGAGCCGTGCATCCGGTCGCCGCGAGCGCCGCTTGGATGGCCGCTTCGATCTCCGCAAGCGCCGACCTGACCTCGGCGCAGGCAGCGGCGGGGTCGTCGCCGGCTTTGAGGCTTTTGAGCTCGGCGAGAATCCCCCTCCGGCTGTTTTCGAGATCACGCCGGCGGGCCAGAAGCGCGTGCGCCTCGGCGGCGCTGGCCACGCCCGCGGACTTCAAGAGGACGGCACGTTCCGCATCGAGTGTCTCCCGCTTTTCCTGCCGCGGATGCACGGCCGGCGTCACGGTGACAACGGCGAGATCGCCGATCGTGATTTTCGTCGGCGCCAAAACGGGCGCGGCATGACTGCCCTTGGCGCGCAGCAAGCCGACGCGCACCTGTCCGGCGCCCGCCGGTTTCACCTCGACCGCCAGCGTTGCGGCCGCGGCCGACAGCTGCGCATCGAGCGCGGCAATCTGCCGGTCGAGCTCGTCGAGGTCCTCAACGGTCTTGGGCTTGATGCGAAGCTGCGACAGTTGGGCGTCGATCTCCGTAAGATTCTTTGCGGTCTCCTCAAGTGACCTCAGGCGGCGAACCAGCTCGTCTTTGCGCGAGGCCCGCACCAGCGCGCCCGCCAGCCGTTCGAGATGCTGCTCTCTGACGCCGAGAGACTTGGCCTCGCTCTCGGCGGTGGCGCGCTGTTCCTCGGTGCGCGCGAGCGTCGCGCGGGCCTCCTGCTCCTGGCTCAGATGTTCGGGAAGGCTCTTGGTCAGATCAGCTTCGTGGCGGCGATTGGCGTCGATGCGGGTCGCCACCTCGCGATGCTGGCGAAGCCGCTGCACGGCGCCCTCGAGCGCACGCTTGGCGGCAACGCTTTCCGCTTCGAGGCGCCGGATTTGCTGGTCCGCGGCCTGCGCTTCGCGCAAGCTGTCGCGGGCGTCCGTCAGCTCCTGCGTCATCTGCGCGGCCGCCGCCGGATCGGTGATCTGTCGATGACGGCTGCGGCGCTGGGCCAATTCGGCAAACTGCTGCTCCAGCGCGATGAGCTTGGTGAAGCTGTCGCCTTCCGCCTCGCGCCAATGCTCCAGATTGTCCTGCACCCGCGCCAACGGGCCGTCGCTGCGCGGTCCGCGCTCGCTGTCGGTGAGGTTGCGCCGGAGCTCGGCGTTGATTTCGTCGATGGCGCGCCGCGCGCGCTCGCCGCCGACAAGTGCGCCGACTTCCGATTCGACGGCGGCGTTGAGCAGAGACGAAGCGCCGTTGCCTGGAACCGGCGCTGTGAAAGACGATCCCTGCCCCACCCAAAGAAGCCCGAAGGCTCCTTCGTCAATGCTGCGACCGCTGCCGGGGCTGATGCCGAGGATGTCCCAAACGGCTTTGTCAGCATCAGCGAAGCGCGCAATCTCGCGGCCGTTTTCGGTCAGGACCGCCGACGGCGAGCGCAGAAAGCTCTTCTTGATCACATAGCGCTTGCCGTCATGCTCGAAGGCGAGCTCGACCGTCGCCGGGAGCTGGCTGTCGTCGGACCCCAAATCCCTGATCTCCTGGGTCTTGCTGTCGTGGCGGCAAAACAGACAGGTGCGGATGGTTTTGAACAGGGTGGACTTGCCGACCTCGTTGCCGGCCGCCAGCACGTTGACGCCCGAGCCGAAGCCGTCCACGCGCGCGGCGCTGGCGAAACGGCCGATCCCTTCGACGCTGAGTGAGGTGATCAACATCAGGCGGCCTCCTCACGCGCGAAGTTGACGACGCGCACATATAATTCGACGAGCGCTTCCTCGGCGCGTCGGCGCAATTCGGCTGCGGCAGCGGAATCCTCGATGACGCTCCTGAGGCGGTCGGCCGAACGGCGGAGAACGCCGTCGAAATCAATCGCCTCCAGGTCCGCTTCGGTTGGCCGCGCCGTCAGCGCATCCTGATCCAAATCGAGGTGAAACACCGCGGCTTTGAGATCGGTCATGCGCCGCTGAAAAGCGGCGTGCGCGGCGAGCGGCAGACTTCCTTCGATCTTGAGTCGAAGGATCAGGCGCGGAAGTTCGGGCTCGCTGCGCAAGCGCTGGTCGAGATCGGCAAGCGCGCGTTCGTCGTCGAGCCGCTCCGAGCGGGTGATCCAGCGAGCCGTGCCTTGCTCCTGTCCTCCCGCGCGGTCGGGTTCGGACGTTCCGGCGTACCAAACCGCCGGCCCGACTGGCAGCGTGCGATGCCAGTCGCCAAGCGCAAGATAGTCGAGCTTGGCCTTGGCGGCGCGCGCGGGATCGATCGGATTGGCGGCTTCGCCCCCGTTCCCGAAATTGATGACGGAGCCGTGCGCGAGCCCGATGCGGAGGGCGCCGGGCGGCGTCGCCGCGCCGTCCATCCAGGCCGAAATATCATCGAGCTCGCTTTTGCGGAGGAGCGGCGCCGGGAGCAGGAATGCATCGTCGCCGAGCGCAAACGGCGTCGGCGCGAGGTGGAGGTGGATGTTAGGCGGAAGCCCGAGCTGCGCGACACGATCCCAGACGCCCTCGGGACGATGCGGATCGTGGTTGCCGGGCAACAAGTGCCAGTGCACATCGGCGAACGGCTTCATGCGCTCGATCGGCGCGCGCAGCGTGTGCGGGTTGGGAGCCTCGCTGTCGTAAACGTCGCCGGCGACGAGGATGTGGTGAACGCCATTGCTCTTGGCGTGCGCACCGAGGCGCTCGATGGCGGCAAGGCGCGCCTGCCGCAGCGACTCTTCCTTGGCGTCAAACTGCTTGAAGACCTTGCCAATTTGCCAGTCGGCGGAATGAATGATTCGCATGATGATTCCCTCTCCTTCGACGTTGCCACGGGTTTGGCCTATGAACCAGCGGTTGCGCTAATGCTGTGGATTGTCGCTATCCGGCAGGCACCCCGACGAAGCCCGGGTTAAGCGCCTCGAAGGTTTGCGGACGAGTCGCCACCGACCGGTGCTCGGGGCTTTGCAGGTCGAGATCGATGAGGTGATGGAGCGGCCCGCCGTGCAGCAGGCGCAGCACCTCGGCAACGGCCAAGCAGGCGGCGACGGCGCCGACAAAGGGCGCTCCCACGGCCTTGCCGGCGAGCAGCGTGACGCCGCATGCGTCGAGCTCGCCTTCCATCAGCATGCGTTGGTAGGCGGCGCGGTCACTGACAACTTCTCCGTCACCGCCGGACTTCCAGATTTCCGACGCCGAGCGGCTGCCGGGCAAGGTGTGCAGGCGGATCGTCCGAAAGTCGCGATGCCCGCGTCCAAGGCCGGCCTCGACCACGAAGGCGAAACCGACCCGGTCGAGGGCGCGACGGCCAACCGCGTTGTCGATTCCGCAGAGCGCGATGGCAGGCTCGTCGTCGCAGCGCGTGAAGGAGGCGTCGAATAGGCGCTCGTGGATGCGGGTGCCGAAGCCGCGTTGCTCAGCCCAGCTCGCCATCGCGCGCGTCTTCATCGCGCCCGCTATGGCCGTATCGGTGAGAATCGAGGTGCTCCAGGTGGAAGGCGTGATGAGGTCGGTGTCCTGGAGGATCAGCGACGCGCCGGTGGGGTCGGGATAGGGCAGCAAGCCGAGCGCCCAGAGATAGGCCTGGCCGAGATGGCCCAAGCCGATCAGCCACAAGTTTGAGGGCAGATAGCGCAAGAGCGGGCCGTCGGCATCCGGTGTGAGCCAGTCCTTGCGCGCTGGCGCCCAGAGCGAGAACCCGACTGACCTGCGCCCGGCAATCGGTGTTTGGCCCTGCACATAAAAGAATGCTTCGCTCACCGACATCGCGGCGGCGAGCATCGGCGCGAGCGGCATGACGCCCCCTTCGCTGCCAGGAAATGCGACGTGGGCCGGCACGGCACCACCGCGCCATCCGGCAAAGACCGCCCGCACGTGAAACCCGGCGCGACGATCGCGGGGCGCGCCGCCAATCGAGATGCACGGCCGGTCGGAGGGCTTGGCATCGGTGATCTCAGCACCCAGGATGCCCACGGCCTCGCCTAAAGTCGATCCGCGCGCGACCGGCACTAGGAGAGGTACGTCAAGCCCGCCCGCGACCGAGACGCCGCCCAGGAAGACGCGGCGCGCGAGCGCGACGCCCGTCAACAAGGCGATCTGATGCGCGCGCTGCGCAGCTTCCGCGGCGCCGATCAAGAAGCCGATACGGTATCCGCAGAAGAGATTCTCCGCTTCGGCGAGGCTGGAGGCTGCACCGCTGTCCATGGCCTGTTTGACGAGGCGGTGCAGCGTGTCGGCAGGCGTGAAGGCGTTCACGTGAAGGTCTCCTAAAGTCCGATGTGAAAGAACTGGCGACGACGCTTATGCGGGATCGTTTCCCATCGCGCGCCGCCGCCATAGCGATAGATGCCCAGCGCCTGCCGCGTGACCGGCGCCGCGGCGAAGTTCGGCACGATGAGCGCGAGATGGCCGGCGCGCGCGATGATGGGGTGCGCGCGGTCGGAGTCGCTCTGGCCGGCGCCGCCGGGATGCGTGTGGATGTCAGCGACCACGGTGAGCGCGCGGGCGCGGCAGAGATCCCACAGTTTGCCGAAGTGGCGCCCGTCGAGATGGACGATGCCAGTATCGAGCGCGTGCGGATCCACGTCATCGTAGAGCGCGAAATCGACGATGCGCCGGCGGCCGGCGGCGTCCTTGCCGCCGAGCAGAAAGGCGCCGCTCTCGCGCACGCCGCGCCCGCGCTCGCGCAGCTTCGCGAGAATCCGCCGCCAGAGCCACCACGAGCACGACAGCTCATGCCGCGGCGCGAGCAGGTGGCAGGTAATCGCGGCAATGGAGAAGTTCATGGACGAGCTCCAGGTATTGAACGAGGCCGGCCGTTGGCCGCCAGATTTTCGAAGGCATTTGCGCGCGCCAGTGGTCGTGTCCGGCGATGCTTTCGCGGTCGCACGGCAGATACAGAGCGGTGCCGCCCTTCCAGTTGGGATTGAAGACGGCGCCAAGGCGCCCGCCCTTGCTGCGCGGCCAGAGGTCGAACGCGAGCACGGCGTTGGTGGTCATGTCCCAAGGGCCGGCGGTCGGCGGCGTTGTCGGAAAGCCCGAAGCGTTGAAGCGCAGGACGTATTCGCGACCGTCCTTCGCCGTCACCGCGATGAAAATGTGCGGCCAGGTGATGTCGATCAGGCGCCAGCGCCCGCCGGCGACGCCCGCGCGGAAGGGGGCCTTAGCGAGGTCCGCGCGGAGTGCCTTTTCGTCGGGCGCCATCAGCACGCTCCCCGGGTCGGCGCGCCCGGCGCGCCGTTGATGCGCTCGTCCGGCACGAGATCGAAATGCACGCGGCAGGCCGGACACGAGGTGAGCGTGCCGATATGGGCGCGGGGCGGCGGACGATCCTGCGTGCCGGCGATCTGGAGGACATGCTCGCCGGCCTCCTCTTCGGTCATGCCGAACTTGGTGATGGCGGCCCAGGTCTTGACGCGCGCCACGGTGGCGCTCGGGGCGAAGCGATGATGCACGGTCTCGCCGCCGAAGGTGACCGCCACCTCGACGTGGCGGCACCGGTGCAGGTGCAGATGGGCGCCGGCGCCGCAGAGCTCGACGATGAGGCGCTGCTCTTCAAGCGGCGTCTCGACGTCTTCGATGTAGATCAGCGTGTCCGGCTCCCAGCCGTGCTTCTCGATGAGTGTTTCCTTGACCATGGCGACGGTGTGGCCGGATTCAACCTCGATGTGCTCGATCTCGCGAAGGCCGTGGGCCTGGTAGAAAATGTCGATGGTTTCCATGTGTTTCTTTCCCGAAAAGACGATGTTTGGGCCGGTTGCCCGAAGCGGTGCTGCATCTCTAATCGCGGCGGACCGGCC
>Ga0207416_1002944_pt1 | contig 17248 bp, 17 predicted proteins | sample PaiPotPPM11metaG_FD_184107 | JGI IMG/M metagenome (GOLD analysis project Ga0207416, IMG submission 184107) | Iron sulfur acid spring bacterial and archeal communities from Banff, Canada, to study Microbial Dark Matter (Phase II) - Paint Pots PPM... ...
CCGAAGCAATTGACGCCGCCGTTGATGTTGAGTTGCTGAGCCGCCGGGCCGTTGACGATCAGGAGCGGGGCTGTGCCGCCTGTTGTAGCTGTGATGCCGTGCAGGTTGAACTCTTCCTGGCACAGCGCCTCGATTGCCGCGATGATCACCGGCATGTAATTGGGCAGGCAGCCCGCCATTACCGCGTTGATCGCTACTTTCTCCGCCGTGATAACGCGATTGCGCGCTGGAATCATGCCCAGGATGTCGCCGGGAAATTTGTTGCCAAATTCCAGAAACTCGCTCACTCTCTCCGGCGTCGGCGGAATGACCGGCAGGCCGTCAGTCCACCCTTGCTGGTAGAAATACTCCATTGCCGCCAGCGGATCGCCGAGTTCGATGCGCCGCGCGGTCAGCGTTGACGCGAAATCATGCATAATCGTTCCTTTCTGTTGCTTGCTGCAAGGTCTCTTCCACCAGCCAGAAGGCGTCTGACTTTGAATGTACCGTGCCGTCAGTTTGCGCTTCGGCGATGGCGTCCAGCAGGCGGCCAATGATCGGCCCAGGACTCAGGTTGTAACGGTGCATTAATTCTTCCGCGCTCACCAGTTTCGGCGGCAGGATGCGCTCGCGGTGGCGGATATATTGCGTGAGCAGCAAGCAGACCGTGGTGACATGGCGCTGCCACGAATCGGTGAGCGGCTGCGGCCCGCGCGTCGCCAGGTGATCGGCGAGCGAGAGCAGCGCGACGGCGATGCCTGCCGGGCCAAGATCGACGAAATAGCGGCGGATCGCGCGCGGCGTCACTTTCTCTAACTGCGCCAGTTGGCCGGGGCGCATATGATGATCTGCCACCTGCTGCACGAGGCGGCTATCCTGCGCGCTGGCTTTCAAACGGCGCATAATCTGTACCACGCGCAGCGCGCCCGCCTGCGGGTGGCCGTAGAAATGCACGCTGTCGTTCTCGTCGGTTGTAAACGTCACGGGTTTGCCGATATCGTGCAGCAGCGCGGCCAGTTTCATACGCGGCGCGGTCAGCGCGGCGAACTGGAAAATCTCTTGCGCTTGCGCCTCTATCACCAGTTGCCGGATTGCGCGCAGGTCGCATTCTCCCGCGATCTCCCACGGCGACTGTGCGATCAGCGCTGGTTCCTCTTGCAGCAACTGAGCCAGTTGCTCTAAGCGATCGACCGTTTCAATCGAATGTTCCAGCACATCCCAATAGTGCGGCTCTGGCTGCGGCATGCCACGCGCGGGAATGAACTCCGGTAGCAGAGCCGTCAGCAGGCCGTGGGTGTCGAGAAAGCGCAGTTGCCGGGCTGCCCCATCCGGCGCGAGGATGGCGTACAGTTCGTCGTGAACGCGTTCCGGCGCGACCTCCGGCAGCAACAGCGCGTCACGCACCATCAAGCCTTCCGTCCAGGAATCGATCTCTAACTGATAACGCGCCGCCAGCCGCACCGCTCGCAGTAGACGCAGCGGATCGCGCTGAAACACATCGCCAGCGACGGCGCGCAGCCGTCGCGCCAGGATATCCGCCACGCCGCGCGTCGGGTCGATCAAAGGCAAGAGCGCACCGCGCCGGTAGCCTTTGCTTTTTGCTGTTTCAAACCCGAAACCGCCCAGTTCGATATAGCGCATGATCGCATCCAGGGGAGCGGCAATCGCGTTGACCGTAAAGTCGCGCAGGCGCAGATCGTCTTCCAGCGATTGCCCTTTGAAGGGCGCGATATCCAGGATTACCTCGTCGCCGCTCTCTGGCGCGGCGGGGAAGACGACGCGGCTGGCTTTCTCGTGCATTCGCGCGTAATAGCCGCCCAGCGTGTCAGCCAGACGCCGCGCCAGCAGCGCGGCGTCGCTGTGAACGGCAATATCCCAATCGGCGCACGGCTCGCCGAGCAGAATATTACGCAGCGAGCCGCCCACCAGGTAAGCCTGCTGGCGCTGCTCGCTCAGATAGTGCGCGGTTTGTTGCAAAAGCTGTAAAGCGCGATTGTTCAAGCGATTCCTGTATTACCCATTGACAATACTGCTAATCACATCCTCGTTTCTATGATACCATACCGTGTCTGGGTAGTACGGGGGATGCGCGGGATTGCGCAGGGGTCAATTTATCGCGTCTTTTGCCGGATCATTCGCTTTTTTTGCGTTCTAAGGCGACGACAGGTATCTTGCGAGTGGTCTTCTTCTGATAATCAGCGAACTGGGGATACAATTCCGCTTGTTTGGCATACAGCCGATCGCGTTCCTCACCGGTGAGCGGAGTGGCGATAGCCTGATAGGTCTCGGAGCCGACCTCGACGGTGACTTCAGGGTGGGCTAGCAGATTGTGGTACCAGTCAGGGCTGGTAGGCGCTCCAGCTTTGGATGCGAAGACGAGCAGACGGTCGCCATCGCGAAGGTACATTGTGGGAGTCGTATGGCGTTGGCCGCTTTTGGCGCCGATAGTTGTGAGCAGAAGTAGGGGTCTGCCTTCCCACATTCCACCGACCTTCCCTCCGTTTGCGCGGAACTCTTCGACGGTCTGACGATTCCAATTGTTTCGATCAAGCATCATTACTCCTTGTATTGTCAATGCCAAGATGGTTGGCAATACTTCCATGCTACTATTGGCGATATTGCTATTCACATCCTCTCTTCTATGATACCATACCGTGTCTGGGTAATAGGGGATCGTTTCGTTTCGCATCTGAAAGCACTATAATGATGAATACTGCTATGCTGAATGGCAAAGAGGTTGTTGAGAATGTCGCAAGTGTTTGATTCACTTACCTATCGCAGCCAATTGTACCGCCTGCGGCAATTGGCACGATCGGTATTATCCTACTACCATCTCCAGGATGCGCAACTTGTGCTATTGCAATACGAAGATAACGCCGTCTATTGCGTCACAGCACGCTCAGGCAAACAGTTTGTCCTGCGCGTCAGCGCAGCCGAGGGATATGGGGCAGCAGAACAAAACTCCGAGGCGCTATGGCTAACATCGCTTCGACAACAAACCGATCTATACGTTCCCGAACCGGTGATAACCACAGATGGCAGGCTGGTTGTGACAATGCACATGGACGGTATTCCTGAGCCGCGCCACTGTGTTCTCTTTCGCTGGCTTCCCGGCAAACCGCCGAAGTCAGGAATATCACTCGCGGTAATGGAGCGCGTCGGCGCGTTCACCGCCCGCTTGCACAATCACGCCGCGCAATTTGTGCCGCCTCCCGGCTTCGTTCGCCAGCGTTGGAACTGGAGTCACTTCTCTGCTGTCTCATCAATCCTCGACCCTGACTCCGTAGGGGCGTGGGCTTGCCCCGCCCTTGTGAACATTGATATCTGGAATTTGGGCGGGGCAAGCCCACGCCCCTACGGTAATCTCCCGCAAGACTGGGGAACAGACGCGCAGGCTTTATTAAGTGCCGTTGGGCAACAAGCGCGTGAAACACTGACAGAGATCGGTATGGATGAATCAGCCTGGGGACTCATTCACGCCGACCTGCACCGCGACAATATCTTGATCAAGCGCGGCCAGGTCGGCGTCATCGACTTTGACGACTGCGGTTGGGGCTATTATCTATTCGATGTCGCTTCCGTGCTGGACTCTTTCTCCCGCCGCGTCGCGACCGACACGCGCCATTACCACCTCTTGAAACAAGCCTACCTGACCGGCTATGACCGTATACGCCCCCTTCCCGCTAACGTCGGCAACTATCTCCGCACCTTCAAGGCGCTACGCGACCTGGTCACGCTCAATTTCATTCTGCGCTCGCATAACGCCAGGGTGCAGGAATGGGGGCCAGTGCGTATCACGGCGATCATGCGCTGTTTGCAGGCGTATGTGGATGGTGACGAGGATGCGCGGGTGGGAATATGACTGGTATAATAGAGGAACATGAGATGAAGTGAGGAGGCTCTGGTTCGATGAAGCAGAACAAATATGACGATCCTGCATTCTTCGCTAATTACAGTCAGATGGCGCGCTCTATCGGTGGGCTGGATGCTGCCGGGGAATGGCCTGCCTTCCGCGCGCTGCTCCCTGATCTCTACGATAAAACTGTGCTTGATCTTGGCTGCGGCTTTGGTTGGCACTGCCGCTATGCCCGCGAACAGCAGGCCCGCTCAGTGGTGGGAGTGGACCTCTCAGAGAAGATGATTGAGCGTGCCAGAGAGCAAACCAACGACGCCGCCATCGAGTATCGTCGGCTTGCAATTGAAGACATCGACTTTGCCGCAGGAGCATTCGACGTGGTACTCAGTTCACTGGCGCTTCATTATGTCGAGCGCTTCGACCTCGTCTGCTGGAAAGTGCATCACTACCTTAAACCGGGAGGCGCTTTTGTCTTCTCGGTTGAACATCCCATCTTCACGGCACTCGCTGCGCAAGACTGGTATTATGGTGAGCATGGAGAGCGATTACATTGGCCGGTCGATCATTATCAGGAAGAAAGCTCTCGTCAGGCCAGATTTCTGGATCAGGATGTGGTCAAATATCACCGCACCATAGCCACCTATGTGAATACGTTAATCGACACCGGTTTCACCATGACGAAGCTTTCTGAACCGCAACCAACACAAGAATTGCTGGACACGCATCCAGAATGGCAGGATGAAACGCGCCGCCCCATGTTTCTCTTGATCGCCGCGGTCAAACGTGAGAAAATAGAACGGCCAGAGAGGAAGAGATAATGTTATACCAAATCTGGTAGAATGGTGTAGCCGCGGCATTTATGACGCGCGAATCGGCACAGGCGCAATCAATTGCGCGGCTACACCATTCCATCAGATTTAATATTAAACGAAAAGGAGCATATCATGAAATTTATCAATGTGCGGCTGCTGGTCAGCGATATAGCGGCGTCAATCAGCTTCTGGCGTGATATCATGAAGCTACATATGACCTATAGTGACGAGGCCATGGGGTACGCCTACTTTGAAACGGACAGCGCCGGAGTAGAACTCATGACGCGCGAGGGATTTGCCGCCGCGCTTGGAAAGGCCGCATCCACAGCGACGCCAGAGGGACATCCGGCAGTCCTCGTGTTCCGCGTAGATGACGTGGACGCCGCCTATGCCGATTTCGTCGAGCGCGGCGCAACGGCGGTCGCCGGGCCGCAAGATCGACCAGCATGGGGCGTGCGTTCGGCCCAACTGAGCGATCCCGATGGCTATCTGGTTGAGATCTATACTCAGCTTCCTGGAGCGGGATCATGACAAATCAAAACGACTACAACCGCCAACTGATCGAAGAGTTCCGCTTAAATAGGAGCAAAGCCGGTGAGCGATTCGCGGGCAGGCCCCTGCTCCTGCTCACGACCACGGGCGCCCGCAGCGGCCAACTCCGCACGACGCCAATGATGTACGTCCCCGATGGCGACCGCTTGCTTGTCATCGCCTCCAACGTTGGCGCGCCCATTCACCCTGACTGGTATCGCAATCTGCTAGCTCACCCCCAAGTCACCGTCGAAGTCGGAACCGAGACCTTCGCCGCCACCGCCATCGTCACAGAAGGCGCGGAGCGGCAGCAACTGTGGGACAGAATTGTGGAACAGTACCCTTTCTTCGCTGAGCATCAGGCGAAGGTGAGCCGGCAGATTCCGGTGATCGCGCTGGTGCCGGAGGGTGGGGTGAAGAATAGTTGATCATATATACGGCAAGCTTCACATACTTCGATGAAGCGAACGACTATAGTAGGAGAGTATAACAATAGGATGTGTCATACCATCTCATATTGTTCGATCGCGTTCCTTTGTGCTTGACAGCATCCTATTTTGTGATATAGTTATACAAGTTATAGAGGGTGGACGTTCCACTCTGTTACAAAATCGACCTGACAGATAAGGTCGAGAAGGAGTTTATGTATGATAAAACTGAAAAGATGGTCGAACCCTGAACGCACGGCTTCTGATAGCTCACCACAGATAGAGCTAGACAGCCATTTCGACCTCGTTCCCCACACAAGCTACAGGAAAGTTAGTTTCCAGCTTGAAGAAAAAGTGAGTTGGCAAAATCATGTCAACTCACTCCCCACAGAGTTCTCCAGTTTACCAAGGCAGGAAAAGGTCTCAAGATTCAACAAAATTCCTTGGATTCCGTTGCTTCTACTCTTTGCTGTGGTGATTCTGGGGGTGCTACTCCGTGATAGTTGGATAGTCCACCAGGCTGTTTCAGTTATAATTAAGTTCCTCGGTTCTTAATTATGCCGCAGTTCACTGAACGATAGAAAGGAGCGAGTTACCTCCTTGGCAGTATGCTGGTGCCGGTATGCTGCCCTTTCCACAATAAGTCTGGGTAAAAGAAGAAGCGTCGGTCATGTGGCCGACGCACAGCTTCTGATAGCTCACCAAGTGAGTCCATGTTTCAATCCCGAACGGGAGCTATGATGAAATTTATCATCTGTTACTATCATAGCATAGAAAAGTCAAAAAAGCAACATCTTTGTCTGCTTGCTGGAATGACAATTATCTATTGCCGAGTTCAGTACAGATGTCTTACAGTTTTCCCGTCCGTGGATTGTTAGAATCAGGCTCTATAAACAGAGTAGTACAAAAGGGTCATAAATCGAGGAAATATCTTTTCTTTATGGTCTTTATGCCGTACACTAACACAGGATGTAAAAGGTCAGAAACTATTGAATGATGATAGAAGGGCAATATGGCAACAGACCGCTTGCAACTTCAATTGACCACGCTCACGCCTCTCTGGACCGGCGGCGTAAATGGCAAGTCCGACAGGCTTCATGTGACTGGCATCATGGGCAGCTTGCGCTGGTGGTATGAGGTATTTGTGCGCAGCGTCGGGGGAACTGCCTGCGATCCAACAAAGCATTCGTGTATCTTTGACAAATCCAGTGATAGTTTATGTGATGTCTGCCGAGTATTTGGCGCGACAGGTTGGTCGCGGCGGTTCAAGCTCGTCTTAGGCGAGACCAGCCTACAACAGAAGAAACCACCTGCTAGTAGTTCTGGTAGAGAAGGCAACCTTGTATTCAATCTATCATCAGACCATCCTTCTTCTCTTTCTCAGGGACACAAGTGGTATCTTCCTGGTGAGCCTTTATACGGTCAGACACAATTAACTGTTATTCCTACTGCTCCTCCCGACAAATCTAATAACTATTTTGGCCCAAACATTATTGGCTCATTGATCCAATTCGTAGCCGACAGGGCAAGCCTGGGCGCAAAGCCTCAAATGGGGATGGGAGTGGTACGCCTTGCAAGCCGCCAGAGTTTGTCGCCCCTTCTTGATCATTTAAAGCAGATCGATGCCAGCCATAAGAATAAAAAAGATGGAGATGGGAAGTTGCCATGTCTGCAAAATATGTTCTTTGCCACGATACACGTAAAATCGGCTACAGAATCAGATACTTTCGATCTCAAATATGATCTACGTGGTATGTTCCGCGATCTAAAGCGAGATGATCCACGCTATAGTGATGAGATGCGGCATACGATTATGGGCTATGTCAACAGATCAGATCGTAGAGGGGCCAAGATTATGATGTCATATCCCTACGACGACGGTATGGTACGCCTGTGGGGCTGGATACCGAAAGGGTCTCAATCAGCGCCGACACGCGAGAATATACTCGGCGAGATTTACCATTTTCTGGATGAGACATATCAAGACGACTTCTCTTTCTGGCTTGACTATGATCCCAAAAAAGACGATACAATACTGAGCTACCTTGAGAAGTCTGTGCTAAAGGGAGCAGAGTGATGCGCGATTATATTAGCCACGAAGTACAAGAAATCTCAAAGCTTCTGGATGATCTGGAACGCCAGGAAAGAATCGTCAGAGAATCCCGTGGCCCAGAAAATAGAACGAAGCGCAACGAAGCGGAGCAGAAAACGAGGAGCATCAGGGAGCAATTACTGACAGCAGTTCCGCCTGCCGCGACGTATGAATTTCTCGATGCCACAAAAAGAGCCGATGCCATCAGTTTACGTACCACATGGCAAGAGAAAAATCGCCGCGTGGATTGCTTGCAACCGTTGCTCAAGAACTGGAAAGAAGCGAGAAGCTACTTGAATACGTTTGCTGCTCCAACTATCGATCTATCCATACTTCCCGCCTACTCGTTTGCCATTCAACTGACATTCAGGCTGGCCCAGCCCTACATCTCGCGCGATGAGCAGAGTTTCTACATCATCGATAATCCCGTTCGTAAAGATAAGCTATTCGGCTTGCCTTATGTTGCCTCGACTTCATGGAAGGGCAGTTTGCGATCCGCGCTCTGGCATTCAGAGCATAAAGATAACGACGAAGCAATACGTCGCCTTTTCGGCAACGAAAAGAACGTTGAAGAGGATGCTAAATTTCATGCTGGCCGCCTGCAATTTTTCCCAACGTTCTTTACCATGAAAAGCCTGGAGGTCATCAATCCGCAAGATCGCGAACATCGTGCCGGTACAGATCCCATCGCTTTTGAAAGTGTACCGGAAGGCAGCGAAGGCACTTTTACCCTGCTCTACGTGCCTTTCGACCGTGTTGGCGCTGATGAAAAAGAAACTCGCAAACAGGTAGGCCAAGATTTGGGATTAGTCGCTCAGGGGATACAGGCTATGTTCACAATATATGGTTTCGGTGCGAAGACGAGCAGCGGGTTTGGGCTGGCAAGGGAGAGTGTGAAGGGAACACTGAATATGCGAACAGAGAACCGATCTGAGCAATTTGGTAGTTTCGGACAGTTAACAACGACTGTGGAGCAATTAAATGCTATATTGATGAAGGAATGAAGGGGATTATAAGTTGAAAAGCTTGAAGAATTTAGCCGATCTTAAAGATGAGTTGTTAAAGGCTGAGATAGCAGCTTGGCTGCATGATTGTAAAAAATGCACTGATGAGCATGTTTTATCAAATGCTAGAGGTGGAAGTGGAGAAGGAAGCAGCTCTAAGGCGAATGCCTTTTTAGCTTTGTTGCCTCTCTGGAAAATTTCTCTCTTGGAGGAAGAGATGACCTTACAAGAACTTATCGAAAGAAGAGAAACGAGCAAGTGGCTGGTAAGTGCTTTGGAAGAGTGCCATAGGGCTGCACATACTGAAAAAGAACTAGTTCTATTCTTATTTAAACAAACTGCAAATAATGTTTATAAGAGTACCGCATTTGGATATGAAGATGAAAAGCTGGCAGGGTTGAATGAGTTGCTAGATGAGCTATCAAAATATATACAATCTTTTGGCAACTTGATTCCGAACCGTAATGATATTGAACAGAAAATAGAAGAAACATTCAGCCATGCGTGCGGCGATACTCGTCAACCTATAAACGATGTCACTCTTTGGGATTGGTCTCGCATAGTTGCGGCCTTATATAAGGCTTCCTTAGCTGAGGCTGTGCTGAAAGGGCAAAAGAATCCTGAACCAACCAAGTGGCGGCTTTTTAGCGTTCGCCTGGATGGTTTAGAGTTTTTTGGCAAAGGCAGCCGTCTTCCCGACCTACTTGCTCGTCAGAAGCTGATCGGCGATGGCTTAAACAAGATACGCTCGCTCCTTGAAGAGACATATCCTTTAGGTACAGAAATCTATCGTGATGAAAATGGTAGCGTTTTCATTGTTCCAGATTTAGATATACGTGAGCTGAAAAATGAAAGCGAGGAAAATCTTTTGGATCTTATTCAACAAGCTTTCAGTAAGGGAACGCTTAGAGATGATCCATTTTTGAAGTTGCGTAGTGAAATCTTGCCATTTGACAAAGTTGACGAAGATAGTTGGGAGTGGACAAATCCGTATATATCAGTTAAAACTCCTCAGCAGATAATGGATCAGCATAACAAGCCAATGCCAATTGTTGCTCATATTGACAGAGAAGGCTCTCGGTTGGCAGATCCATCCATTGTTGATAGTTGGTGGCAACATCATCGTGCAGACATTTGTACCGTTTGCCAATTGAGACCGCAAGGAAATATTGAGCGTAAAGTTTGTGCCATTTGTGAACAACGGCGTAAAGGTCGTGCTACAGATTGGTTTGATGAATTGTACAAAACCATTTGGATCGATGAGGTGGCGGACATACATGGAAGAGTGGCGCTTATAGTAGGAGATTTTGATTTAAAACAGTGGCTTGTCGGAGAATTTTTATTCTATCCGCAAAAACATTGGGATGAGAAGAACCCTACGAGTGAAAATCCGCCACAATTTAGACAAGGCGCGATACGAGTTAAAGATTTGGATAATCAGCCAGTGAATGAAGTACAATTTCCAAACAGAAAATATACACGACAGGATAAAACAGGACTTTTAGTTACTGACCAACATGATCATTCATTGGCGTTTACGCCTCCTACTCAGTTTAGGTCTAAAGTCCTTCACATCAATGATCCGAATATCAATGTGATCGTCAGAGATGTCTCTTTATCACCAAAAGGACACTATCAAATCGTGTTAGAGAGCAAACCTCCTGAATTAGTTCCCGGAAGAGCTTATTCAATTCAAGAACAAGAATTTTATCTTTCTAATGACGGTTCATACATTGAGACGGCTAGCGATGGTGCTAAGGAACTAATAAAAGACAAGCTTCTCCACTTTCGGAGTTTCAAAGTAGAGAAATCTTACATATTGCCTATCTTGGAACCCCCTCCAGCCCAGATGGTAGAAGCACAAGCACCGACGCGTATGTATCGCATATGGGAAACCACACATGCATTCTGGGAAAGTGTAGTATCAGACTTCGAGAAACCTGCTCTTGTTAGCAAGGTTCCTGGTCGGCTGCAAATCGAGGGAACTTTCATACCAGTAGCTGGCGCGGGTTCGCTAGGAGTTTCGCACACCTACGAACTCAAATTGGGAAATACCAATCTCAGTATAGTTTGCAAGAGTCCACAAATATATCTCACAGTTGATAACCTGCGCCGAACAGCGAAGCTCCTGGGATTGTCGGAAGAGAAATACAAAGATGCAACCGAAGAAGTGAAGTATCGAGAAGCCACAAAGTACTTGCAGGAACTCCTTAAAAACGGTCAGTTCGATGTTGAAGAGCCGACAGGCTATGGCAGTCCTAATAAACCGCTCGGCAAGCTAAATATTACAAAAGCAGATTTTCATGATACAGCTTATACTCCAGCGATATCGATTTTGACCGAACCTCGTACTTTCATGGCTCTCGTACCGGCTGATAAAGCATTGCAGGTCGCTAAAGCCATCAAAGATAGATACGAAAATGAGATGGGCAAGGTGCGTAATCGGCTACCATTGACCGTTGGTGTTGTCTTTGCAGGCCGGAGAACGCCGCTTCCTGCTATCCTTGATGCCGGTCGCAGGATATTGAAGCAACCAACTGAAACTGCTCCCTGGCAAGTCAAGAAAGTTAATCTAGGTTCGTATCCTGAAAAAGTCTTGCTAACATTAGGTCAGGAACAGGATGAGAGTCCGACCCTCATCTTAGATATTCCAGCGATTATGGGCGACGGGATCACAGAGGATGTCTGGTATCCTTACTGGCGTCTTGAACGGGAGACGCAGAATCCAGTGAAGCGAGAAAGGCTATTCAAAGGCATAGATGGGAAGGACTGGGTTCACATCAGCGATCTCCAGGAAGGCGACACTGTTTCCTTCATGCCCTCGCGCCTCGATTTCGAGTTTCTTGATACCGCTTCTCGCCGCTTTGAAGTGAGCTACAACGATAAGGGCAAGCGGCGCGGCTCGGTTCATCCTGCGCGTCCTTATTACCTGGAGCAGCTTGGTGAGTTTGAGGAACTATGGGCGACACTCAAGGAAGGGCTGGCTACTTCACAGATTGACAATCTTGTGGGCTTGATTGAGACGAAGCGCGTAGAATGGCTAAAATATCAAGATCGGGACAAGTCGGATTTTAAGGAGGCTTTAGAGACTTTTGAGAAGGTAGTAGAGGAAATCATACGTAATGCCGAATGGAAAAAGGATTATTTGACCGAGACTCGCTTTAATTCACTGCTTCCAGCCGCTGTCAGCGGACTACTGGCGGATGTTTTTGAACTGCATATGACCATTCTCAAGGAAAGAGGGACCGAATGACTACAACTTCTGGTGATCTGGCTACAAAAATGCCTGCGTCGCTTTACACACAGCAGCGTTTTCTTTTCATGACGCTTGATCCTGTTCACATTGGCACTGGCGGCTACCGCCTGGGCAGAGTAGATATGACGATTGCTCGCGAGCCTGGAACGAACTTGCCGAAGATTCCTGGTACGAGTTTGGCAGGTGCGACCAGGAGCTATGCCGCTATGCGTTACAATAAACCAGAGGCGGCAGGACAACATAAGAATTTTAAGGGCGATAGGAAAAAATGTCCAATAATCTATACCTTTGGTACAGCAACCGGTACAGAAGGCGATCAAACGCAATCTAGTGGAATCAATCAGGCAGGAACGGTGAGCATTGGCGATGCGCAAATACTTTTTTTTCCTGTAAACTCTATGATCGGACCGGTTTGGGTGAGTACGGTTGATACAGTCAAAGAAGCCTGGGGAAAGAATTGCTTGACGTTGCCATCAAAGCCAACAAATGAAGAAGTGGTAACAAGCGCTGACTGGGATAAGGAACTCAATCTGGGTTGGCTGATGTTTAAAGCGAAAAAGGAGCTACAGATCAATCCGCATGGGTGGGAGTCGGAAGGCGAAGATTCGGCTATTCTCTGGTCAGCTATCAAAGATCGTATTGTGCTTGTAACGGACAGGCTCTTCTCACAAATTGTAAACAGCAATCTAGAAGTACGTACCTCGGTAAGCATCGATCCTAAGACAGGAGCAGCCGCACAAGGGGCATTGTTCACGTATGAGGCTATTCCTCGTGCTACATGGCTCTGGTGTGATGTTGTTGAGGATGATTACCGGAAAAATGGTGCTGATAGCTATCCTTTCCCTGTTACCAGACAGTATAACAGTCAAAGCGGTGTAGAGAATAAGGGTGAAGAATTCCCAGAAGGAAAGGAATGGAATCGACCACTTGATGTAGTAAAGGCGGGTATGGGGTTAATCAAGTATCTCGGCGTTGGCGGTATGGGTACGCGCGGCTTCGGCAGGATGAGCTGCATTACGGATTGGGATGTCAATGATGGAGGTGTGCAGTGAAAGACCTTGATCTACTCGCCGCGCAGACCGGACAGGAAATCATCGCGCAAACCGAAAGCCGGAGCGCAAATGATGTTGAAAACTTGATCACAAAATCCCTGGGTGTTTTACAGGAGAACGGTGTATACGCCGCTTTGCTGTATCTCTATTCACGAAGTAATACTACAGAAAAGCCTATTGCGGTACCGACGCGAAAGAATTTACTTGCTTTGCTTCGTAAATTGGATCTATCTGCTCCTGAAGGAAATGATGCGACGGTTGCGTTGAAATTCTTGACCGACGACATTTGTAGCAATCTCGACAGGTTGTTATTGGTGAAACAATTGTGGGAACAAACACTGATCTACACCCGCTATGGTGCGAAGGCACGTAGTGCAGCAGAGGGGTAGAGCTATGGCCTGGACAGCATATCAAGTCACCTTCCGGCTGCTTTCTCCGATGCATATTGGCTGGCGCAAGCTGGGAAACTTGCAGCAGACGCGCCCGTATGTTACTGGGCGCGTTCTATGGGGCGCGCTGACTGCCAGACTGACACGCGAGTCTAGAGGGAATGATTACAAAGGATTCGGCGAACAAGTCGATCAGCAATTGGCCTTTACCTACTTTTATCCTTCCACCGCTAAGGATTCCATTGAAGATTCTCTTTGGCCCTGGCCTGATAAGAAATGGGATGAGTTTGCGTGGAAATTTATGGGCAGTTATGCCAGTACCTCTCTTGCAAATGGACGCAACGCGGAAGATGGCAGCTTGCATGAAACTGAGTTTATCGCACCGCACACACGCGGAGATAACCCGCAGCAGGTCTATCTAGTTGGCTATATTTTTGAAAGACAGGGTGAAGAATTACCCTGGAAAGAAAACCTCGATAAACTGCAATTCGGCGGAGAGCGCGGTTATGGTTGGGGGCGAATTGAACCAGTGACAAGAAAGCCTGAGAAAGTAAAAGACGGAAAATGCTTCGATTATGATCTGGATTGTGATCACGATAGACCCTGGCTGATAGCTTCTCCAGAGAATAAGTGGTTATTAGCTCATACAGTTGCTATCGATGAACCAGATAGTCAAAGGGGCGCTATTGAGCCGTTAATGGGTCGTGAAACGGGGGAAAATACAGGTTTTGGGAATAAGTTTTCTAAACCGCAAATATGTTGGATTCCTGGCGGCAAAGTTAATCAAAAAGAGAAATTTCAAATTGGTAAGGAAGAGAAATTTCAAATTGGCGAGAAAGGGATATGGAAGCCCTTGTAGTGAAAAAACCTGACAGGCTGGCCGCGTACCGGATGAGATCACCTTTGGGGGCAGCGCGAGCCTGTCAGGTTTCCTCCGGTTAGAGGCGCTGCAAGTGGTAGGAGATGGTGAGGATGCCGCCGGGCAGGACGCGCTGGCTGAAATGCTGGTACATTGCCGTGATGAACGGGAGCAGGTCTGGCGTCGGCTCTGGCAGACCGTCTCCTTCAAACAGGTGGTCTGCGCGGAAACGCAGCGTTTTTTCAATCTCGCGTTCGGCAAGGTCGTGATGCATGGTGATGATTAACGTGTCGCCGGGCTGAAGTGTTCGGGAAACCTCTTGCTGGAAGATCGTCGCCAGGAGGAGGGAAAATTCGCTTTCGCTGGCCGGTTCTCCGTGCTGAAAGGTTTTGAAAACGCACTGGCCGTGATCATCGCTCTCGACTAGGGCCGAAAGCATGAAGGATGCTTCAAACATGGTGTGACTTCTTTCGATTGTTCGTAAGCAAATCTGGTGGAACCGTGTAGCGGGGCAATTCATTGCGCCAGTGGTGGGCCGATTGATCGCCCACTGGACGGGCGCAATAAATTGCCCCGCTACACGGCATATAGGCGGCCAAATAGTGGCTGCCAGAGTGGGATTGCTCGCTCTACTTCTATCACGAATGGCCGGAGGATTTGATATACATGCAAATTGGGCGAGCCGGTGTGGCAGGGGGCAATGAAGTTGCGCCACCACATCACGGGCTATCATGCTTCGGTGAACACCTTCTTTGGCTGCCACAGCGCGCGTTCCTCGTCCCATTCGGCGATGGCGATGAAGCGGTTGTCGGGGGCGTAGACGCGAGCTAGCGTTGGCGTGCTGTCGGCGCTATCGTCGGGAGCGGCCTCGAAGGGTGTGCCGTGCAGAACGCGAGCGGCTGTTGGGTAGTCGAGCATGATGGATGGGTAGTTGCGCAGGGCGATGTCGGGCGGGAAGATGTGCGCGGCGAGCGTGCCGTTACTCAGCGCCGCGGCGCACTCTTCGAGCGTGATGCTGTCGGCCAGGGTGAAGGGGCCGCTGCGCGTGCGTACTAAGCCGCCGAGATACGCGCCGCAGCCCAGGATTTCGCCGAGGTCGAAGGCAATGGAGCGGATGTACGTCCCTTTGCTGCACTCGACGGCCAACGTGAGTCGCGGCGACTCCCAGGCGATGATCGTCAACCGCGTGATAGTGATTGGACGCGGCTCCAGCGTGATATCTTGACCGGCGCGCACCCGCTTGTAGGCCGGCTGTCCCTGTATCTTGATGGCTGAATAGAGCGGCGGCCTCTGCATCTGCGGGCCGAGGAAACGCGGCAAGGCTCCCGCGATCTGCTCTAGCGTCAGGCTGGAGGCGTCTCCCGTGCGCACGATCTGGCCCTCGGTATCGTAAGTATCCGTCACCGCGCCGAAGACGATCACCGCCTCGTAGGCTTTACCGCTTTCGCTGAGATATTCCGCCACGCGCGTTGCCTGCCCGACGCACATTGGCAGCACGCCGCTTGCCAGCGGATCGAGCGTTCCGGCGTGTCCGACGCGCTTTTGCTTGAGCAGCCTGCGTACCGCCGTTGCCACGTCCTGCGAGGTCATGCCGATTGACTTGTTGATGTTCAGAATGCCATCCATTACGCGCCGCTCATCATGTTCTGTAGCTCCTTGACGACGAACGGCATGGCTTCGTTGAGCGGCAGCTTGATCGTCGCGCCAGCCGCGCGGGCATGGCCGCCGCCGTCGTAGCGCTGGCAAAATTTCGCCGCGTTGTAAGGCTCAGCGCAGCGCAGGCTCAGGCGCGTCGTCGTGGGATCGCCGTAGTTCTTGAAGAAGGCGGCCACCTGCACGCCCTCGACATCGCGCAGCACACCGGACAGATTATCGTCCATATCGGGAGTAGCTCCCACCGCTTGCAGCGTCTCGTCCGTGGCGTGCGACCAGATCAGGCGGCCATCACAGGCCGTGCGAGCGTTGTCGATTGCCAGCGCTTGCAGGCGTACTTGAGCGAGCGGGCGCGTGCGATAGATCGGCTGTACGATGGTTTCGGGAATGACGTCGTGGCGCATCAGTAGCGCGGCGGCCTCCAGCGTGCGCGGCGTGGTGTTGGTGAACTGGAACGAACTGGTATCGGTGATGATGCCGGTGAGCAGGCACAGCGCGGCCTCGCGGTTCAGCGGCAGGTCCGCCTGCTGCTGAAATACTACCAGCAGTTCAGCCGTCGCGGAGGCGCGCTCATCGATAATATTGACCTGTCCGCAGCCGCCATTACCGATGTGGTGATCGATGTTGAGAATGGCGGCGTGATCCAGGAAGGTCTGATGTCGCGTGTAGACGGAACCGAAGCGCGGCATTTCGCTCGCGTCCAGGGCGATCACCAGGTCGAACTGCTCGTCGTCGAGCGTCTGTTGCACGCCTTCGATGCCGGGCAGAAAGGACAGGTTGCGCGGCGGCGGATCGGCGCATACCACGCGGCATGTTTTCCCAAGCGCCATAAGCATGAAGGCCATGCCCAGCGCCGAGCCGATGCAGTCCCCGTCGGGATGCTCGTGCGCCAGCAGCGCGATATGCTGTGCGGGCCGGATCAAGGCCATCGCCTGTTTCACCAGCGCGGCGTTAATCTGATCATGTAACCCTGATTCCACATTTCACCTCGTATATCTATTGGGTACATAATGCATTTTACCTGTTTATGCAACAGCATAAACAGGTAAAATGCATTATGTACCTCTACGATCATTCCGCTTGCTCTTGCGCTTTTGCCTGATCTTCCTGCTCGACCTGCTGGATCAGGGCGAGGATTTGCGCGCCCTTTTCCAGCGAGTGATCGAGCTTGAAAACGATATCCGGCATGTAGCGCAGCGTGAGGCGACCGGCCAGCTCGTGACGCAGGAAGCTCGTCGCGTGCAGCAGTCCTTTCATCGTCTCCGTCTGCTCTTCGGGCGTCCCCATCACGCTGACGTAGATTTTCGCGTGGCGATAATCGCCGCTCACTTCTACGC
>Ga0207416_1002947_pt1 | contig 17227 bp, 14 predicted proteins | sample PaiPotPPM11metaG_FD_184107 | JGI IMG/M metagenome (GOLD analysis project Ga0207416, IMG submission 184107) | Iron sulfur acid spring bacterial and archeal communities from Banff, Canada, to study Microbial Dark Matter (Phase II) - Paint Pots PPM... ...
CTGTCAACGGGGTTGAGCGCGTGACGGCGCGTGTAAGCACGGGGGGCAGCGTGTGAAGATCGCAAGACATCTGCTTTGGTCCATACCGCTTAAGCGTCCAACGGGGCGGCGACGGCGGAACGCGTTGCCGGCCGCGTGGATCGGCGTAGCATTCGCGGGGTTGGTGGCGCCGCAATATGCAAATGCAGCGTGTATGGTCACCACTTCTGGGATGGTGAACTGCAACGCAGACACTATCACTACCAACAGCACCAATCTCAACGGAACAAATCCAATCTCGTCGGATGAGCAGCAGAGGTTCAACAATGGGGCTGCCATCAGCGCTACCGTTGAACCCGGCGTCACGGTAGGTGGGTTTGGTCTGGAACTGACCGAGAACGCTGGGACGCCTCTTCCCATCGTCATGAGGAATCAAGGTCAGCTGACTACCGCTAACGCGGTCAATGCCCTGCAACTTAGCGGCAATGGGGGTCCGATCCGTTACTTCGGCAACGGCAGCATAATCAATACGGCCAAGGAGGGAACAGCACTCTTCGTCAACAACGTGGACAGCAACGTATCGATTGCCACGGGAGCAGGCGCGATCAGCGGCCCGGCCGGAATAAATGCGAGCACCAGTGGAGCCGGCGCCGTTACGATCGCAACCGGTTCGGGCCTGGTGACCGGTACGCACGATTCGGGCATATTAGCGAGTACAGTAAACGGACCACTTAGCATCGCGGTCGGAAGTGGAGGTGTAAGCAGCAGCAAGAACTCCGCAATCAACCTAACTTCCACCAATGGCAACATATTTGTCACGGCAAACGGCACTGTTGCCGGTTCGGGGGGCGGCGTGCGCGCGACTTCGAACGGGAGCGGTAACATCGTTGTAGCCGGATCGGGCACATACCGCACAGACAGCAACCGCGGTATGTGGGCCGACCAGGGTACCTCGTCCACCGGCGGCATCCTGATAACGGGATCGGGACCTACGTTCGAGGATAACAAGGGCTCCCGTTCGGCTTCGCCGATCCGCGCCGAGATCGAAAATCCTGCGAATTCGAGCAATATTGTTATAAACCGCTCGGGCGACGTAACCAATATAGGCACGGTAACTTTGACGGGCTCTACCGGGGTCTCCTCCGCCATTCACGCTTTGACGGCTGGCACTGGCGATATCACCGTGACCGGCGGCGCTGGCGCCACGCTCTCCAACGTCGGGTTGTTCGGCATCGACGCCGAGGCGTTCGGCAAAGCCAGCACCGGGAGCATCGAGGTGTCGACGGGCGCTTACAGCACGCTCAATACTGGAGGCGCCGGAATTTTTGCAACCAATTCAGCCTCCGCAATCCCGACGTCGGCCGGCAGCACGATAGCGGTGACAAATAAGGCGACGATAAACTCTGGCGCGGCTCAAACTCCCCTTGGCAACTTCTTCTTAAAAGAAGGCGGCGCCGCTCCGACTGCTATGCCAGCTGGCATCTTGGCGGGTTACACCGGTGAGCCGGTCTTCGGTCATGCCGATGGCCCTTTTACGTCATGCAGCCAATTTGGATGCATAACACTGACGCCGAACCCGAATGTCAACGGCACTGTCAGCGTTGTCAACAATGGAGCCATCAACGCGGCCGGCGGCGATGGCATCTTTGCCTTTAATTTCGGTAACGGCAACGTTTCGGTGCAATCGAGCGCTCCGATCACAGTAACGGGAGCGACAGCGCAGAATGGCATTGAGGCTTTCAGCGCGGAGCTCGGCAACATCTCCGTCATCACCACAGGAAATATCACTACCAGCAAAGGGAACGGTATCCAGACGACCAGCGTGGGGGCAGGGACAACGACTATTAACGTGCTTTCCGGCACGACCCAAGGCGGGACCAGCGGTGTTACCGCGGCATCGGCCGGCGGCACGATCCAGATCGACAACTCGGCGACGATCCAGAATATCTCGGGTCTAGCGGGCGACTTGGCTATTGCGACCTCGGGTAGCGGCAACGCTACTTTGATCAACAACATGGGTGCCGTTGTGACCGGCACCGTCTCGATGGTCGGCACCGGGACCAACAACTTTGTCAATGCCGGCATCTGGAACGCGCTCGGCACAAGCACGTTCGAGGGCTCTAGTAGTATCAATAACAGTGGCACCATCAATGTCTTCGGCCCAACCACGCTCAGCGGCCTGACGACTTTGACCAACGGCGGCACGCTAAACCTCGTACCGGGTACTGCGGTCGGAACGCTGACGATGCCCGGCAATCTGGTGTTCCAATCGAGCGCGCTCTACGTCGTGGCGCTCAACGGTACGGCTTCTCGGGTCGCCGATATTGGCGGCACGGCTTCACTTGCTGGCGCGGTGCAGGGCGCTCTCCTGCCGCTACCTGTTTCCAAACAGACCACGATCCTGCATGCGGGCGGCGGCCTCGGTGGCACCACCTTTAGCGGGTTCACCGCCCCAGCGGGCTTTACCGGGACCCTTACTTATACGCCGACTGATGTGGTCTCGACCCTAACAGCGAATCTTGGCGCTGGCGCCGGCTTGATAACTAACCAGCAGAACGTGGCTACGGCGATCAACGATTTCTTCAACACCGGCGGCACGCTGCCGTTGAATTTTGTGAACGTCTTTGGCTTAACCGGTAGCAGTCTTGGCAACGCGCTATCGCAATTGGATGGCGAGGTCGGCACCGGCGCCGAGCGAGCCGCGTTTCAACTGACGACAGAACTTCTCGAATTGATGCTCGACCCGTTCGTCAACGGGCGCGGCAGTGTCGGGAGCGTAGGCATAGGCGCCATCGGCTTTGCGCCGGACGAGCAAACAAACCTGCCGCCCGAGATCGCGCTCGCTTACGCCTCGATCATCAACAAGGCTCCGCCGAAGCCTGTGTTCGAGCAGCGTTGGACTGCGTGGGGCTCGGGCTACGGCGGCGGCAACCGCGCAAATGGTGACCCGGCGGGGGGATCAAACAACGTAACCGCAAGCACCTTCGGCTTCGCCGGCGGCATGGACTATCACTTATCGTCCTCAACGGTCGTCGGCTTTGCGCTCGCCGGCGCCGGCACCAGTTGGGGTCTCGCCAACGCGCTCGGCACTGGCCGCAGCGATGCTTTCCAGGTCGGCGGCTACGGGATCAGTTGGCTCGGCCCGGCCTATGTGGCCGGCGCGCTCGCTTTCTCCAATCATTGGTTCACGACCAACCGCTCGGCGCTGGGCGATCAGCTCAGCGCGAATTTCGACGGCCAAAGCTATGGCGCCCGCCTCGAAGGCGGTTATCGCAGCGGCGTATTGCCGACCTTCGGCGTCACGGCCTATGGCGCTGTGCAATTCCAGGATTTTCACACGCCCGCTTCCAGCGAGAGCGATTTGACCGGCGGTGGTTTCGGGCTTTCCTACAACGCCATGAACGCCACCGATGTGCGCACCGAGCTTGGCTCTCGCGTCGACGCACCGACGGTCATCTATGGCAAGCCGCTGGTCCTCTACGGCCGCCTCGCCTGGGCGCACGATATTGTCAACACCCCCGCGCAGAGCGCGGTTTTCGAATCACTCCCAAGCGGCGGCTTCACGGTGTTCGGGGCACCGATCCCACATGACTTGGCGCTCACCACCGCGGGCGCGCAGCTGTTCATCACCCCCAACTGGGCGCTGCTGGCAAAATTCGACGGCGAATTCGCACCCGGTTCGCAGACCTACGCCGGCACTGTGACGCTGCGTTATATTTGGTAACTCGGCTGGACACGGCCGCGCGTCACACGACTGGTGAAGTTCGCGATCACAAAACCAAGGATAATGGTGGCGATAACGGAGGCATCAATGGCGCTGATGTTTCCGCGCCAGCATTTCGTGTCCCTGGCAAGCAATCCAAATGGCGGCCAGAATCGCGAGCGGGAACAGCGCAAATGAATATTTCAAGCGTCGAGCCGCAGCAGCGAGAACGCCGAGAACGAAGTTGGGGTTCAATAACGACAGGCGAGCCGATTCACTGCTGCGGGTCGCGTCTTCTACCAACTCTTGATACGCAGCCCGCGCCCAAACGGCGCGGCTCGCTCCAGCTCCCGAGATCCGCAAGGTTCTCCCGCTTGCCCGCCTCGTTGGTTTTTGCAGCGAGGGTAGACTTTTCGATCTCAGTCGGCGGTATGGTGAGGTCCTTGGCGGCGGCACGCCGTGAGGACGCTTTGGCCGGCCACTGTGACAATATCAAGTCGCCCATGCCAAACAATCGCCAGTAGTGGCGATTGCGCTTGTGCCCGGCAATCCGTACGACGGCCACACGCTCGGTGCCACTATTGCCACCACCGGACAGCTCACCGGTTGCGAAATCGAGCGCGCCCATGCCGACAAGGGCTATCGCGGTGGCTTGTTAACGGATGACTATCAATCGCTCGCGGCGCGCCCGTCGCCTGTTCCCGTCGAAAAGTGCACCGTGCGTATCGACCTGGGTGCGGCGGTAGCCAGGCCTTCATCAGTTGCCTTTGGGGCCATTGATGTTGATAGCGCGACTGCATCGACTTGCCGTGCGCCGCCCTTTTACGGAATTGCGCTTCAGTTAGCTGGCGGGCGTCGTCAGCGGTCACAGCTGCTGATTGATTTGCCGCGCTTTCCTCAAGTAGTCCCAACCGGCGAAAAAACGCGAACGCATTCTTCCGTCGAGCCGCCCAGAGACTATCCGGCCCGCGACTCCTCGCCCTATATTTGACCACATGTTAGGCTGCTTTCACCACAAAGATAGGGGTCCCATGGACGGTGACAAGGCGGTTTACGACTCGCGGCGACGCCGGTTCGGGCCGGCCAGGATTCGTCTATTCAATCCAAACCGGCTCCTTGCGGTTCTTGCGGTGCTGTTCTGGCCGCTAAAGTACTTTGCCTTCCTACTGATTCCGGTTCTCCTCCTGGCGGGTCTAACGACATTCAAACATTGGGACGACCTCACGGCCGACTTGCGGCGCTTGCTTGCCGAATTTTCCTTCATCATCCATCTGATTTTGGGTCTCTTGATCGTCAATCTCAGCGCTCGGTTGGCAAAGGGCACCGTGATACGCGCCTGCGGCCACTCTGTTCGAGAGTTTAGTTTAACTTTCCTCTTGGGTTTTATTCCGCGCTTCTACATCGATCAAAGCGCCATATCGCGGTTGAATCGAAACGGCCAACTTTGGGCCTATGGCGCGCCGCTCGTGGTGCGCCTCAGCAACATTGCTTTCGGCACGCTGATCTGGGCAACGTATCGTTCCGGCGGAACTCTCGTCGCAAGCCTTGGCCTGCTCATTTCACAGGTCGGACTTTGGGCTTTTCTCTTGGCGATAGTGCCATTGTTGCCGAGCGACGGTTATAACTGGCTGGCAACCTATCTTCGCCAGCCCATGCTGCGGCAAAAGGCATTTCTGGCACTGAACGCCAAGTTGCGGAGAAGACCCCCTCCTGCGTTCGTCCGGCCCTCCGAAGCGCCGATGCTGATAATTTTTGCCGTAAGCAGCATCGTTGCAACGGTGGCAGGCGTGTTTGCCCTCCTGGCGGTCTGGGGAATTGTGCTGATCGGCTCCTTGCAGGGCATCGGCGCCGTCATCTTCCTCGCATGCTTAATAGGGTTTGTGATATGGCTTGCCGGCTTGAAAGCCAGATTCGCGCTGCGCAACGGGGAAGCGCTGGAAATCCGCCTACTGCGGAAGGCGATCGAGGCTCAATCGTTCGACGCCAAAAAATCTCGCGGCGCGCAAACGCGGCGGTGGCGTTTGATGATCTGGGCCGGCGCCGGCGTCGCCTTGATCGCCGTGATGTTCCTGCCGCACGCATATGATCCCGCCGGGCCGTTCAAGATCCTGCCGGTCCAGCGCAGTAAGGCGGTAGCGCAAACCGACGGCGAGATCGTGCATGTCGCTGTACGCGAAGGCGACTGGGTCAGCGCCGGGCAGATGCTCGCCAAGTTGTCTTCATTGAAACAGCAGCGCGACGTGGACTTGACGCGACGGAATTTGCAGGACGCCGAGGCGGGGCTGGCGCGGCTTGAAGAAACAAAATTGTACTTGGGCCAGGCATCCGCCGAGCCGGAACAAAGCGGCGCTGCGCTCCGCTTGGGACGCGAGGCGCGCAACGAAGTGGAGCGCCTCCGCAACCTGCTGGATTGCGACCAAGCTGAATTGGAACACACCACAATCCGTGCGCCGGCAGCAGGTTTCGTAACCACGCCCAACGCGCAGCTTCTGACCGGCGTTTGGTTGAATGCCGGTGATGAATTTGTACAGATCGACGACACCAAACTGGTAGAGGCCGAATTGGTGATTGCGCAAGACGATATCGCACTCGTCAAACCGGGGGCCAAGGTGCGGCTGCGACCATGGTCGGATAAAGGCCGAGAACTTGTGGGTAGTGTCAGCGGAATTGCCCCTTCGGTTTTGGATGAGCCGGATAGAAGCGACATCCGAGAAACACACCGGCCGCGGAACGCCGAGACCCAGTTAGTTCAGGAGAAGATCTCACGACAGCCCTCCGGCGTGGGCGTGGATCGAGCCGGCAATGGAGGCATCATTCGCGTCAAGGCGTCGGTACCAAACGCCGGGGGATGGCTTCGCGGCGGCATGGGTGGATACGCCAAAATAAGCGGTCCGGAGATGACAGTCGGTGAGGCCTATTTTCGGCAGTTGCGTCGGTTTCTCACGGTGCAACTGTGGTCCTTAGTGCCGTGATGATCCTTTAGAGGGAGTTGCAAGCGCGGTTTGTGACAATGACGCGTTGTGTCACGATTTGCATAGCTTCTTGAGAGAACCATAGATTCGCTTTGATTGGAACGAGACTCTTGTGTAATAGTCGTCTATCGGTCCAAATAGGAGCATTCCGTTATGGCAAATGCCGTTCCCCAGCCGGGCGCGCGAGACAATCCTCGGCTGCGCAAGGTGCTCATTGAGGGCTTCGATCATCTCAGAGCGGGTGATCTGGAAGCGGCGCGCGCTATTTTCACGGACGTCATAGCGCGCCAACCGCAAAGCGTGCCGGCGCACATTGGGCTCGGACGGGTTTGTTTCCGAGAGAATGATCTACAAGCGGCGCTGCAATCTTTCCAGAAGGCATTGACGCACGATCCAAACTCCGCGCTCGCCAGGGTCCAGATCGCGCGCGTGCGCGAAGCACTGGGCGATTCCGAGGCAGCCCTCTACGATTATATGGAGGCGAGCGAGATTAATCCAGCACTGGGAATCGTGCAAAGACGATTGAGCCAGATCCTTGTGGAAGAAGACGACTACGATGAGGCGGTAGCCCGGCTGCGGCAAGCTTTGCAGTACAACCCGCAGCAGGTGGCGACCCGCCTGCTGCTTGCCACGACGCTAGAGCGCGCCGGCAGCATCGCGGCCGCGAAGACCGAATTTCAGCGGGTACTGGATTTAGACCCGGACAACTGGGTTGCCGCATATCGGATCGGCCAGCTGCATCGTGGCGCCGGCGAGAACAGCGCCGCCCGGCCATTCTTGGAGCAGGCCATGCGTCTCGCGCCGCAAACCGCTGCGCCCGGAGCCGCGCTGGCGGCCGCGCTGAAAGAGCTGGGCGAGTATGATCAGGCGCTGGCGGTGCTCAGGGACGTGCAGCACAGGCAGCATTCGTCGCCTTCCTCGCTGGGGCTAATGATCGCCGATTGCCAGATCAAGTTGGGCCAGCCCGAGGAGGCGCTCAAAACGTTGCGCCAAGCCTCGCGCCAGGCCCGGCCGCCGGCCGGTGTGCACAAGCGGCTCGGCGATTTGTTGACGGCGCTGAAACGATACAGTGAAGCGATTGAGGAATATCGGGCCGCCATGTTGCGCCAGCCAAAGGTTCGCGAGAAGCGGCCGGACTTGGTTGCGCTGATCGATAAAGCGCAGACGCCCGGGGAAAATCACGAAGAGATTGCGAAGCAGATTCATACGATGATGCTTGCTATCGCGGCGGAACGGCAAGCGGCAAGAACAGAAACGGGGGTGCTGGACGGCGGAACAAGGGCTCCGCGCCGCAGGGCCAGGCGGCGGCGCCCGCTGCGCCGTCGGCAACTTGAAGGCGCAGGATGAGCACGGCTCTCGCGGACGGTCTTTCCTTATCCCCGAGACGCGGGCGGGAACACGCGCTCAAGTCATTCCTCGCCGCAGCTCCATGTCTGTGTCGATGCCCATCTGCGAAAGACAACGAGCCATGCTCTGCTGTCAAACAAGCTTAGGTTTCCGAGCCGTCGCGAATATCAGATACCGTTCCAGCCGAATGCTTTCGTCATCGAGGCGTTTCGGCTCCAGTAATCGCTCGAGAGCATCATGTACACGGGCGCGGAAGAATTCAGAGGAGTTGACAAGAAAATTACCGAAACTGGCGCTTTCAATCGACGCTAATAAGGTATCAACGTTCGGATAGATATTGATGCAGGTCCACAGTTCGTTTTCATAGGCCACGAAACCGGCATCGGTTACGAGCCGCTCAAGTTCGTCATCGGTCAAGCCCGGATGGGTAGTGGGGCGATTGCGCCTTGCTCCTGCTTCTGTCAAGGCGCGCCGAATAAACTGAAATACCTCGTGCGGACGCGTCGCGTCGGGGCAGGTTAGCCCAAGCCGTCCGTCCGGTTTGAGAACACGAAATATTTCAGCGGTTGCTCGCGGCTTATCTTCCACCCAATGAAAAACGCTGTTCAAATAAACGACGTCAAAACTTGCGTCGATGAATTGGGACAGGTCCTCGGCTCGCCCGACCCGCGCCTCAAAATTGCCGGCGGCCTTCGATTGAGCGATCTCGACCCTAAGCGGCAGCGGGTCCATGGCGACCACCAGCCCCGACGGACCTGCTATCTTCGCGACGTACGCTGCAAGATGTCCTGTTCCCGCGCCTACGTCCAACACGCTCTCGCCACTGGCAATGTTCAGAGCGGAGATCAGTTCCTTGCCGTGCTCGAAATGATGAACGCTAGTGTTGTCATAGGTTGAAGCAAGCTCCAGCGTATCGTAACGCAACGCAGTTCCTAATTGGTTCCGCTTCTTCCGTTCCAGAAGCCTACGGTCTGTCGCCATTTTCGGTCATCGGGTTGCTTCCTTAAGAGCCGATCCAGGAAGGATGGATTCGTGAGCAAAGATTTTGCTCGGTCAAGCGTTTGAGCATGAGGCGGATCATTACGAAAACCTGTCAAGAATGCCGAGCACCACCTGTGTAGGGCGAAATCTCACGCTGTCCGTCAGTTAGAGCCGCGACCTTTACAGCTAAAACGCGACTTCGCGCACCATGCGCAAGAAAACCTCGCGCTCAGTATCCTGGAATGGCCGGCGGCCATGCAGAGCGCGCGTATTGTCGATGGCGGCGAAATCGCCCTTCTTCCACGGCAGCGGTATCATTAGGCGTTGCTGCGCCGCGACGACTTCGTCGATCAACCGCTGCGGAATCGTCGACCCGTCTTCCAGCCGCACAATGCTGGTCTGACGCCCCAACTGCTGCTCCTGCCAGACCACCGGGAGGATATTGTTGATGTAGACCCAGTGGTCGGCCCAGCGGTTTTTGACAATGCCGGAGTGTACATATTCGGTCGCGAGCACGCGGCCGTCCTCGGCGCGGGCGCTAATGCCGTTGCCGGAGCAAAATTTGATCGCCTCGTCCAGATCATCGGTCTGATAAAGCAGCTGCCACTCGCCATCTTTGTAACGGCGGATGTATTTCAATTTTTTTGTGCGCAGCAGCTCCTTCGATTCACTGCTCAAGGCATTATAAATCTGGGCGCCGTCGCAAACCGTCGTCTCGCCGTCGCTTGCCGCCGGCTTTTCGCAGAAGAACCACAGCAACACCGGCCGCAGGTCGGTGTAGTACATCTCGCCGTGCAGCGGCAGCCCCCAGGTTTCCTGCTTCTCGCGACCGTAGTCGTAGCGGGTCGATAGCAGTGTGTCGTCCGGCGACACTTTGCGGCGCACGTAACCGCCGCCCTGATAGGTCATGAATTTATCACCGAATTGACGAATGAACTTCTCGAACTCGGTCAATGGCGTGCCGAAGCCGCTGAACATCACCACGCCGCGGGACTTGATCAAATCCTTGACGGTATTCGTATCAATTTTGGCGACGTTCTCCTGTGGCGAACCTTCGATGGCAGAGCCAAACTGCTCGGAGATTTGAGTGATGCGCATTGGCTGGACTCCTTCTAGCCGCTCGCCGGGATTTGTCTATCTCGGGCCGAACAACAATTTCGTTGCGATAGTAGCAATGCATGCGCTTCAGATTGAAGCTTTGCGAACCCTTCGCGATTTGCGATCCATCGCATCGGTCAGAGCGCTGCCAATTGGTGGGTTCGTCAAAACGAAGCCTCATGCACCATTCGCAAGTAAATCTCTCGATCAGCATCCTGGAATGGGCGTCGTCCGTGCATTGCGCGCGTGTTATCGATCCCAGCGAAATCGCCATGCTTCCATGCTAGCGGCATGATCAAGCGGTTTTGCGCGGCGACAACCTCGTCGATCAGATTTCGTGGAATCCTCGAGCCGTCTTCCAGCCGCACGATGCTCGTGTCGCGGCCCAACTGGTCTTCCTGCCAGACCACCAGGAGGGCGCTGTTGATAAAAACCAGATGATTGCCCCAACCGCTTTTGATGACAGCCGGATACACGTACTCGGTCACGAGTATACGACCATCTTCTACGCGGGCCTTCAGCCCGTTGGCTGTACAGAACGCGATTGCCTTGTCGAGATCGTCCGTCTCATATCTTAGTTGCCATTCGCCGTCGCGATAGCGGCGGATGTACTTCAACCTTTTCTTGGCCAGCAGCTGCTTGGATTCATCGCTGAGCGCGTCGTAAACTTGCGCGCCATCGCAAATTGTCGTTTCTCCGTCGCGTGCCGCAGGCTTTTCACAATAGAACCAAAGCAAGGCGGGCCGTTTGTCCGAGTAGTACATTTCCCCATGCAGAGCTAACCCAAATGTGTCCTGCTTTTCGCGCCCGTAGTCGTATCTGGTGGAAAGCAGCGTGTCGTCGCCCGACACTTTTCGACGGACGGCACCACCGCCCTGTTGTGTCATAAATTTGTCGCCGAACTGACGAATGAATTGATCGAATTCTGGCAACAGCGTCTCGAAGCCGGCGAACATCACCACACCTCGAGTCCTTATCAAATCTTTAACAACATTCGGATCAATTTCAGCGACCTTTTCCTGCGGCGAGCCTTCGATGGTTGAGCCAAACTGCTCTGAAATTTGGGTGATGCGCATTTTTTGGTTCCTCTTTGCCGCTCGGTAAATTCACCATCCCAACGGTTGTCTGTGAATCCTCGTCACACCGCAGTTAGTTTGGCGCACAGAAAAGCCGTCACCTCGGAAATGGTGATGTCGTCTACATAGGCGCCGTCCTTCATGAACAGCTCTTCGAATGGCAAGCCCTTGCGGTCGAAAGCGCGCTCAATTCCCACGGAAAACTGAACAATATCGATCGATTCAAAGCTCAAATCCTCGATCAGCCTGGTGTCGCACGTGATTCCTCCCGGCAAATCCAGATCCCAATCCGCGATCGTCTCGTTTGCCACCGCGATCACCTTGCTTTCGATCGCTGGACGGTTTTCCGCGGTTGTCATAAACATCCCTCACGAGCGCTCTCTTGGGTCACTGCCGCACGGCGCTGACCTCGAGCCACAGCCGCGGTACCTCGTCGACGCCCAGCCGATCGAAGGCGCGATCGACGCCCTCGTACAGGCAGCGGCTGGCAATTTCAAGCGGATAACCGCTCATTAGCACTGTTGCCAGACCGGCATAGGGCGCCACGAGCCGCAGCGAGGCGCGGGTCATTGCGCTCGCTCGCGTCCGCGTCTGGACCTGGATAAATCCGGCTTTTTCTACGCGCGCCCGCCAGGCGTCCTCGGTCAGCCAACCTTTTGCAAAGGCGCGGCCGGCAGTGTTGCGTGCGCGAGGCACTGGCGGCTGCCCGGCCCGCGCCCGCTCTTTGTTGATTTCCTCAAGCACGCGCACGGCTTCCATCATCCACTCATTAAACAGGCCCTCCGTGCCCGGGACGAAAGTGCCGACGAAGAACGCCGAGTTGAATACCAGCATTCCCCCGGCGCGCAGGGCCCTCGATGCTTCCGCGAGAAAGCGATCTTTGTCGGGCATGACGTGAATTGCATTTCCCATGACCGCAAGATCGACTTCCTCATTGGCGAATGGCAGATCATCGGCGCTGCCCCTCAGCAAAAGAATGCGACCGACGCCGTTTGCCCGCCACGCTTCCATGTCCGGGCAAAGTACCCCCCTGCGGCCAAATTTGCGCGCCGAAATATCGATTTGCTCTTGATCGATGTCAATACCGCAAATCTTGAGGCTGGGTTTCCGCGCAAAGAGCAGATCGGACATCAGACCCGCGCCACAAGCAAGGTCGGCAACGACCTCGGTCTTGCTGAGATCGATGGACTCAATCAGCGGCCGATTGGCCGAAATGTATTCTTCATGGTCCGTATAGGACTCATAAGACACATCTACCTCACCCGCTTGCATTAAGCTCTCCCGCTGCCACAGCGACGGGCGCATCTGTAGCAGACAAACGCATTTGTGAAAAGAATTCCATAATCAGATCGGCGGCATTGAAGGCATCCGGAGTGCCGTCCGGCGCCCGCTTCCACATCGGCCAGCGATGTCCCCAATCGCCTATGCTGACAAATCTCACCCGTGCGCCGCACGGCCGGGCGGCATAGTCCTCGATGTCGATCTGCCGGCCGGCGCTGATGCGCCTCTGCAGCCGGGGCACTGGCTGGGCATTGTTGCGCTTGAGCCAATAGCGCCGCGTCGCGTCGGCGGAGGCAACCTCGCCAACGCCGCGTTGCAGCGCGCCCCCCTCCCACATACTATGATCCTTGCGCCCAAAGATCATCGCGATTGGAACGGGCGGACCTGAGATCGGAAATAGGGTGGACGGTGGCATGCTCGCCAGCGCCGTTGCCAGACCGGCGAATCGTGCCGGGCGCTCGCTGGCCAGCCTGAACACGAACATGCCGCCATTTGAGATCCCAATTGCGAAAACGCGCTCGGCGTCGACCTGTCTTTTACGCAAAAGCGAGTCGAGCAAAGCATCGACAAAATCAATGTCGCGCGTACTACCGCCGCGCTCCGGCCGCGAGTCGATCCAGCCGCCCTGCGCTTCGGGAAAAATGACCATGCAGCCTTGGCGCCAGCCGGCTTCGGCTATTCCCGAGCGCTCCGCGAGCAATTCGGTGCGGGCCATACCGCCGTGGAAGCAAATTAAAAGCGGTTTTTCCAAGCCTTCGTCGGAGGCGCAGACGAGATAGCGGCGCCGTACGCCGTTTACCATGATCCTCCGCCAGACCAGACCGCCGCGACGCTGCCACAGCAGCCAGATGGCGACAAGAAGCACAAGACCGAGGACGAACAGCGGACCGATCAATCTGCCGCTCCATGGTCGCCCAGCCAAACTTCGAGACCGCCGCGCGGATTGTCTTCATAGATCCATTCGGTCCCGCGGCGGACCGCGACCCGTGGCCCAAACAGGTTGGCAGTCCCTGCAAACAGCCCGCGTGGCGTGGAAACGATATTTCTGACCCCGGAATTGTACGGGTTGCCGAAGCCCCGGCGAGTTATCGGCATCCAGTTCTCGCCATCCTGGCTGCGCCATAGCTCGGCTCCGCCGTTGTTTTCGACAATGACCTCCGGATCGATATGCTCAAAAAATCGGACCACTTTCGGGGGAGCTTCCCGCAAAGTACTCCAACGCAGCATCACGCTCATGTTGCAAGTACCAGCATAGAGCCAGCCATCATGGAAGCAAAGTGACCACACATACCCGTTTGAAATGTTTCCGAAGCCGGATCTCAATCCACTTAGCGGCTCCCTGTTCTTTCCGTCAGCACGGTGATCCCCGACAATGAGGTCCCAGGTGTCGTCCGCATTGATGCGGATCAGTTCAGCCGCGGCCGGACCAACCTTGTTGACCCGGTCGGTGCCGCCGCCCTGGATCCCAGTTCCAACATACATTGCATGCTTGAAGGGGACCATCGACATAACGACCTGGTTTGTCGGGCCGCGACCCGCCCCGCGATCGAGAATCTTATGCCATTTATACGGCGGGCTGCCCTGACATTCGCTCGCCCACACCTGCAGCCCGGCAAGGTTGAAGGTGCCAGCGTAAAGGCGATTTTCGTCAGTAGCCAGGGAAAATATTGCGAGATTCCCGGGATCGCCAAAGCCAGGCTCGCTTGCCGCAGCCCATCTATCGCCGGCAACCTCGCGGCTTTCGAAGATAACCGGCAGGCCCCCGGTGTTACACTGGCTGCCATCCTCCCCTGCTTGCCGCTCGGCCGCACTCTGCGCGGTAGGCGAAAAGAAAATACGGCCGGCAAAGGAGATCAGGCAACGCGTCGCACCAACGCGCTGCTCGAGGATTCCGTAGCGCGAGACGCGCTCGAACGCGTGCCCATCATATGTCCGTATGATGTGCCCGCCGGGAGCGCGCCCGGAAGCCCATGTGGACACGTACAGTGCGGGCTTCGGATCGGTTTTACTCTGGAATACTTGCATGGCACGGTAGCCGATCTCGCGTGAAACGAGCTCGCCCAGAGAACCCTCAACCAAAGGCGCTCTGTGGACCAATTCCCAGGTGTCGGCCACGGGATCGTAGCACCAGATCTGCGCGCGACGGTCGAGCGTATACAGACCATCAGCAGTATCCGGGCTTTCGATGGGCCACGTGTGGACGGGGATATTATGGTACGCCGACTGCACGCGGATCATGCAAAGATTAGAGCGCGTGGTACCCACATAGAGTTTGCCGTCGAACCAAGCCATCGAGTGGGCAAAACTGTTGTGACCGTCGCCAAAGCCTCCTTGAGCGATGCGCTTGAAATCCTGCAGCCGCAGGCCGGGGTTAGCCCTAAAGCCCGGGGCGTCCACAACCGGTATTTCCATCGCGCGAGGCTCTGTCGGCATTGTGGGGTCGCTCCGGCACAACGCTGTAGTCTGAGGATCTGTGCCGCTCTTACCGATCGAGCTAATCGGTCCAACATTCGTCATCGGGAGCCGGACCCGCGCTTAGTTCGAACCTGGAGCGGATAGAGTGCAGGATTAAGCAGAAACGCGTCCCTTGGCAACGTAATCATGCAGAGTACAAATTCGGCGACTCGATCTGGAGAGAGCATATGCGGCGGCTTTAAGGCCGTGGATCCGGATTGGTCCCACAGCGTCGTTCTGACTGCGTCGGGAAGAAGTGTCTGCACGCGAATGCCGCGCCGCCCTACCTCTTCTGCCAGAGACTCCGACAGGCCCAACATACCGAACTTGGACGCAGCGTAAGGAGCGTCAAAGGGTCTTCCCTGGCGGCCGGATGTCGAAGAAATATTGACGATGTCGCCGTAGCCCTGCTTCAACATGGCGGCAAGAACCGCACGGTTGCTCAGGAACGTTCCCGTCAGATTGACCTCAATCACGGTGCGCCACTCTTCGTAGGGCGTATCAATTACTGTTCTCGGCTGCCCGCCCGTGCGCAGAATACCGGCTGCCATCACCAATGCGTCGATACGGTCGAAGCGTTGCAAAGTCTGGGCCGCCATCTGTGTCATGTCGTCTTCGGACGACACGTCAAGGACAAGCGTCAGGGTATCGGCTCCGATTTCGGCTCCCAAGGCTGATAATTTGGACCGATCCCGATCGACCAGGGTCAACTTGGCGCCGCGGGCGGCAAAGAGCCTTGCACAAGCGCCGCCAATGCCACCCGAAGCGCCGGTAATGATAACGGAACGGCCCTCAAGCTCGCGTGCCATCTGCCGCTCCGCGGATTCGGACGGTCGGGCCGACGACCTTCGTCGGCATGATGTAAGGGTCGGCAGCGAAGCAGTCGGCCGGAAGTTCCAGCAGGCGAAGCACAATTTCGGCGAAGTGCTCCGCTGTTAATTGGCCGCCGAAGTCTTGGGCAAGTGCGGTGCCCTCGATCAGCGGCGTGCGGATGGGACCTGGAAAAACGACGTTGACCCGAATGCCGTGCGAACTCGCCTCCGCCGCCAGGCAGTGCGTGAACGCCGCCAGGGCAAATTTTGTCGCCGAATAGGCCGCCGCATGGGCGCGGCCACGCATGCCGTGCGGCGTCAGTGCCGAGCCGATGTTGAGTATATGTCCCTCGCCCTGCTCGATCATCACAGGCAGCACCGCTTTGTTCGCGAGGAATGCGCCGTGAAGGTTCACGTCAAGCGCTTTGCGCCAGGCGGCAACGGGAAGATCCAATGTCTGCAACGGAATTTTGCTGATTTCTTCCAAACCTGAGACTGCCGCGGAGAAGACCAAGAGATCGATGCGGCCGAACACGTCGACGCATGCCGCCGCCATCGCGGCTATTGCATCGGCATCGGAAGCATCGAGCACACGCCCAAGGTGTCGTGCCGGCCCATGCGCTGCCAGACTGCTGACAGTCTCGTCGACCCGCGCGCGGTTGCGTCCGACGACGAAGACACTACCTCCCCGCGCAGCAAGCACATGTGCAACGGCTTGGCCGACGCCGCGGCTGCCGCCGACGATAATGCTGATGTGTCCTCGCCGCATTCTATGCCGGCAGGCGGCCGGCGCCCAGGTGCCGCCGGACTAACGGCGCAACGCCGGCCTCTTGTCTGGTCAGGAAGGCTTCAATCCCGCGAGCAAAAAAACCGGGCTTTTTGATGGGAAAGAAATGACCAGCTCCCTGGATAAGAAGCAACCGCGCATTGGGGAGACAATCCATGAGCCGACGCGCGGTCGGCAACGAGTGCGAAAGCTTACCAAACATCAGCAGCGTCGGCGTCGTGATTGTCTGCAATGTTGCAGGAACGAGAAAAGCCTCATCTTCGAATTCGCGGTCAGCGCTGGTGCGCGCCAACAGCTCCCGCCAGCGCGCCAAACCTCTTTCGCCCATGTCCCTGGTATGCAAGGAGATGCGCGTGCGAATTTGATTGGCAGCGGGAGCGTGCGCCTGGCTCAATCGCGCAAGCAGCTTGTGACCGATTATCGAGTCGTCAGACGGCAGGTCTACCAACCCGTGACCTTTCAATTCCGCCTTCCACCGCTCCCAATGCGCCCATTCCGACAGCCGGACCGGCGGCTGCAAGGCGCGGAGCTGGGTATCGGCTACAACGAGGTTGCGCACGCGTTGCGGGTGAAGCGCGGCAAAGGCTAGGGCTACTCGTCCGCCGAAACTGTGCCCGGCTATGTCGGCACGGACAATGCCGAGAAAGTCAAGAAGGGCGGCGAGATCGCGCACCATGTGATGCAGGCCGTAGCCCTCGCGCGGCATCGAACTGCGGCCATGGCCGCGCAGCGTCTCG
>Ga0207416_1002948_pt1 | contig 17226 bp, 11 predicted proteins | sample PaiPotPPM11metaG_FD_184107 | JGI IMG/M metagenome (GOLD analysis project Ga0207416, IMG submission 184107) | Iron sulfur acid spring bacterial and archeal communities from Banff, Canada, to study Microbial Dark Matter (Phase II) - Paint Pots PPM... ...
GCTACAAGAATCTGCGCTATCTGCTCCTGAAGGTGCAGCGGATGGCGGTGACCAAGACCGAATTCATCACCATCCAGAAAGCAGCCTAGAATGCGCCTTTCGCCAAATTCTTGCGCAGAACCCAAGTTTTTTAATGCGAAAATAGGGGGCTGCCTCCATGCGGGGCTGCCTTGAAGCGCAAAGGCCATCTTACCGGGCAGGATTAATTGGCAAGCGCCTACGTTCCGAAATAGCTGAAGGATCGGCTCTTTAGAATGGTGAAATCTCTCTGGTGCCAAGAATCATGCCTTTAGGCTATCTTTTATGTTGAGGTCTGAGCGTTGTGTCATCTGGGCCGCTCCTTGATACCCCAGAGGGCAAGTCGCTCAACACTCCGAGCCGGAGGATATGTTGGATTTGGAGGACAAAATCAAGCTCCCTTCACGAAGAGATTTTTTGCGATCCGTTGCCGTAGTGGGTATCCCGCTTGCCGCCGCTGGGCAGGTTCCTGCATGGTCCCACGAAGTCCCAGCGGCATCCGATCCATTCAGCGCGTCCATCAAGCCAAGGTCGCCTTTCGGAGTGAAGTTGGTTGATGTGGCGGACCAAGCCGGCCTTCGGGATGGTTGTGTTTTTGGCAACAACATCACCAAACGCTGGATCATTGAGACCACCGGATGCGGCATCGCCTTTTTTGATTACGACAATGACGGATGGCCGGACATTTTCATGGTGAATGGGACCACGATCGCGGGCTTTCCCAAGAACCAGGGGCCAACGAACCATCTCTACCACAATAACCGAAACGGCACGTTCACCGATATCACGGAGAAGGCAGGCTTGCAGCGCACCGGATGGGGTCAAGGCGTCTGTATTGGCGATTATGACAACGACGGCTGGGACGATCTGTTCATTACCTATTGGGGGCAAAACGCGCTCTACCACAATAACGGCGATGGGACTTTCACCGATGTGGCGTTGAGGGCCGGCCTGTATCAACCGGGTCCGCTGCCTCGTTGGAATACGGGCGCCTGCTTTGTTGACTATGACCGTGATGGCCATCTGGACTTGTTTATAGCCAACTACGTGGCCTTGAACTTGAAGGAAGCTCCGGCATTGGGTTCCGGCAAGTACTGTCATTGGAAGGGCGTTCCGGTGATGTGTGGGCCGCGAGGGTTACCGCCCTCCGCCAATCTTCTCTACCACAACAACGGTGACGGAACTTTTACTGATGTAACCGAAAAAGCGGGCATTCTGAAAACGCCCGGACATTACTGCTTTACAGCCCTGACCGGCGACTTCGACAATGACGGTTGGCCGGACATCTACGTCGCTTGCGACTCTACGCCCAGCATCCTTTATCACAACAACCGCGATGGAACCTTCACGGACATTGGCATTGCTGCGGGCTGCGGCTTGAACGGCGACGGAAATACGCAGGCCGGGATGGGAGCCACCGCTGGAGACTATAATTGCGACGGCTGGCTTGATATTTTCAAAACCAATTTTTCAGATGATACTTCGAGCCTCTATTTGAATGACGGCCACGGGTCGTTTTCCGACGCCACTTTCGACGCGGGCATCGGCTTGAACACGCGATGGCTCGGCTGGGGCTGCGGTTTTGCGGACTTGAATAACGACGGTTGGGCGGACATCTTCCTCGCCAACGGACATGTTTATCCGGAGGTCGAGCGCGCCGGCATCGATGAGCCTTTCAAAGAGCCGAAGATCGTCTACCGGAATTTGCGCAATGGCCGGTTCGAGGATGTTTCGAGCCGCGCCGGGCCCGGAGTCTCTCTTCTGCGCTCCGCGCGCGGCGTAGCCTTCGGCGATTTTGACAATGATGGCGGCGTCGACGTGGTGGTTAACAACATGAATGATACTCCTACGCTCTTGTACAATATTGGAGGTAACCACAACCGGTGGCTGAAGGTTAAAGTGATTGGAGTGAAGTCCAACCGCTCCAGCATTGGCGCGCGCGTCCGCGTGGTGGCGGGATCGCACTCTCAGATTGACGAAGTGCGCAGCGGCGGCAGCTACATTTCCCAGAACGAGCTGCGGCTGCACTTTGGCTTGGGCCCATTAGAAGAAGTCGATTTAGTTGAGGTGAAATGGCCGAGCGGAATGGTGGACCGTGTGAAGAATGTCGAAACGAATCAGACCATTTGGATCAAGGAAGGCGTGGGGACCTTCAAGACGGAACGGTATGGAAGCAAGTGAGGGATCCGGCGGGACGTTACGAGCCGGTGTTTGCGGAGTGGGACCCTGCCGCAACAAACAGGCTTGCCACGATAAAAGAGAAGGAGGGTGAGCACCCCGCACGAAGGAGTATTTCTTCCGCACCGGCTCAATGAGCGGAAGCCAACTCCAAACTCCTTCTAGTGCGGATCAAGCCTCGAACTTGTATCCCAGCCCGGGCACGGTGAGAATGAATTTTGGGTCGCGCGAGTCTGGTTCCAGCTTCTGGCGAAGCCATGCGACGTGTACGTCTACGGTGCGGGTTGCGGGCATAGCGGCGTAACCCCAGACTTCGCGCAACAACTCTTCTCGGGAAAGAGTCGCGCGGCGGTGCTCGATGAAGTATCGTAAGAGCTGAAACTCCCTGGCAGAAAGTGAGACGGTCTTGCCGCCCCGCTGGACTTCCGTGCCTCTCAGGTCCACCCGGACATTTCCGAAGCTGAAGACCTTTGATTCTTCCGGTCCTTTCTGCGGAGACCGGCGCAGCAACGCCTCCAAGCGAGCCAGAAGCTCCATCATGTCAAAGGGCTTCGAAAGATAATCATCTGCGCCGATCTTGAGTCCCAGTACTTTATCGATGGTTTTTCCGCGAGCTGTCAGCATCAGGATAGGAATGGTCAGATTATGTTGGCGCAGATCGCGGCAAACGTCGATTCCGTTCTTGAGCGGTAGCATCACATCCAGCAGGATCAGGTCAAAGAGTCCGGTGGCTGCTTTGTCAAATCCTTCGACGCCGTCGGCCGCGGTCTCGACGGCATATCCCTCGCTCTCGAGCCGGTCCTTTAATACCGTTACCAGACCGGGCTCATCTTCGACCAGCAGGATTTTGTTGCGCATCATTGATTGAGAACGACATGGCGCAGAGCTGTTTTCCATCGAAAATAGCAAATTGAAGTGACATCGCCCGGCGCTGCGGCGCCGGAATTTGCCTGCAAGGTTGGAGCCGTCTTAATTTTGGACCCTTACTGACTGCCGCTACGTTCCGGATGATCACGGAAGATTTTCATCCTGCCAGTTACGCCGGTTTTGCCAGTCCATGTTCACATTTTTCCACCGCCGGAAGGTGCAAAGTGAACGAGCTGCCTTTGCCGGGCTCGCTCCATACGGTTAAGCTTCCGCCCATTGCGCCGGCGATATCTTTGGCCAGACTCAGACCGATGCCTGTTCCGCGGGCCTGGATAGAGGTTGCGACTTGGCCGCGATAGAAGGGCTCAAAGATGTGGGGGAGAACAGCCGGGGCAATGCCCGGGCCGTGGTCTTCAACCGTCAATTGAATTTCCTCTCCCCCTGGTGTTGGGCGGCTCTCCGCTCGCAGACCCATCCAACCGCCGCCGGCCCCATATTTTGCGGCATTGCTGATGAGGTTCTGTACACACTGGGCAAGCGCCACGGCATCCGCACGGACCAGCGGCAGGCCCGGATGGATGTGCTTTTCGAGGCTGAGGCCAGAAGCCTCAATCACGGTTCGTGAATCGGCAAGAACCTGTTCAATAAATCCCTCGATCTCGAGGGGCTGCAGGTCATAACGTGCCCGTCCACTTGCCTGGGCCACAAAGGCCAGCACTTGGTCCACCATGGAGGATAAGCGCCCGCCTTCATTGCGAATCAAGGCGCCATAGTACTTCACCTGAGGCGCCGAGGTGACCACACCCTCCGCCAAGTTATCCGCTGCCGAACAGATGATGGTGAGAGGCGTTCGCAGATCATGTGAAACTCCGGCGGCAAAGTCCATCTGGAGCTGGGCCAGACGGTGCGCGCGCCGCACCGACACCAAAATCAGCGCCAGGCTCGCCGCGAGCAGCAGCAGAACGCCGAACCCTACCGCCAAGTTCCGCCGCTGAAGCTCCTCCACCGCCTTCGCCACCGAGCCGGACCGGTGCTTCACGGCCATCTTCCATTCCTGGTGAGTATTGACGGGGATGATGACCGGTTGCCATCCTGACGCAAAGAACTCTGCATTGGAAATGGACTCCTCATCCTCCTGGTTATGGATCGCTCCTTCCACCCCATTGCCTTGCGACGCGCTTGCGGCGGTAGCTGGCGAAGGAAGGTCGTGCAAGAGGGTTACAACGGCGTCTGCATTGGCAAAGGTATCCGCAGGCATATCGGACTGGCTCCGGTAGAGGACCTGCTGCGGGACCCCCGTCTGGCGAATTTCGATGAGGTAAACCAGGCCTCCGGCCCCGCTAAAATAACGCCGAACAAATTCTGGGAGCATGACTTTGGCCAGATAAGAATGGCTTAGCTCCAAGATCAGAAATTGGCCCGATGCTCTGCTTCGTGAACTCATGGATTTCGCTGATGGCAGGGCCTCTATTCGCCGGATGAAAACCAGACCTCTTTCGTCAAACTCCCACAGAGAACCGCCCTTGCTGAAGCCGCCATAAGCCAAAAATGCGGGACGGGACGTGGGGAGGCAATCTACCAGGTTTTGCAGTTGCAGCGGCAGAAGCGCCATTTCAAACCGGTGTGTAGCCGGATTCAGGCGCGCGTATTTTAACCGCTCGGCATCCCATATCCCAACGCTTTTCAATAAATCGGGACGGCGCGAAATCCGCCGCCAATCCCCAAAGTGATCTGCGATATCATCGAGCGCCAATTTGGAAGATTTTGCGGCGGGAGTCTGGAAGGCACGGCAAAGCGCCATCAATTGGCTGGAAAGATCACGGTTGAACTGATGGATGGATACCTGCAATCCGGCCCGCAACCGCTGGCGTTCCGCCTGGCTCACTTCCTGGCTCCAACGAACCTGCAGATAGGCCAGCAGAATCAGGATCGAGGCCATCACTGCAACCAAAAGACCTAAGAAAGTGGGCCGGTTCGCCGATCGCCTCAACGAACTGAGAATAGGGTTATTCTCGCGTTCTTGGAAAGTCACCATTTGGGAAAATCACCCTTCAGCATATCCAAGCTTGTGGGCTGATACCGGTTACCTCAAGTTTACCAGATGCGGCGTCACGGTTGTATCCGGGCGGAGCTCCTCGGAGCCATTCAACGCAACTTCATCACCCTCATGAAGGTCGCCGAAAACCTCTGTCAGGTTGCCGGAGTTAGCCCCTTGCTTGACGTCCACCCATTCGGTTTTCCCGCCACGCACCCGGACCACGAAATTTGCTTCCATGGTTCGGGCCACGGCGGATTGCGGAACAAACAGAGTGGCGTGCGGGCGGCGGACAGGCCAGGAAACCTCTGGGAACATCCCCGCATCGAGTGTCCCGTCCGGATTCCACACATCCAGCTCCACCGGCATCGTGCGGGTCTTCTGGTCCAATGAGTCTGCAATGCGCGCCACGGTCCCCGTGAACATCCGGCCGGGAAACGCTGGGACCGTGAAATTAACTTTGGTCCCTTCCTTCACGCCCGCTACATAAAGCTCCGGAACGGCTACGACCAAGCGCAAGCGGGACGCTTGTTCAACGGAAAGCATGGGCATTTGGGCGCCCGGACCTCCGGAAGGCCCAACCAGGGCACCGGGGTGGACATACCGCTTTGTAATAATGCCGTCGAATGGCGCGGTGACTTGCAAGTAGCCTTCAATCTCCTCGACAGAGTGCAAGGTGGCCCGTGCCGCCTCGGCGTTATCGTGCAGAGCCTTCACCCGGGCACGGTCGGCGTCCGCCATTTTTTCGGCAACTTCCAGTTCTTCTTCTGAAATCACTCCCGGCGTGGTTGCGGCCACCTTCAGCCGGTCATAGGTGCCTTCGTCCGAAGCTAGTTTGGCCTCGGACGCAATGCGGCTGCTCACTGCGCTCTGCAATTTCGCCTGGGCCTCTGCTTTCTGAGCAACGATTTCCGGCGCCACCAAGCGTGCCAGAAGTTGTCCTTGCTTCACGCGCGAGCCGCGGTCCACGCCCATCCACTGCACAAACCCGGTAACCTTGGGGTAAATGGCCACTTCTTCATAGGGCTGCAGTTCGCCAGGCAGTGAAACCGTGATATTTAGTTCCTGCGAAACCACTCGGGTGGTATCAATTGTCGCGATGATGCTTGTGGCAGGATTCGTCGCCGCGGATACTCGACCGTTTCCCGAATTGCAACCAGCGGCCACAAAGCAGAAGGCGAGGATGGCGGCTCCGGCAAGAGTCGCCAGAACCGAATTGCGAATCTGCCCTGGGTGCGGGATAACGTGACAGTGTTTCATGATTTTTTCTCCTCTGGAAGAACCCCATGGTCCAACGTGCTGCAATGTTTGCTACTATTCACCCTACGGTCCTAATTCGTCGCTGAGTACTGGCTGTGAGGATCGGAGGGATCAAGCGACGCCGATTCTGTGGATGCCCGTCCTTGGGCCAGAGAAAATACGGCAGGCAAAATCAGAAGGGTGGCCACGGTCGAGGCCATCAAGCCACCCATCACTGCCCTTCCCAAGGGCGCCGTCTGGTGGGAACCTTCTCCCCAAGCCAATGCCATCGGAATCATGCCGGCAATCATTGCCAGGCTGGTCATCAGGATGGGTCGCAGCCGGGTCTTACCGCCGTAAACGGCTGCTTCCGCTGCAGAAGCCCCGGCCCGGCGATGCTCCTCTGCGAACGTCACCAAAAGAATGGAATTCGCCACCGACACGCCCAGAGCCATGATTGCACCCATGAAAGATTGCAGGTTCATGGTGGTTCCGGTTACAAGCAGCGCAAGGATGACGCCACAGACCACCGCGGGCGTGGTGGAGATTACAACCAAGGCGAGCCGTATGGATTGGAAGTTTGCAGCGAGCAAAAGGAAGATGACCACAATCGCAAAGCCCAGGCCCAGGCCCAGGTTGCGCAATGTCTGGCGCATGGGCGCCACTTGGCCGCGCACGTGAACGGCGACGCCCCGCGGTGGAGTCCCGGCTCGCTGGATGGCCGCGTCCACCTGGTCAGCCGCACGCCCCAGATCTTCGCCCTCCACGTTGGCGGTCAAGGAGATCATGCGTTCCATGTCGTAACGGTCATATTCGCCGGTCACCGTGCCATAGGAAAGATGCGCGACATCGCCCAGGTTGGGGTGATTCGCGGGCCCACCCTGCATCAGCGGGATGCTCGAAAGATCATTCAGAGATCTCATCTGTGACTGTGGAACCTCCACCTGCACCTGATAGCCGATTCCAGTTTCGGGGTCCTGCCAGAAATTCCGGGACACAAAGCGGCTGGACCATGTAGCCGTTTCCACTGACTGGGCAATTTGTTGAACCGTGACGCCGAGTTGGCCTGCCCGCACCCGGTCGATGTCCACATTCAGACTGGGGTATTCCAGGGGCTGGCCATAATGCACGTCGCGGAGGGATTTGATTTGGTTCATTTCGGCCCGCACCTTTTCCGCGTAGGCATGGTTGGCGCTCATCTTGGGGCCGTGAATCGCGACTTCGATCGGCGTTGGTGAACCAAAATCCATAATCTGGCTCACGATGTCGCCGGATTCAAAGGTAAACGAAGTGTCCGGGAAATCACGGGCAAGAACCCCTCGCAGCTCCTCCTGTAAAGGTGTGACGCGAATGTTTGCGCTCTTCTTTAGTTGTACTCGCAGGACGGCTTCCTGAGGACCGCTGGTCCACAGGTAAATCAGATTAACGGGATAGCTCGGAGCGTAAGTGCCCACGTAGCCAATGCTGATTTCCACGTTTCCAGGTCCGGCCAGCTTCTTGATCTCATCCAATGTCTTCAAGGCTATCGCCTCGGTCGCCTCAATGCGCGTACCTGCGGGCGCCCGCAGCCGGAGTTGGAACTGGTTTTCAGGTACGTGCGGGAAGATTTCACGGCCCAGTTGCGGGGTCAGCAAGGCAATCATCAGAACCGCCACAAACAAATACACTCCTACCAGAACTCCGCCTCCCCGCATCAGCTTCTGAATAAAGCCTGCGTAGTGGTCACGAAAGCGGTCAAATTTGGAGCGGCCTTCGCGTTCTTCCGGGTTAGAATGAAGCCGCTTGTTGAGCCAGATATACAGCACCGGTACCAGGGAGTTGGAGAGCAAGTAAGAAGCAACCACGCTATAGGCCACAGCCAGGGACAGCGGAACAAAGAGAGAGCGCGTGATGCCCACCATCAGGAAAGACGGCACAAACACAGCCAGAATGGAAAGCATTGCCAGGAAGCGCGGCAGAAGGGTCTGCCGCGTCGCTGTCAGCGCCGCCACCGCCGGCGAATCCGTTTCTTCAAGGACATGATGAATGTTTTCGATTTCTACCGTCATTTCGTCCACCAGGATGCCCACAGCCAGCGCCAGTCCTCCCAGCGTCATGATGTTGATCGACTGGTTGGACAACCATAAGGCCACAACCGCCGCCAGCAGGCAGAAGGGTATGACGGCGATGACGATGAAAGAACTGCGCAGTTCGCGAAGGAACAGAAACACCATCAGTCCGGTGAGCACGGCCCCCAGGATTCCTTCCCGGATAAGCGAAATCAGCGAATGCGTCACATAAGTGGATTGATCGAACTCGAAGGTTACATGGATGCCGGCCGGAAGAACATTCTCGAATTGGCTCATGTTGGATTTGACTTCATTCACCACGGCCAAGGTGGAAGCGTCCGCGCGCTTGGTGACGGGAAGATAGACGGTCCTGTGGCCATTCACCAGGGCGTAACCCAGGGTAATGTCGCTACCGTCTTCCACCCACCCGATATCGTGCATGAAGACGGTTGGCCCGGCGCCGGTACGAATCGGCAAGCCCTCTAAGCGGTGGAAGTCAGTGACCACGGCGTTCATGGGAGTAATGCGGTCCAAATCGCCAGTCCGCATGTCACCCGCCGGAGCGATGATGTTTCCCGAGAGAAGCGCTTTCACCACTTCACCTGTGGACATGCGATAACTGTTCAGCTTGTCCCGGTCAGCGTGAATGACGATGGTTCGCGAGCTGCCTCCGAAAGTGGCGGGCGAGGAAACGCCGGGCAGGGTGGTGAAGAGCGGGCGGACGCGGTTCAGCGCCAGATCCTGAAGCTCATCCACACTGTGCGTTTTACTTGAAAATACGAGATACCCCACGGGCACACTGCCGGCGTCGAATCGCAGCACGAACGGAGGAACGGTCCCAGGGGGCATGTAGGCGTGCGCGCGCTCGATGTAGGCAATGGTCTGGGACAAAGACTGGTTCATGTCCGTGCCCGGCAGAAACGAAAGCTTCAGGAGGGCAAAATTTTCGACGGATTTAGATTCCACACTCTGGAGACCCGCAATATAGAGGAAATTATATTCGTAATAGTATGTCAGATATCCTTCCATCTGGGCCGGGCTCATGCCGCCGTAGGGCTGGGCCACGTAAATCACCGGCAAATTGAGGTTTGGGAAGATATCAATGGGCATCCGCGTGATGGCGAGGATGGAGCATAGCGAAATGCCCAGAACTGCGACGATAATGGTAATGGGCCGCTGTAAAGCGGCGTGTACAAGCCACATAGGTTATGGAGCTCCCGTTGGAATGCTGGCGGCGAGATTGAGGAAGGGATGGACGTCGCCCTCTGCCGCAGCCAGGTCCGCCAAGGCCCGCCAGATACTCAGTCGGGCGAGCGAGTCGTCAATTTCCGCCTGCACCAGCAGACGTTGTGCTTCCGCCACGTCAACAATGGTTCCTACCCCGGCCCGGAAGCGGGCGCGGGCCTGCGCCTCGCTATCCTGCGAAGCTCTGAGCTCGATCGGCGTGTTTTCCGCCGCGCGCCGGGCGCCGTCCAGAATGGTGCGCTCCCTCTCCAGTTGGCCGGTAACATTTTGGACGGTTTGGTCGTAAAGAGCTTTTTCGCGGCGGCGATTGGCAATCTCAATTTTCTTGCGTTCGCGAATGGACAAATAATCAAACAGAGGAAGCGATACGGTAAGGCCGGCCTCCCAGTTGTGAGCCTCGTCAGCGCCAAGGCCGTTGAACCCGGACGCCGCCGTGCCGTTTGAGTTCGCTCCGCTGCCCCGGGCTGAACTCAGTCCTTCCAAAGTGAAGTGAGGGTAATACGAGTGGTTCAGCACGCTAATTCTGGATTGGACCTCTTGAATTCTCTTTTGCTCCACGAACACAGCCGGATGATTGGCAACAGGCATCCCGGTCCAGGTCTGCTCCGGAGGAATCTGCAAGAACGGCCCCGGTTTAATGTCAACCGGCGTCCCTGCGATCCCCAGTATCTCCGCAAGCGCCGCGCGGGCGACCTCGTGGGTCTCCTGGGCTTGAATCAGTTGGGTTCGGGCCGCGGCCAGCTCTGCATCGGCGCGGGAGGCATCGGCGCCCGGCCGGATGTGGGCGTCCACCAGCGCGTGGACCGATTTGGCAAACACGGTTCTTCGATCCACGTCGGCCTGCGACGCTCTCACCCGCTGCGCATCGGCCAGGACCGCCAAAGATGCGTCCGCCACTGCTGATGCCACACCCAACTGCGTCAAAGTGATCTGCGCGCCCGTCCGGTTTTCCGTCGCTTCCGAGGACCTGACTTTGGAGCGCCGATAGCCAAAATCGAACGGCTCCCAGGTGAACAGCACACCCATTCCACTCACCCAGAAAGCGCGATCCGATGGCTTCAGGACAGTTCCCTGCGTGCTTGACATTACGGTTGGGAATTGCGGCAGCAGCACACCCAGAACGCTATTGCGCGTGCCACGATCTCCTTGCCAGAGGGCGTCCACGCGAGGTAAATAATCGGTCCTGGCCAGACGGACGCTGACCTTTGCCGCGTTATAGGTTTCAAGAGAGGCACGGACGGCCGGGTAGTTGGCCAGAGCGAAATCCACAGCCTCTTGAACGGTGAAGACTCGTCCGGGAGCCTGAGCCGTGGTTGCCTGAGTTGGAGTTGATTGCATGGTGCCCGGTTGTCGCGTGGAAGGATGCGGCTGTTGAGATGGCTGCGAATAGGTCCTCGGCATCTGCGCCGCAGTGCAGCGGAGACAGAGGAATAGCAGGTTGAGCAGAACCAGCAGACCGCTGCAGGAAAATTTGCGTATCAACATCGATCTGTTTCTCCAGGTATTGCGTCCGCCAATGCCTTTGCAGAATCACAGCCGGACACTCGCGGTTCAGGATGACGCATTCAGATCAGCCCGAGTTCCGGGGCCATTGTAAAATGCCGTTCCATCAACGCCTCGTACGGTTATGATTATCGGAGGAAACACATTGCCAGTGCTGTTAAATGGCCGTAAAAAGGCCATTAACATCCGCTTAACAGGCGGTCCACCCGGGGAGGGCGGGAAGAGGGAAGGAAGAAGAGCGGAAAATCAGCGCAAGCAAGCCTGTAAGCCGAATTCTGTTCCCGCCGAAACGGGGGGCGATCATTCATCTAGTCCCGGCATTGCTGTCGGGATCAAGCGACCTACCCGAGAGTTGGCCGGCGCCTTCCTGCCGGGCAATCGGCCGGAAGACGCCTTGCGGGACGGGCCGTCCCTCCTCTCCTATTTGGTCTTGCTCCGTGTGGGGTTTACCCTGCCACCGGCATCGCTACCGGCGCGGTGCGCTCTTACTTTAAGCCGCAAGTGCGGCCGCACCTTTTCACCCTTACCTTGTTTTCCGCCAAGGCCAAAGCCCCGGCAGACGAACAAGGCGGTATATTTTCTGTGGCACTTTCCGTATCAAAGGCGTACCGCTCCGGTTTCCCGAAGCATCCGCCCCCAACCCTCGCTGTTAGCGAGCATACCGCCCTGTGGAGTTCGGACTTTCCTCTCCTTCGCCTCCATGAGCCGCCGAAGCGGCCTGGGAAGCAAAGCAGCGATCGCCCGGCTTGCTCACGCCAAACATATCATAACAGTTGGAGCCGGGAAGCGGATAGCTTATAGCACCGGCTCCCAGCCTGCGATTTTGATTTACCGAGTCACTCGGCCGCCGGGGAGCGGCGCTTTGGGAGTGCGCACAGACACTTGAGCCTGCTCGGGCGGCAAGTGGCGCGGTGACACTTATGCTCGTCACTTTTCTACCAGGAAAGGCCATTTCGAATACCCATTTTGCAGGCGCGCATTGCCAGCGCAAAGCAGGACAAGATGAGGGCCGCTCAAGGGCTATGCTTCCGCCTGCGACCATGGATGCGGCCGATGGCGGGACAACTCAGCCTTTCATTGTCACCCCTGCGCAGGCGGGTATCCACGTCATCTCGAGTTGGCAGGATGCGGTTTCCCGCTTTCGCAGGAATGACGAGGATGACGGGAATGACCGCAGTCAGTCGTGGTGGGCTGCTACCCCCGCCTTAGTTCTGGCTACGACGGCTTGGGTTTTCTGAAGGGGGTAACTCTGTGTTTCAATCGAATCGGTTGTTGGCGCGAGTTCTGAGGCGGGTGCCGTCTTTTGGCGCCAGGTCTGGTGCTTTACGCGGCAAACGTTCTTGGTGAGTACGAACAGAGAAAATACTTCCATGCGGCCTGTCGGGGTCAAGCGCGCAGGATCCCATCGCTCTGCATACTCCGCAAGGGTCGGCTCCTTTGTCAGACGTGCCAGGACCGCCAGGAGTACCCGATTCAGATTATGATATGCGGGAGGGCATAGGTACTCGCGGGAACTGTACCAACTCCACTTCTTCCGGTAATCCCAGTTGGGGAGCAGGTACTTCAGTCCGTCTAAACCCTGGGTGAATAAGCGCTCCACCGCGCCGTCCCCGGTTTCCATGAACAGGTCATACAGTCCGAGCAAGCAGGTCATAAGGCCGTCCAACGGCCCTGGCGGCCGGCTCCCCGGATACTCAGCATAGAGAACGTGATCTCCCACAACGTCCCGGACCCCGCTACGGCTCACGTTGATTTCAAAAATCGCCGTTGATTTGCTGAGGAGTTCTAGAATCTTCCGCCGCCCTGTAACCCGCCAGCCGCGAACCAGAGCGCTGATCCCCAACCCTTGAACATAGGCAGAAATCCACGGGGCCTTCAGCATTGTTTTTCCTTCCTGCCAGTCGTAGGGAACCGGCCAAACCACTGCGCCGTCGCTCCAGCGAACTGCATGATCTTCGAGCCAGCAAACCTGATTTAGGAAGGTGTTCAAGCTTGCCTGATCCTGCCTCCGCAGGTGGTGACCTAAATTGACAAGCCCGTACCAGGCGATGTAAGCGGGATGATAGCTTTCGCCGATGACCCGGTTACAATAAAGCGGGATTCCATTTGCGTCCAGCTTCATGCAACTCCACGAAAGCGAGTCACTGTAAATGTAATAGTGAAGCGAGTCTTTGGGACCAGCGGCAGGAACAATTTCAAGCGGATAGCCAAACCGGAAACGCACGATTTCGTTTCGGATCGCGCGGGCCGCCCACCTTAAAGATTCCAGTGTCACGCGCGGCCTCCTCAAAGAAATCCTCTTCAATAGAATCGTGCGTGGATGAGGCGATTATCTTCTACAAGTTATCTGCCAGCTTGTCAAGCGATTTTTCGGAGGTCATTTGATTAGGGCGCTGTGAAGTAGATTCCCCTCATTGTTTGCCGGTCACGTATCCGTTCCGGCTTTTCTGGCTCCAAGCCCAAGCTGCTTGGAGGCAGGTAGCCCCGGCATAAGATCATGCCGTGCGGGTCTCAATTGCATTCCCGGTGATCCTTCAGAAGCGGAGGACTCCGTTTCGTTCCACGGAAAGCCGGGGGTGGGCGGTCGAGGAGCGGTGCAGGAAGAGAAGTACCTTCTACTATGACGGTCTTTTAATTCGGGCCTGCCATCTCGTGGGGGTAATTTCCATCAACCACGCCCTCGGTCGCCGCCAGGACCGCTTTGACGTTTGCGCCGGCGGGTTTTCCGTCTGTGCTAGTGTGAAAGTAAGGGCTTTTGGGAAGGAGGGAGAACTCGCCATGTTGAATATCCTGAAAGCGTACCGCGGCCAAGGAACCGGGATAGAAGTTTCCCTTGGGATATTGGTTGGACGGTGCTCCCACGATGATGTTTCCTTTGAATACGGCTCCTGGAAAATACTTTGCCAGTGCCGGGCTCCCATCAGTCATTCCATCTCCAAAAACGCCGTATTTCCCACGCGGGCAGATGTTGTTGGTAAAAGTAAACTTGGAGCTCACGGCCATTTTCCCGCCTGCTTCGAGAAGGACCCATCTTGAAAATCCAGTATTATGGTCAATCGTCAATTGGTCCGAGCCCTGCATGATCAGAAAGAGCCAATCTTGTGGATTTCCGGGCGTCCCCCAAGTTTGGCCATTCAGGTCATACATCAGATTATTCTTAACGAGGATACGGTGAATCCGCATGATCTTGTGCGCGGGGTCGGAGTCATCGACTCCTTGGAAGTCCATGCCGCCGACGACGTGACGGATAATATTGTTGGTGACTTTAATGTCCTGAACTTGAATCCAGGAATTGTACGGATACATCGACCGTGGAGTGAAAAGGATGGCCGAACCATGCTGGGCTTGGCCCCAACAATTCTCAAAGATATTCCCATCGATCGTGATGCGCTGCCCGCTCTTGAATTCGAGGATGTTCTTTACGGTCCAAGGCGTTCCTGCGTAGCTCGGATCGCCGGCTCTCCAGGAAAGCGGTTTGAAGAAGTAGTTGTGACGGATTACGATATCCGAAGGAATCACATTGGGAATAAAAGCTCTGGCGCCTCCGAACATGACGTTCTCTCCGGATGCCTCAAGGTAATTGTTAATGATGGTGTAAGGTCCTGGCCCATTCCACCCGCAAAGCGCCTGAGTGTCCTCACCGACGATCATGATGCCGGAGATGTAAGAGTTCTCAACGGTGACGTTGCCAGCGTTCAGCGCAATTCCGCGAATTGATCCTGCTTTTGGGTCGCCGTGGACATAATCTCGATCGAAGACAAAGTCATGCGGGAGTTCGGACAAAGATGTTTCTTTCCCGGTTCCAAGGAGAACGAGGTTATACTCCCACTTCCCGGCGGCAGGGTGGAACTCAATTCCGATGAACCGGTAGTGATGTGCTCCATTCTTTGCGGCAACGATGGGAGTGACATTCGGAGAGACCAGTTTGGGCATGAATTGGGCATAGGCCGGGTTCACACGCACATTTTCAGGAGGAAGCGAAGAAAGCGCCGAGCTCTCAACGGTGATATATTTGGAACCCGGCTTATTGGGCAGATTGAAGTTGCCTTCATACGTCGCATTGGCCTGAAGCTGAATAACGTCACCCGGTTTGGCCCGGTTCAATGCCGCTTGGAAGTTTCCGCCGGCCGGCACTTTGATCGTCTCACACCTTCCAGCAGTAACAAGACATAGAAGGACAAGAGATAGGTTAAAAAGCAACCTTTGGGTGCGGCCGTGAAATCGGCAATATTCTGTTTGCACTCGATGCGTCAAATGCAGCACGATTTGTCCTGATCTCATTGAATCTTCTCCCTCCCCACCTTGGTTAGTCACAGTCGTTTGAAAGAAAGCCACGAAAAAGACCTAAGAACCTGAACGGATGCGGGAGTGAATCGCACATGGAGCCAAGACGTCATCAGTTCCAGTGTCTTTTTATGTATAACGCGATGAGGCTTCCTTTCATCCGCAACGGAAGTAGGCCCCGAATGGCAGAGTCCAATTTATGGAGCTTGGCTGGGGAGTCCACCGGAGTCTCAAGATAGCCTACGAAACCAATGCCAAAGCCCGATCTCAGGGCTGCCCGCGCAAGAGACCCGGCAGTATTTGCTCTATAGAGTGTCGGGAAGACATCCTTGGGATTTCTCCCTGACCAAGCCGAGATCGCGCGCACATAGAGGCCAACAGGCAGGATGGATGAGAGAAGCCTCCCGGCAAGAAGCATGTAATGATTGGAGCAGGCCGTGTGCACCACCAGGATCCCGTCCTCCTTCAGAACGCGGTAGGCCTCGCGAAGGAAAGCATCGGGATCGTCGACATGTTCGAGGACCATATCTGAGGTAACGAGGGCGAATGAGCCATCAGCAAAGGGTAGTTTAGTCCCGGAGGCTGCCGCCTTATTGGGGTATTGGTTCTCCCGAAGCGACGGAAGGTCGAGATCAATGCCGAAATAGGATTCCTCTTTGAACCTGGAACGAACGCGCTCAAGTTCAGGACTGCCGACTCCTCGGCCACATCCGATGTCCAGCCATCGCCGGCCGCTTGCAAACAGCTCTACAAATTCATAATAAATCCTTTGGTTCCAGACCGGTTGCATCGGCTGTGTCGAGATTGAATCGAAGTCGGACTTAATTCACACTACTACCCATGAGGGGAATTGGACCCTGGCCGGTGTAGAATAAATGTCCCGCATGTTGTGGTTTCAGATTACAGGGCGTAGCCGGTCGCATTTTCCTTCTCGGGGTACCGGATTGGCCCCATACGGCATCCTAATAACGGTCGGAAGATAGATGGGCAAGTCATTCGCCACAGCTTAGTTATAGGTTCACTGTGGCGAAATAACCTACTGGCCCCCAAGTCCACTTTGGATAATAGTCCATTTGCTCACAGCGGGTCAAGGCGTTAAGAATGTCCCTAATCCGTTGATAAGCGAGTCGAGCTGAGGTCGGAAGGAGACTTTGGGTATCGTGGAGGGTGCGCAGATTGGCCTCGGGATCGAAGTTTAAAATTATTTGCAGGGTAAGAGGCTTTGCACCCCTTGGGTGAGTGAAGAGCCGTTACAATACAGGACATGACCAAGACCCCGAAGCCTTCCCCAACCGAATTCCCGGTGCTTTTTGAGATCGACCCCGAACCGGCGCAGGAGAGGTTGACGGCGCTGGGCGGGCTGCCGCTGGTGGCGCGACGTTTCGCTCGCTGGGGTTGCCGGGGAGTGTAAAGCGGCAGGTCGAGATCAAGGAGCGGGCGCGGGGGTATGACGAAGCGACGTTCGTGGAAAGCTTCGTGCTGCTGAATGCGGCGGGCGGGGAGTGCGTGGAGGACTTCGAGCGGCTGCGGGAGGACCCGGGATTAGCGGAACTGATCGGGCACGGGATTCCTTCGCCGGAGGCGGCGCGGCAGTTTTTGTATCAGTTTCATGCGAAGGAGAGGACTGCCGAAGCGCAGCAGCAGTTGGAACTGGGGCGTAAGGCGTATATTCCGGGGGAGAACGGCTCGTTAGCCAAGTTCGTCACGAAGGGGGCGAGAAAGGGGCTAAGTGATTTAGAATCATTTCACGCTATGGCTGAGTCTGCACTACATTCGAAATTGAGATTGAGGTGTTCTGGAATCGTGATT
>Ga0207416_1002950_pt1 | contig 17223 bp, 12 predicted proteins | sample PaiPotPPM11metaG_FD_184107 | JGI IMG/M metagenome (GOLD analysis project Ga0207416, IMG submission 184107) | Iron sulfur acid spring bacterial and archeal communities from Banff, Canada, to study Microbial Dark Matter (Phase II) - Paint Pots PPM... ...
GGTGCCCTTTGGGGAAGGCAGCATGGGCAATCCGGGCCGTCTCCGCGGGAATAGCATGAACCAGGGTCGGTCGCATCGACATGGGGAGGCGCTCCTTTTCATGGGACTGATCTTCTATCTTCCTCCCTCGGCCTACCTTCCATAAAATGACCAGCAGTATCCTCTGTCACCGATGAAGGCAGGCCGGTCTGACCCGTTCAAGGTCAGACTCGGCCGGGGTGGGCAGAGCTACTTGTTCTCGCTCCAGCACCTGAGGGAAGCACTACCCCAGCACCCGAACCAGGCGGGAAAGGAGGCGTCTGCGCGCTCCCCGGCCGGTTCTCAGCGGGCACCCAGGGGGTACCCGGGACTCCGTCCGACCCGCGGAAGCCCTGAACGGGCCGCTGCGGCCTGCCGTAATTGGTGACAGAGCACCGAGCTACACCCTGGAACGGAGACCCGAGCTACACCCTGGAAAGGAGATCCGAGCTACAGTTGCGGCGCAGCGACGAAGCTCTGGCGAAGTTTAGAACCCTACGTGCTCGATATTGGCAGCAAGAGCGGTATGCCTTCATCTGGTAAGTTGACCGGTGCGTGGGTATATCCTCTGATGAGTCACCCGTTGCAGACCCGCGAGGTCCACGTCCCGCCGCGGGTACTGTCGCCAGGGAGCGCTATGTCTTCTCCCATCTACGTCCTGGGTCGTAAAAATCCCGATTCGGATGCGAATGCCGCGGCTGTGGGCTATGCCCCTGCTTGTTACGGCTGCAGGGCCACTCTGAGGCCATGGCCGCCCGGCAGGGCATACTTCGACCGGAGACAGAGCACATCCTGGACGGCTTCGGGGTTGCGCCACCTGTGCTGGTCACCGACGTCCGCCCCCGTGTGGCCGATGTGATGACCAGTCCGGCCGTGACCGTCCATCAGGATACCTCGTTGTACGAGGTGGGGAATATCCTGCAACAGCGAGGCATACGTGTTGTGCCGGTGATTGATGACGACCGGCATTTGCGCGGCGTAACGAGAGTAGAAGACTTCGCGCGAGCCTTCATCACCGGCCTTGCGCTCGATCAGCTCAACCAGGTGCCACTGGATCTGGACAACGTGACGCGTGCACTGGGAGGCGAAGTCCTGGTCACAGCACCCGAGAGCGCACCACCATTCTGGTGGAAGGGCATCCCCGCGCAGTGGCAACAGGCTTTGATGTGCCTCTGGCCGATGAGCATACTCTCGAGCTACCCGGAATCCTCTCGCGCAAGAAGCACAATGTGCCCTTGCTGGGAACTATCAACCGGAACATCCCACCGCAAGCGCGTGGATGGGTTAGCCCGAATTAATCGAGGCCTGGTCATAAATAGAAACCGCGCCGGATGGTGTTCCAGGGCGGCGGCTCAGTAGGGTGGGGAGCATCTTCGATACTCTTATCGGAGCGAGGCCGCGACTTCCTCCAAACGACGCAGGAACTGGCGATCTTCCAGGCGCTCCAGCACCGGTCGTGCTTGGTCCAGCGGAGCCGGATCACCGGTCCTCTGGGCCAGAACGATCCGCATGCGGGCGTGTGGAATCAGGCCCTGTTTTCCTGCATCATCGATGATGACAGCTAGCTCTCGAGGCGCACCAGCAGCGAGCGCTCGGGCGATGTGCACGCACTGGATGAGTGCGACGAACTTCCACGAGTCTGCCAGCGATGCAGCAAGGGCGACAAGAGCGGCAGGCGCAAGGATAGCGCGTTCATTCAAGAACATGAGGCTCAAAAGGAGTTCCCACGGATGCCGGTGCTTCCCAGGCTCGAGGTCGAGTCGTGCCGGGTCATCATCACGGTATGCGACAACCATGGCCCGCCAGGCGCGCGTGAACATCTGCTCCATCGTGGGAAACGTCCGTTCCAGAAAGCTGGCGGCAGCGTCCGCACCGATTTGATCCTCGCGAGCAAGGGCCACAACCAGGGCGCTCAGATGGCCCCAGCCCAGATAGCCGAAACTGGGATCATCGTGAAGTTGGTGCCGTGCCTCCTCAACCACAGCTATGAAGTCTGACATCTCTGACCAATATCCTGCGAGCCACGCTGCACCCGCCGCTATGGCCGAGGCATGACCCAAATGGATGATCGGTTCCCCTGGCCTGATCTTTGCCAAGGCATCCCGTACGGCAACCGTGCAGGCCTGATAGTCTCCGAGATAGGCGTATGCGTAGGCCATACCGGCCAGTCCTTCCCCGCGCTCCAAGGCCGGTAGTTGATGGGCATGGAAGCGTCGTTCTGATGCGGCAATGGCGTCCTCATGGGCTCCGTTGGTAATCGAGAGCCCGCCATAGCACTCCAGCGCCTCGCTCCATGATTGCCAATCATGGCTTTCCTCGAAGTGAGTCGCTCCAGCAAGCGCTTCGGCTCGGGCACGTTCCGTTTCCGCTCTGCTCACGTCTCCACGCTCGAAGAGTTCGTAGAGGTCGGTGACGCGCACTCGCCATAGCTCATCTTCGTCAGCCGACTTCTCGGCGAGGCTTCGGGCCTCTGCCCGCATCGCCGCTGCCTCTGCAGGCGCGAGCTCCTCTGAGAACCGCATCAACTTGCGCAGAAGGCGAGCGCCAAGCAGCGGGTCGTCCGCTCCTTCGGCACGCCAACGGTCCAGTCCCCTCTGGTAGGCGTCGGTTGCGCCACTGCCCGACAGGACGGTACAGTCTCCAAGCTTCTCGTACAAAGTCGCCTGCTCGTTCTCCGAGGCGATGCTGATGGCATTCTCCAAGTGTGTGCGAGCTTCGGCGAAGGCTCCCGACCGGCTGGCAAGTTCTCCCGCCCGTTCCAGGAAGTACACTGCATTCGCAGGGTCGATGGGAAGAGGAAGGGGAACCGCCGCGCGGCGCGAGAGCATGACTGCCTCCCGATAGTGATAGGCAATCAATTCCGCAAATTCGTCGAGTCGATCCTGAGCGAACTCCTCCAGCCACGCGGCAGCCGCTTCGTGCATCCGGATGCGCTCGGCACGGGAAAGGGTACCGTACGCCACCTCCCGGATCAAGATGTGCCGGAAGTTGTAAGCGTCTCCTTCGCCCGGCACGGCAAGATCCCGTGCCACTAGCCCCTCAATGGCCGCATCGAGCTCGGTCGGTCCGAGGTCACCCACGATCGCTGCCAGGGTTGCAGGTCGAAAGGCGCGGCCCGCCACAGACGCTGCTCGGACGACACTCCGCTCGATCGGCGAGAGCGCGTCGAGTCGGGCGAGGACCGCCGCGTGAACGGTATCCGGCACCACATCCAGGTCCTGTGCGTCTACGCCTATCGCCCGCTCTGCGATGCCTCGGGCCAGTTCTGTGGCGAAGAAGGGATTGCCTCCCGATCGCTCCACGATCCGCTCCTGGATGGCCTCGGGGAGGTCCCCTGCCAGCCACTCAACAAGTTCCGCCGTCTGCGCCTCGTTCAAGAGCTCCAACACCAGGGCCGTGAAGTTTTGTCTGCCACCGCCGCCCCATGTTGGACGGCGATCCAGAAGCTCGGGACGGCTGATGGCGATGATGAGCAGGGGAGTCTGGCTTCGAGGATGCATGACGTGCTCAACCAGGTCCAGCAGACTGTCGCTTGCCCAGTGGAGATCCTCGAAGACGACGATGCGCGGCGCTTCTTTTGCCTGTGTCTCGATCAAGAGCCGCCAGGCATTGAAGATTGTCTCTCGCTGGGTCAGTACTTCACTCTCGATGCCCAGCGGTGCCAGCACCAGGTCTGCCAGCCGAGAAGCGTCCTCAAGGATGTTTCCTCCTCGCGCAAAGGCGTCGATTACTCGATCCCGTTCGATCTCACCGACCAAGCCCTGAAGCAAGCCTCGCAGTGGCCAATAGGTGAGCGTCTGGCCGTAAGGCGGGCAGCGTCCTACCGCCACCTGGAACGCATCATTCGGGTCCAGTCTGCCGAGAAACTCCTCAAGGAGTCGGGTCTTGCCCGTTCCAGCGGGAGCCACAATGGACACAAGTTGTGGCCGCTGCTCTCCCAGCGCCCGTGCTTGCAGCAGCGCTAGCTGCATGAGATCCTGCTTCCGACCGACCAGCGGTGGGCGATCCACCTGCCGGGTAGAGCACATCCGATCCACGGGAAACGCCCTGAGCGGGTCTCGCTTGCCCTTGATCTCGACCTTACGCCCCTCACCGAATAGGAAGGCAATCGCGGTCGCATCGCGGGTGCGCTCGCTCGTCAGGATCTCTCCTGGATTGGCGCATTGCTGGAGACGTGCTGCCATATTCACGGCATCCCCGGTCACCAGGAAGTCCCCGCTGGATGGATCGCTCGTCGCTACCACCTCCCCGCTGTTGACCCCGATCCGGAGCGTCATCTCCTTGAGTACTGAGTCGTTCTCCACCGCTCCCCGCAGAGCAACGGCGGCTGCGACTGCCCGTTCGGCGTCGTCACCGTGAGCGTGGGGTAGGCCAAACACCGCCATCGCCGCATCGCCGATGAACTTCTCCAGTGTGCCGCCGTGATCGGAGACAACCTGCCGGGCGTGCTCATAGTAGCGACCCATCAGGGCGCGGATATCTTCGGGGTCAAGGCCCTCGCCCAGCGCCGTCGAGCCGGCGACATCAGCGAAGAGGATCGTGACGAGTTTGCGCTCTTCGGGCATGGCCTGTCCTGCTCTCCCACCAGGATGGCTCTAGGTTACGCCAGTCACCATCGAACATCAAGGAGAGTCACTACCCCGCGAGTTCCCCACTGGTCGGAGACCCTGTCATGGCACTACAGGATTCCCTGCTCATCGCCCTGGTTCAGCTCATCGATGTCATCCCGCTGCCCCCGCCCCCGAAACCGCACCGCGGCTACCCCCACGTGTACTCAGATCGTCTCTGCCTGAAGGCCTTGGTGATCATGATTGTGCGTCGCCTGGCCACCGCGGGTACCCGCTTGCGGGTGTCCCTGCTCGCCATCCTGGAGCAGCCCACGCCCGAGATGCAGCAGGTGCACGCCCTGCTCACCGAGCATGGCCGCTCTCCCTCCCGGCGGACCTGGGAGCTGCGCCTGAACGCGATTCCGGAGACCTTGCCAGCCCAGATCGGCTGCCTGGGCCGGTATCTGGTGACACGGATCCAGCCCTTCTCCAAGCCGCCTGATGATTTATGACCATGCCTCAATTAATCGTAGGCCGTGCGCTCCCTCGCCGGCCGCCGGCGCGACACATGCAATCAGCTTCCGATGGGCGGCCAGCCGGGCGCGTGGATAAATTGGGTTAGATAACTCCGGCGGCCTTCATGCCAACGGCGAGCAGGCAAACCGCTGCCAGCAGGGCGGGCGCGAAGTAGCGCGATGCCAGAAGGATGAAGGCTACCAGACTGAGCATGGCCCAGAGGCTGAGGCCAAGGAGTACCCGCTCTCCCCACCGCAAGTGCGGGTTGAACGGCATCACAGCCGCGTTCTCAACGCCGTAAGTGTGGTTCCATTGACTGCGGAGAGCGTATAGCTCTGCGGATTCGTAATTGGTGTATTTCATCATCAGATCTCCTGTCGAATTCACCGTACCGCACGTTCCTGGAGGAGTCTGTCACGCGGGCGACAGTGGGCGCCGTCTGCGCTACGACGATTTTTTGAACGTGCTGCCTTGACTTCGGCTCTCGCTCGCAGGAACCGAGGGCCGTTGGGATTACCACGGTGCCATGGTAGGGGGTGGCTCTTAGCAGCGTCTTAGGCCGGGGGGCCAATCGGTGCGCGCAGACTCGTACGCATACGTAGGGACACAGGTACGTGACATCAGTCCCACTTCTCTTCCACCGGTTGATAGCTTGGGCGACCTGCTCGCGAGTCGCGAACCGGGGAAGTGGGGTACGAGTCCCACACGCTGCGGCGCAGGATCACGACGACACCCGCTCCAATCAGCGCCAGCGGCCACAGCACATTCCCGATGTTGCTCGGCCCGGCGCCGTCGGAGCTCGACGTAAGGGCGAAGATCGTCCCCAACAGAAGAAAGAGAAAGGCGCCCGAGGTGAGAACGCGCATACCATAGCGAAAAATGCGTCGCTGGTTGCGCCGCGCGCCCTGGATGACCATGCCGAGACCGGCGGCGGCCAGGATCAGCGCCCAGGCGTAATTCCAGCTTTGGCTATCGCCGGTTGCCTGCCGATAGAACAAGATCAATCCGAAGGTCGTGGCCATGCAGCCGGGGATCGCGAGAACGGACGCCCTCTTGCCAGACATAGCCGCGCTCACCAACAGCACCAGCCCCGGGAGCATGACGTAGAACGGGAGCGAGACGGAAATGACAGGCCGGAGCAAGAACAGCGCGAGCAGCCCGCCCAGGAGCAGTCCACCGAGTAGTGCATACAGGGAGCGCCCGTAAACCATGGTTGATCATTCCTTGACATTTGTTTCCCTTTTGCCGGGGACTGCTGCGTCCCACGTCCTCATTGTGGCGTGGAACTCGGGGTGATACATCGGATACAGGACGTATCATCGGATGCGATAAATGAAACAGAATCGCTACGTCGGACGACACGCCAGGACTAGGTCAAATGACGCAGCAGAGGTGCATGCTAGACTTGACTGCATTTTTGACGCACTCTCGGGAGTTGCTGTTTGACCGAGGGCCCGACCGTGGGGCGCCGCCCGCTTCTTGTTCTGCCCACCTATAATGAGCGCGAAAACCTTGCGCCCATCGTCAAGGAAATCCGCTCGCAGCTGCCTCAGGCGACTATCTGGATCGTCGACGATAATTCGCCTGATGGTACGGGTCAGATCGCGGATGAGCTGGCGGCCAACGACTCTTGCCTCGAAGTGATCCATCGCCCCGGCAAGCTTGGCCTGGGTACGGCCTACATCGAAGCGTTTCAGCGGGCGCTCGCCGCCGACTTCGATTGTGTGTTTCAGATGGACGCGGACTTCTCTCATGATCCGTGCTACCTTCCTACGCTGCTGGAATCGCTCGACGGCGCCGATTTGGTTATTGGATCACGCTATGTCGTTGGTGGCGGCACGCGAAACTGGTCTGTGGTGCGGCGAGCCATTAGCCGTGGAGGCAACATGGTTGCTCGCGCGGGTTTGGGCGTCAAGACGCGCGACGCCACCGGCGGGTATCGACTCTTCCGCCGATCGACCCTCGAGCAGCTTCATTTTGACGATCTGCGACTTCGTGGTTACGGGTTCCAGATCGAGATCGTGTTCCAGATTGAGCACCGAGGACTCGATATAAAGGAAGTGCCGATCATCTTTGTGGAGCGAGCCGCCGGTACGTCCAAGATGTCAAAGGACATCGCCCTTGAGGCGTTCCTCCACATCCTGCACCGCCGCCTCGGCATGATGTTGGGCCGACCCGAGCCGGAGGCCGATGTGCGGGTCGGGCATGAGCCGTGAGCCAAGCAAGTCAGCGGTGGTTTCCAGTAAAAGCAACCCCACCATCAAGAGGATCCGGGCGCTGCGCCATCGGAAGGAGCGCGAGCGGACCGGATCGTTTTTCGTCGAGGGCATTCGGCCGGTGGGAGAGGCCGTCGAGCTGGGAGCCGAGGTCGAGCTGTGTGTTGTTGCTCCTGAGCTACTCACCAGCGAGTATGGACACGATCTGGTTCGCCGGCTCGAGCATGAGGGTATTCCCTGCGTCGCGGTGACATCGGAGGTCTTCAGGAGCATCTCGGGCAAAGAAGGTCCTCAGGGGATCGGCGCGGTGGTGAAGCAGCGCTGGGAAACCCTGGGCCAGGTCGAGCTCTCGACCGAGCTCTGCTGGGTGGCGATCGACGCGGTACAAGACCCCGGTAACCTGGGAACCATCCTGCGCACGTCAGATGCCGTTGGAGGCGCGGGCGTCATACTGCTGGGGCCGGCCACCGATCCGCACGATCCGGCCGCCCTCCGTGCCGGCATGGGAGCCATCTCCTCTCAGCGGCTGGTTCGAGCGAGCTTCGAGGAGTTCGCCGAATGGAAGCAGGAACACGGCTACCTCGTGGTGGGAACATCCGACGCCGCCGACCTGGACTACCAAGCGGTGGGTTACTATCCTCCCCTGGTGCTGCTCATGGGGAGCGAGCGAGAGGGGCTGGGAGAGGAGCAGCAGGCGCTGTGCGACGTGGTAGTGCGCATTCCGATGGCCGGCCGGAGCGATTCGCTGAATCTGGCGGTTGCGACCGGAGTGATGCTGTACGAGATATTCAATCAGCAGCGCGCACGAGAGATCAGACGCCGCTGAAGGCGCTGAAGCCACCGTCCACGGGCACGACGATCCCGTTGACGAAGGCCGCGCCCGTGCTACATAACCAGATCAGCGTTCCAAGCAGCTCATCCGGCTCGCCGAAGCGTCCGGCCGGAGTGTGATCGATAATGGCCTGGCCCCGGCCGGTGAGGCTCCCGTCCGGATTGATCAGCAAGTCTCGGTTATGCTCGGCCAGGAAGAAGCCGGGAGCGATCGCATTGACACGCAGACCGGCCCCATAGCGGCGAGCGAGCTCAGCCGCCAGCCAGCGGGTGAAGTTGTCGACTCCAGCCTTGGCGGCCGCATAGCCGGCTACGCGGGTCAGCGGCCGCTGCGCGCTCATCGAGGAAATATTCACGATGCAGCCTGAGGGCTCCGGCCTCTGACGCACCATGGCGGCTGCAAGTACCTGGCTGGGGAGAATTGTTCCCAGGAGGTTCAGCTCGATGGCCTTGAGCAACGCCTCTGCCGGCACATCGAAGAATTCGCCACCCTCGGGTTGAACAGCCTCCGGCACCTGACCGCCGGCGGCATTGACCAGAATATCGATTCTGCCCCACCGCTCCAGCGCTGCGTCTCGCGCTGCCTCGAGCTGATCTTTGCGCAAGACGTCGGCCGGCAACACCAGGGCCTGACCACCGGCTTGCTCGATGCTCTGCGCAACCTCCTCGGCACGATGCCGGCGGCGACCCAGAATGCCGACTCGCGCTCCGGCTTGGGCCAGTCCTCGCGCCATCGCTGCGCCCAGGACACCGGTACCGCCGGTCACAATGGCCACTTTCTCATCCAGGCCGAAGAGTGTGTGGAGAGTATCCTGCGACACTGAGCGCCGAGCGTGTTCCTTGTTGGCATCTGACATGGCTTCTCCTTCCACCCAGCGAGTTGAGCATCTCCGTTGGCCCCGTCTTCCGTTGCCGCGAGATGACCGATACCGACGATGCCGGCGTGCCAAGTGGCTGCGGCATTTCCCACTGTATTTGGCACATCTCACCGGGTTGATCGTACGCCACTTCGGCTCCGCCGACACCCTTTACAGCCGCGCTTTGCATTCTCCTTGGCCGGCACGACTTCGTGAGACTTCAGCGGGTACGACTTACCGAGACTCAACAGTTGCTTCTGGGTGTGATGCTCCTCGGTGGAGGTCTAAGCTGCCGTCCATGGCAGCCTTGACCTGTAGCGTCAGATCGGTAAGTGCGGTGTGCTGCGCCCAGGGAGAGTGATGGTCATACATGACAATACCCTCCACTTCCAGCGACCCCGTCCAGCAGCCCATGACCACGAGGTCATAGTCGCTTGAGGGCTCAAGCTCTGCCAGGTATCCGCCACTGTCTGCGGCAGGCACAAGACGAGGGAGGTGCCGGAGGGTGATGTAGCCGTGCGCATAGATGGCAGCTCTCAGGTCGGCGAAGGCGCGTGCGCTCCAGGATACTCCCTCGGCATCGGAGGCGGGCGCATAGCGAGAGACGAATAGCTCGAACCCTATCACCATGCGACCGTGCCGGCGCAGGCCTGCGAACTGCCCCCAGCCATCCACTCGATGCAGTTGGTCCTGCGTTGCAAAGTGAAAGAGAGGCACGTTGCCTTCACAGAAGAAGCCCCACATGCAATCCATCTGCTCGTTCGATAGGACGGATTGATAGGAGATGTGGGCACCCCCTGGATACAGCATGGCAGGGACGCGCAGCGAGGCTGCTTGCACGCCGCTTGGTGCCCAGCCCGCTACGACCGCCAGGATGGTTAGGAGGATCGCTAGGAGCCACTTCATGGTATTCTTCCTTTCGGCTTCGTGTGACACGCTCATCTGGCGTCCAGTCTGCTCCTCTCCAGCTGCATTGGCGAGGCGCAAGCGGCACGACCACCGGCACACCGAGCGGCACAAGTGTGACTGCGGCCATCCCGGTGTGCTACCATCTGGCCACTTGACAGGCCTCTCCAACGGTCAGAACCAAGGTCAACCCTCGATCATGGCAGCTTCCCAGATCCTGCCCTTTGCCCAGCTGCTCCGGCGCTACCGACGCGAACGGAGTCTCACTCAGGAAGCGTTAGCCGAGGTGGCCGGTCTGAGCGCGCGTGGCATCCGGGCCCTGGAGGCTGGGGAGCGCAGCAACCCCCACAAAGACACTGTGCGGCTGCTGGCAGACGCGCTGGCGCTCTCGTCTGACCAGCGTGTGGTATTCGAGCAGGCAGCGGCTGTGGCTGTATCCGGCACTCCGCAGGCTGGGTCAGCGCCGTCGATCGGCGGCTTCTTGGGGGCGGTGCCCGCAGGACCGATCATTGCTCGGCAGGCGGAGGTACTCCAACTGCTCGGTGTGTTGGATCGGGTCGCGGGAGGCGTCGGGCGGCTGATCATGCTGACCGGGGAACCAGGAGTGGGCAAGACCCGGCTGGCACAGGAGGTGGCGCTCGCGGCCCGCATGCGGGGCTTTCTGGTGGCCAGCGGCCGCTGCTACCAGCCGGAGCAGTCCGTCCCGTACTATCCCTTCCTTGAAGCCTTGGCCGTGGTGTACGACGGTGCGCCTGCGAGCATTTGTGCTGACGTGCCACGCCGATGGTCGTACCTCGAGTGGCTGCTGCCGGATCGTCCACAGGCGCTTGGTGCGAGCGAGGCGGGCGGTCAAGATGTGCAGCAGCGACTGTTCTGGGCCGTGAGTGGCTTTCTTCAGGCGGTGGCGGCAGCCGCTCCGGTTGCCCTGCTACTGGATGACGTGCATTGGGCGGATGAGTCCAGTCTCAAGCTCCTGCAGTATGTGGCCCGTCAGACGCGGGGCAACCGCGTGCTCCTGCTGGGCACCTATCGAGATGTCGAGGTAGGGCGGCAGCATCCGTTGGAGCGGACACTGCGCGACCTGCATCGGGAGGGGCTGCTGGAAGAGATCACCGTCTCGCGGCTGGACCAGCAGGGGACCGCGGCACTGGCGGCAGCCCTCCTGGGTGAGGAGGAAGTGTCCGAGGACTTTGCGCAGCTCGTCCACGAGCATACGGACGGGAATCCCTTCTTCACTCAGGAGGTGATGCGAGCCCTGGTGGAACGAGGCGATGTGTTCTTCCGCGATGGGAGCTGGGACCGCCGGGCGGTGGAAGAGATTGAGGTGCCACGGAGCATCCGCTCGGCGATCGGCGAGCGGGTCTCGCGACTCAGCGATCAGGCCCAGGAGGTGCTACACGAGGCAAGTGTGCTGGGACAAGCTTTTGGTTTCGACGATCTGTGGAGGATGAGCCAGCGCAGCGAAGAGGAGGTGGAGAAGGCGCTTGAGGACGCTCTGGCAGCAATGCTGATCAGGGCAACCGGGAGAGATGACTACGCCTTCAACCATGCCCTGACTCAGCAGACGCTCTATGCGGAGCTTCCTCCTCGGAGACGGAAGCGACTCAATGGAGCAGTCGGAGAGGCGCTGGAGCAGCTGCCGGAGTCCAGCCGTCGAGAACGAGCCGCCCAGATTGCCTGGCACTTCCTGCAGGCAGGCAGCACGGACCGCGCGTTGCCGTTCATCATGCTTGCAGGGGACGAGGCCGAAGCGGTCTTCGCCCACACTGAGGCGGAGCAGCACTGCCGCACAGCACTGCATCTGGCCCGGGAGCTCGGTGACCGACCCCACGAAGCAGAGGCGCTACAGAGGCTCGGCCTGGTTCTCAGGATGGCTGGCCGCTACGATGAGGCGCTGGAGGTGCTCGAGCGGGCGGCAGAGATGTGCTGGACGTTCGGTGACATCGAAGGCGAGGCGCGCGCCACCGAGCAGATTGGCCACGTACATTACCATAGAGGAACGCCCCATGCGGGCTACGCTCGGGTCCAGGCTGTGGTGGAGCGGCTGGAGTTGCTCCCAGAGGCGCGCCGTCCGCAGTCCGCTCTGGCCGATCTCTACTTCCGGTTGGCCGCCCAGCTCTACATTACCGGCCGCTACACGGAGGTGTTAGCGGCCGGTGAGCGGGCAGCACAGTTGGCCCGGGCAGCCGGGAATGAGAGATCTCTTGCTATCTCGGGCTGGGCACGGGGTAGCCCTCTCTCCATGATGGGACAGTGGGGAGAGGCACGGAGGGTGTACGAGGAAACGCTTCCGACATTCAAAGCCATGGGGGACGCCTGGTGGTTAGCACAGCCCATCGGCAACATCGCCCGGACCTATGTCCACCAGGGGGATCTTGAGCGGGGCAGACAGTATTGGGAGAGAGCCGTCGAGCTCCTCGAAGCGGCTCACGACCCTGCCGAGGTGGCATGGGCGTCCTGTTACCTGGGTGATGTGTCATTCATCGTGGGCGACTGGAACCATGCCCGCCAGCAGTATGAGCGAGCAGCCGGCCTGGCGCGATCCGCCGATTCTGCCCGCTATCTCAGCCATGCACTCCTGCATCTCGCAGATCTCAGCGCCATTCAGGGCAAAGGGGAGGAGGCACTGCGGTATGTCGACAAAGCCATACGAGTGGCGGAGCGGGTCGGCGATGTACCGGCGTTGCGCACCGCACAGCGGCTGCTGGCAGAACGAGACCTGGCGGAAGGACACCCCGAAGCGGCGCTTGATCGGCTTCAGCCACTCCTTGACCGGCTCGGCGGAGAGGAGCCACACGCCTTTCCGCCTCCGGTCCTGGCTGAGGCGTATCTGTCGGCGGGCAATATGGACCGGGCGCACGCGGTTGTTGAGCAACGGGTCCGCCGATTTAAAGAGCAGGATCACAAGCGCGCCCTGGCGGTCTGGCTGCGGGTGCAGAGCATGGTGCTGGGGCAGCAGCGCCGCTGGGAGGAGGCGGACGGGGTCTTGGCGAAGGCGGTGTCGCTCGCGCAAGCCATGCCCTACCCGTATGCCGAGGCTCGGGCTCGGTATGAGCACGGACGGATGCTGACGGAGCGAGCAGAGGTTCAGCCTGCCCGGGAGCAGCTAGAGCAGGCACTCGTCATTTTCCAGCGGCTAGGTGCCAAGAATGACGTTGAGAAGACAGAGCAGATGCTGGCACAGCTGTGCTAGCGAACGAAGTCGCCCGCCTGGCCCGTGGAAAACGTCATCAGGCCAAAGCCCCGGGCGAAACCCGGGGACATCGGCCTGATGAACCGGTCCTCTGGCTACCGCAGGGTCACGCCCTGCATGCCGGCATCTCCGGCTGATCGATACAGCACCAAGAGATTAGGTGCTGCGGGCGCAGGGCTGAGCAACACCCGGTAGTCAATGGTTCCCGCTCGGGGATTCGGCTCTGAGCAGTCGCGGATAGTCCAGGAGCATTGCCGGACGGCAAATCCCGCGTAGGTTGAGCCCCTGGCCATGATCTCCCAGGTGCGGGTATTGACCAGGGCGATCGCCACTCTGCTGCCGGGCACAAAGTGCGAGCCCGTGATGCGGAGCGTCAGTTGACGGACCATCTGGTCCCGTCTGGGGTTGCGTGCGGTCGCGAGGTAGGTGCTGACGTGTCCGACCACGGCCACCTTTGGTGCCGCTGAGGCGGCAGCGGCGTGTGCCGCAAGCGCAGGGGTGGTGGCGCCTGCCGCCATGGCGCAAAGCGCCAGTGCGAGGATGCTGACTGTGCGAGACGTAAACATGGTATCTTTCCTTTCTGTGCTCGGATTGATTCGGATGGCGGTGCACCATCTGGCGTCCAGTCTGCTCTTCTCTCGATGCATTGACGAGGCGCAAGCGGCACATCCACCGGCACATCTGAGCGGCACAAGTGTGACGGCGGCCACCCCGGTGTGCTACCATCTGGCCACTTGACAGGTCTCTCCAACGGTCAGAACCAAGGTCAACCCTCGATCATGGCAGCTCCCCCGATCCCGCCCTTTGCTCAGCTGCTCCGACGCTATCGACGCGAACGGAGTCTCACCCAGGAAGCGTTAGCCGAGGTGGCCGGTCTGAGCGCGCGTGGCATCCGCGCCCTGGAGCAGGGGGAACGGACGGCGCCGCACACCGACACCGTGCGCCTCCTGGCCGGCGCCTTGCAGCTCTCCCCCAGCGACCGGGCAACCTTTGAGGCCGCGGCTCGCCACCTCTCAGCTGGCCAGGCTGTCGACCGGGACATGGCTCCTCCCACGGGCAGCTTCCTTGGCGCACGACCGAGTGGTCCGCTGGTCGCTCGGGAGGGCGAGCTGGTGCAGGCGCTTCGGTTTGTCGAGGAGGTTGAACGAGGAGGAGGCCGGCTGGTCATGCTAGCCGGCGAGCCGGGGGTGGGCAAGACCCGGCTGGCGCAGGAAGTCATGCTCCGACTCGAAGAGCGAGGCTTTCTGCTTGCGACCGGGCGGTGCTATGAGCCGGAACAGGTGGTGCCGTACTACCCGTTCGTCGAGGCACTGGCCGCAGCCTATGACGCCGCCCCTGTAACCCTGCAGAGCGAGGTGCCGCGGCGCTGGCCCTACGTCGAGCGGCTCTTGCCCGACCATCCATCCGCCACTGATGCCGAGGAGTTTGGCGGCCAGGATGTGCAGCAGCGCCTCTTCTGGGCCGTTGCACACTTCCTAGACGCCATCGCCGAGCTACGGCCGCTTGCCGTGCTGCTCGATGATCTCCAGTGGGCGGACGAGTCCAGCCTCAAGCTCCTGCAGTATCTGGCCCGCGCCACCCGGGCCTCGCGGACCTTCCTCCTGGGCACCTATCGCGATATCGATATCGACCGGCGTCATCCGCTGGATCGCGCGCTGCGCGATCTCCATCGGGAGGGACTGCTCACCGAGATTATCATTCGGCGCCTCCCGGAGGAAGGGACAGCGGCACTCACCACAGCGATGCTCGGCGATGCCGACATGCCCGAAGCACTCGTCGCGCTCCTGCATGAGCGGACCGACGGCAACCCCTTTTTCATCCAAGAGGTCGTCCGGGCCTTGATCGAGCGAGGAGACCTGTTCGTGGCCGACGGGTTCTGGACGAGCCACAGGGGGGCAGAGATTGAGGTGCCGCGCAGCATTCGCTCGGCCATCGGCGAGCGGCTCGCCCGACTGACCGATGTCGCTCAAGAGGTGCTCTCCGAGGCAAGCGTCCTGGGACAGGCCTTCGCCGTCAGCGATCTTCGGGCGATGCGGGGGCGACCCGAGGGGCAGATCGACGATGCCCTGGACGAGGCCTTGATAGCCGGCTTGATCCGCCCGACAGACAGGGGTCGCTTCTCCTTCAACCATGCTCTTACCCAGCAGACGCTCTACGAGGAACTCCCGGCCCGGCGAAGGACGCGGCTCCATCTCTTGGCAGCAGAGGCGGTGGAAAGACTGCCTGAGCCGGATCGCCAGAAACGGGCAGCGGAGCTGGCGTGGCACTTTATGCAAGCAGACGAGCCAGCGCGGGCGCTCTCGTACAGCGTGCTGGCGGGCGATGCCGCCGAGGCCATGTTCGCCCACGCCGAGGCCGAACAGCATTACCACACGGCGCTTGAGCTAGCACGGCAGCTCGGCGATCTCTCTAGACAGGCACCGATCCATGAGAAGCTGGGCACCGTACTTAGACTGACCGGGCGGTACGATCAAGCGCTGCATCTGCTGGAGCGAGCCGCCGGTGCATACAGAACCGCAGGCGACCTCGAGGGAGAAGCGCGGGCAACTCAGCAAATCGCGTTCGTACACTTCTACCGGGGAACAACGCCTCAGGGCATCGAGCGGGTGCGGCGGGTGGTGGAGCGGTTCGAGCATCTGCCGCCGGACATCAGACCTCTTCTGGCGATGGCCGACCTGTACTCGTCGCTGGCACGTAACCTGTTTCCAAGCGCCCGCTACGCGGAGGTATTGGCAGCGGCCGACCGGGCGTTGGAACTAGCTCGGGCTAGCCAGGATGAGAGAACCTTTTACATTGCCGGCGCCTGGCGGGGAAGGGCTCTCGGCATGCTGGGCCGGTTCACCGAAGCGCGGTTGGCATTCGAGGAGACGATTCCGACCCTGGAGCGGGTGGCCGATCCCTGGTGGCTGGCTCAGGCAGTCGGCAACATCGGTCGTAGCTACGTGCACGAAGGGAACCTCGAGCGAGCCAAGGAGTGCTGCGAACGCGCCGTCCAGCTCGTGGAGGCGTCACACGATCCGGCGGAGACCTCCTGGGCGCTTTGTGTCCTGGGCGACGCATTGTTGCTTCTTGGCCAGTGGGCCGAGGCACGGATCAGCTTTGAGCGAGCTGCAGAGGTGGGCCGGTCCGCTCGGGCCCGGTACTACAGCTACGCGCTTCTCCACCTTGGCGAGCTTTCTTTCGTCGAGGGCAGGAGCGAGGAGGCAAAGCAGCACATCGAGGAGGCCATCGACATGGCCCAGCGCAGTGGCGAGGTACCGGCGATCCGCAAGGCGGCGCAGCTTCTGGCAGAGCGCGACCTGGCTGCCGGCAACCCGAAGTCGGCCGTTGCTCGACTGGAGCCACTGGCGGGTGAGCTGGGCGAGGACGAGCCCCACGCTTTCCCACCCCCGGTCCTCGCGGAGGCATATCTGGCTGTAGGGCATGTGGACCACGCGTATGAGCTGGTGCGACGGCGCCTGGAGCGATTCAGGGCGCGGGACCAGCGACGTGCCCTGGCGCTCTGGCTACGAGTCCAGGGCATGATCCTGCGTCAGCAGCAACGATGGGAGGAGGCGGATAGGGTCTTCGCCGACGCGCTCTCGCTCGCACGTGACATGCCGTATCCCTACGCCGAAGGGCGGAGCCTCTATGAGTATGGTGTGTTGCACGTCCAGCGCGCCGAGCCAGAGCAGGCTCGAGAGGTGCTAGGGGAGGCGCTGGCCATCTTCAGACATCTGGGTGCTCGGCCCGACGTCGAGCGGACAAAACATGCCCTGCATGCCTTGGGGTGAGCAGCATCTCCGGTCCTTGCGTTGAAGTTATTTTTGTCGCCATGGTACAGTTGGGCAATCGAGACAGGGCTGACGGGAAAGAGTAGGCGACGACGTCCGGACGCAGAGAGCTGGCGGGGGTGCAAGTCAGTGTCCGGGAATCGCCGAATGGGTCCCAATCGCTTGGCGCTTCGCCGCCGAGCGGCAGGTCGCTTGCCGAGGACCATATGTGGTCGGTAGGCCGAGCCGGATTCGCCGGCCGTTACCCCGGCGAGAACGTGACCGCGTTCTATGAGTGAGGCCTTCGCCTAAGTAGGGTGGCACCGCGGGTTATCCCTCGTCCCTAGCTGGACGAGGGCTTTGTATTTGCTGGAGGTCATCGTGGTC
>Ga0207416_1002953_pt1 | contig 17213 bp, 16 predicted proteins | sample PaiPotPPM11metaG_FD_184107 | JGI IMG/M metagenome (GOLD analysis project Ga0207416, IMG submission 184107) | Iron sulfur acid spring bacterial and archeal communities from Banff, Canada, to study Microbial Dark Matter (Phase II) - Paint Pots PPM... ...
TTCATGAGCAGGGCATGATCTTCGGGGCGAACTACGCATCGACTGCAGTCATCCCAGATGGCACGGCGTTGCCAGAAGTGTCCAATCCGGTGACGGACTACGTGCCGACGGCCCGTCCTGGCAGCCGTGCGCCGCATGTCTGGCTGGGTCGTGCGGGTCAGCGCATCTCCACGCTCGATCTGTTCGGCTCGGAGTTGATCCTCCTGGCGGCTCAGTCAGGCTCGGTCTGGCGCCAGGCGGCTGTAGAAGTTGCACGTGCAAGACGCGTTCCCCTCCGGGCCTTCACCGTAGGACCTGAAGGGGAGCTGGTTGATCCAGATGGAACCTGGGCTACGACCTACGGAGTCGGGCAGGATGGTGCCGTGCTGGTGCGGCCGGACGGACACGTGGCCTGGCGCAGTCCGTCGAGTGTGTCTCATCCAGGGCAAGTCCTCCAGAGCGTGCTCGCCTGGATACTTGGAGAATCGCTTGCCTTAGTTGAGCCTTCTCTCTCTCCTGAGAGCGACCAGGCTTTGAAGTAGTGGCTTACTTCTCTCGTGGCAGGGGCTTTCCTCATGCACACATTACCGCGCGTCGGCTGACGCCGGAATGACGCCGAACTGCTGCATGATCTCAAGCGGCCGATAGCGCACATCGCCGTCTCGCTCCTGCATGTAGACCAGGGACTGATCGATCAGGTGGGAGAGCAGGTCAAGAACCTGTTCCGCTGCGATCCCATCGCTCGCGCAAATGGCCTCTGCTGCCTCCAGGGTACACCCTCCGGCAAAGACACACAGCCGGCAGAAGAGCCTTCGCTCATGTTCCGACAGCAGGCTATAGCTCCACTCGATCGTCGCCTGCATAGTTTGCCGTCGAGGCGAGGCCGTTCGGCTGCCGCCAGTTAACAGTCGACAGGCATCATCCAGCCGTGCGGCGATCTGCTTCACCGAAAGGACTTTCACCCGCGCCGCTGCCAGTTCGATGGCGAGTGGCAGTCCGTCCAGGCGGTGACAGATCGCGGCGAGAGCAGACGCCTGCTCCTCTGTGATGACAAAGTCGGATTTGACCGCCTGCGCCCGCTCAATGAAGAGGCGGACGGCCTCGTACTGTGACAGCCGGTCGAGCGGCGGTAGATTCCATGGATCTGGCAGCGAGAGTGGCGGCACTACGAACTCATACTCGCCGGAGAGATGGAGCGGTGTCCGACTGGTCACCAGCACCTTCACTTGAGAAGCAGCCGCTAACAACTCGGCGACAGTCGGTGCGGCTGAGACGACCTGTTCAAAGTTGTCTAGCAGCAGCAACAGTCGCTTGTCCTGCAGGTGATCTTTCAGAACGTCCGGTAAAGGTAGACTCGCCTGTTCTCGAATATCGAGCGCCTGGGCAATCGTCGAAGCAACCATCTCCGGATCGGTGAGGGTAGCCAGAGCGACGAAGCACATCCCATCAGCGAAGTCGGAACTCGCCGCCGCTGTCACCTCCAGGGCCAGGCGCGTTTTCCCGATGCCTCCCGTCCCGGTCAGCGTGACCAATCGCACCGCTGGACGCGAAAGGAGCGCACAGACTGCAGCGACATCGCGCTCACGACCAATCAGCGGAGTGAGTGGTATCGGCAAGGTGGGCTGAGGCGGAGAACGCTTCTGCTGCATAAAAAACCTGCTTGTTCTCACTCAGGACAGGAAGTATGTTCTACCCTGATTGTTCTGTCACGAGTCAGTGTAGCAAAAAAAACCAGTATACTGCAAGCGAAGATGCCCCATTGTTGTGTAAGACGGACGGATTACCGGTTTCGATGTTCTTCATCACTTCAGCCCGGCGTCGCGAGCGCGAATAATGGCTTCCACGCGGCCAGCGACCTGCAGCTTGCTGAAGATGTTGGAGACATAGTTGCTGACCGTTTTGGGGCTGAGAGCAAGCTGTTTCGCGATGGTTGCATTGCTCTGTCCCTGGGCGATCAGGATGAGAATTTCGTGTTCGCGCTCGGTCAGCTCCGGCAGGGCCTGGGGCAAGGCTGTTGGCTGAAGATGGGCGAAGAAATCGATCAGCCGGGTAGCGATGGACGGGCTGAAGATGGCTTCGCCGCTGCCCACGGCGGCAATGGCGCGGAGTACCTCGTCTGGGCTGGCTCCCTTCAGCAGGTAGCCGCGTGCTCCAGCCCGCATCGCGGTGAAGACGGAGTGGTCGTCCTCATACATGGTGACGACGAGGATGCGGATGTGTGGACTGGTGTGCAGGATACGGCGCGTGGCCTCAATCCCACTCACGACAGGCATGTTCAGATCCATCAGGATCACATCAGGCTGGAGCGAGGAGGCCAGTGTACACGCTTCTTCGCCTGTGGCCGCTTCGCCGATCACCTCGGTCTCGGGGTCGGCTTCCAGCAAGGCACGCAGGCCGTTGCGGAAAAGGGGATGATCGTCGGCAATCAGGACACGGAATGGCTCTTGTAGCATGGTCTCTCACTCCTTCGGGATGGGCAGATGGGCCAGCACGCGGGTGCCACCGGTCGGAACCGCTTCCACAATGCAGGTTCCACCGAGTTCCGTGGCGCGCTCGTGCATGGAGCGGAGGCCGACCCCTATCTGCGGCTCTGCTGGGAGGCCGGTGCCATCGTCGCGAATCTCCATTATGAGCAGCATATCGAGCGCCAGCCGGATCGAGCAGGTGTGAGCGTGGGCGTGGCGCAGCACGTTGGTCAGGGCTTCCTGCACGATGCGATAGGCGGCGACTTCGACTGCTGCTGGCAGGGATGGCAAGTGGTTGGGCGCATCCACCGTAATGTGGAACTCACTTGTAGACTCTGTACCCTTCGTGAGGGTAGACTGTGCCACACGCTCGCGGATCGCGCCGACCAATCCCAGTTCATCGAGGGAGGGTGGGCGCAGATTGTAGACCAGGCGACGAATGTCGCTCACGGTGGTTTCGATGTCGCTGTTCAGTTCGAGCAGCACGGCCTCCGCTTTGCACGGATCGTGTGAGAGCAGCTTGCGCACGGCCCCGATTTTGAGGGTGAGGGCGGCAAGCGTTGGTCCCAGGCCGTCGTGCAGGTCACGGCGCAGGCGGCGGCGTTCCTCTTCGCGTGCCGTAACCAGGCGTGACCGTGCCATACTGAGATGCTCGTTCGAGCGTTGGAGATCAGCGGTCAGGCGCACGGCATGAGCGGCAAGGCCAGCCTGGCGGGCCAGCTCGTTGAGCAGGCGCATCTCGGCAAGGGTGAAGGCTTCGGAAGGCCCGCGCGGGGCAAGGAGCAGCTTGCCAATGCTTTCTCGCTGGTAGATCAGCGGTACGGTCAGCGGCTCTCCCTGCAGTTCCCCATAGCATGCGGCCGTCGTGAACTCGTCCGTTTCTTTGAGCAGAATAGCGACATAGGGAAGTTTGAGAGTCTGTGCGACCGTCTGGACAATCGTGGGCAAGACAGCGCCTGGGGCAAGCGTGGTCTCTAGCCGCTGTCCGAAGCGCGAGAGGACGGTATAGGGATCGTCACGCTCCCCGTACATCAGGCGGTTCACCCCTCGCTGCACACGAAGGTGGAGCGGCTGAAAGAGGACCGCGATCAGGCCAGTTGCCAGCAATGAGAGTATGAGGTTGCCCTGTGCCTGGAAGAGCGTGCCGAGCAAGCCGACCACCAGCACGTAGATGCCAATAACGCTTGCAGTGAGCAGGCCATACACAACCGTCCGGTTGATGATGACATCAATATCCCACAAGCGTGCGCGCAAAATGGCAATCCCTATGGACACCGGGATACACAGCATGGAGAGGAGGAGGACGGGATAAAAAAGAAAGAAGGCGAACGTGCCGGGTTGAAAGAAGACGGGAAATAGCGTCGAAAAGAAGACGGATCCAATCAAGCCGAGAAATCCCACTGTGCAGCCGAAGACAACCCACCTGGTTTGCTGGCGCTCGAGTGGGGTAGATACACGCCGGTAGCGATAGATCTGCACGGCTACTATGCTTGCTAATAACGCAAAGAAGAACCCGTTACTGAGGAGAGGAAACCGTGCTAAAGGACTCAAAGGAGAGGAAGGAAAGAAGCGTTCGGCTCCCTCATAGATGATCCAGCCGATGATCAACCAGCGTGTCCAGCGCGGAATAAACTGCCCCCTAGGAAACAGATAGAAGAAGGTGCTGAGGCTCGTGCCACCAAGGAAGCTCACCACTTGAACCGGCAACGACCAGATTGAGGGGAGGGTTGCCGGCTGGTAGGAAATGAAACCAATGGGAAAGGTGACCAGGGCGAAAGACGCAAACAGAGCCAGGCGATCCTCAGCCTTGCGCCAGAACAGCACTGCCCCCACCAGCACAAAGCCGAACACAAAGAGCGCGTTGACTGCGATGGTAAAGACGGCATAGAAGTCGATGGAGAGACCCAACGCTTGTAGTGCATGCACCCCATCGTGAGTCAGTTGGGTGACGCGCGGGGCGGGATGTGCCGTCAGGACATGGAGAGAGGCAAAATAGGGCGGAATGCTGGCGATAACAATCCCGACAACGAGGCCCACGACGACACACCATGAGAGCCGTGCGATGACCAGCCAACGACCGCGTAAACCTATGTCGGAGACATGTGCTGCTTCAGCGCCCGTGCCTGGCTGTATTGGTATGTGTGTCAGACGCATAGAGGTACTCCCGTTCAAGCGACAGGTCACGCACTGAAACGCCAGGCAGACCGTCACACACACGAAGCGTGATGTGTACCTTGCTTGCTCTCATCTTACCATACCTTGCAACAATCTCCCCCCTTCTTTAATAAGGAAAAGGGGAGATTGCTCATCCATTACGATCGCTTTGGAGCAGAGCTTCGATAGCTCTGCATGGTCGCTCCTATCCCAGCCACAATCGCGACCAGCGCCGAAGCCAGGGAGATGACCAGGACGACGAAGTGACCCATGTCTGCTCCAGGATGAAGCAGCGCAGAGGAGTTGGTTGGCCGCGTGATGAGCAGGATATTGGCAGCCAGGACAACGAGGACACTCAGCAACAAAGTCCACCGCATGCCGGTGGCGGCAAGGCCAGCAATGAGCAAGATGAGGACGCCGATGATCAGGTGAGGGATATTCACACCCTCGCCAAGCAGCACTTCTGCAACCACCCCGACGAATTGGGCGCAGGCATTGATTAATAATGCCCCGACGGTGACTTTGCCAGGCTGTGACAGCGGTCGACGGGAGATGTGGTTCTTTGAGTTCACGTGTTCCATATGGGTTCCTCCTTCAGAGTCTTGAGACGTCTCGGCTTTCGTATGCCTGCGAGCAAACACTTTCTCTTTCCTCGCACACGCTTCGGCGAGCAACACGGCTTGCGTCTGCGGTGCTGCTTCTAGCGTACACGAGGAGGTTTCCCACGGGGAAGGGGGTAACGCCCTCAGATAATCAGGCAATTTTCCCGGCGGTTTCCCATGTTTTCTGGGAAGGCCCTGGGAAGAGTCCGTCTCGTTCTTCATCACTTCAGCCCGGCGTCGCGAGCGCGAATAATGGCTTCAGCGCGGCCAGTAACCTGCAGCTTGCTGAAGATGTTGGAGACGTGGTTACGCACGGTCTTCTGGCTCAGGACGAGTTTCTCCGCGATGGCTGCGTTGGTATAGCCCTGCGCGATCAGGACGAGGATTTCGCGCTCCCGTACGGTCAATTCAGGAAATACCTGCGCGGGCAGAGCAGGTCGCGCGGCTCCGAAATAACGCATGAGCCGGCGCGCGATGGCGGGACTGAAGATCGCTTCCCCTTCGCTCACCACATGAATGGCCCGCATGGTCTCCTCCGCCTCAGCGCCTTTGAGCAGATAGCCCCGCGCTCCGGCGCGCATGGCAGCGAACACCGAATCGTCATCGTCAAACATGGTCAGCACCAGGATGTTGACATGCGGGCTGGCGGCCAGGATGCGGCGCGTGGCCTCAATGCCGTTGAGCCCCGGCATAGTGAGATCCATCAGGATGACATCAGGCATCAGCGCTGCTGCTTGCGCGATCACTTCCTCGCCGGTTGTCGCCTCGCCAACCACATCGGCGGTTGGCTCCGCTGCCAGGAGCGCGCGCAGTCCATAGCGAAACATCGGGTGGTCATCGGCAATCAGGATACGAACACGATTCACGACTGGCCTCCTCTTTTGTCCTACAACGATGGTGTCATCACGGGAGCGGAAACTGCAGAACAATGCGCGTTCCCTGGTTTGGCGCAGACTCGAATAGACAGATTCCGCCCAGTTCCTCCGTTCGCTCGCGCATGGAAGTGAACCCGACGCCCGCCCGCACATGCGGCGCGAATCCGCGCCCATCATCTTTGATTTCGAGATAGCACATATGCTCTACTCTGAGGTGAACGAGGCAGGTGGTTGCCTGGGCATGACGGACGACGTTGGTCAGGGCCTCCTGCACAATGCGATAACAGGCGACCTCGACTGCGGCAGGCAACGGAGGAAGCTGTTCTGGGGCTTCAAGCGCGATATGCACCGCGCTGGCATGGTACTGAGCCACCTGTTCCTGCAATGCGCCAACAAGCCCTAGATCGTCGAGGGCAGGAGGACGGAGGGCATACACCAGGCGGCGAATGTTGCTGACCGCCTCCTGTGCCTGGGTTGTCGCTTCGGCCAACAACGTCTCGGCGGTATCAGGATCATGCCGCAGCACTTTACGTGCCGTGGTGAGCATCAGCGCCTGGCTCGCCAGTTGGGGTCCCAGCCCATCGTGCAGATCGCGGCGCAAGCGGCGGCGCTCCTCTTCACGGGCAGTGACGAGTTGCCTGCGTGCATATTGCAGGTCAACGGTCAGGCGCTTCAGGTCGGCAGTAAGCCGGACGGCGTGGACTGCTGCTCCGATTTGGGGAGAGAGATCGCGCAGCAAACGCTGATCGGCGGGAGTCAGCGCCTCACCCCGCTGCCTGGGCGCGAGCACCAATTCTCCCACCGGTTCATGCTGGTAGATCAGCGGCACGCGCGCCAGCCCTGCTTGCTCGTCTGGCTTGCCATAGGCAGCAAGGACGGCGGCTTCCTGGCCCTCGTCTGACGGTATCCCGGTGATGGCGGTAAACGGCAGTTTGAGGGCCTGGGCGACGGTCTCGACGATCATGGACAGCACGGCCTCAGAGGTGAGCGTGGCTTCAAGGCGCTGTCCCAGCCGTGCCAGCACGCGGTACGGCTCGTCACGCTCCCCGTATATCAGGCGATTGATGCCCTGTTGTACACGCTGGCGTAACGGTTGAAAGAGTACCGCGATGATGCCGGTTGCCAGCAGTGAGAGGAGCAGATTACCACGTGCCTGAATGAGCGAGCCGAGGCCAATGACAACCAGCACATACAGTCCGATGACACTCACGGTGAGCGTGCCGTACACCAGCGCGCGATTGATGATGAGATCGATGTCCCACAGTCGATAGCGCAAGATAGCAATACCGATGGAGAGCGGGAAGAGGAGCAGCAAGAGATTGGAAGGAAGAAGGCCAAGCACATGACCAAGCGGACTCAGGTGGATATGAAAGAAACCAGGCAGCACGGCATAGAGCAGAGCAAATGCGAACGCGTAACTTCCAAAGCTCAGTGCGAAGCCGGAGATGACCCACTTGGTCTGCTGGCGCTGCACCGGCGTGGACACGCGCCGGTAGCGATACACCTGCAAGGCGAGCGGACTGATAATCAAACATAGAAAGAACACGGCGAAGAGACCGGAGCGGGGCGGTAGAGAGGGAAAGAAGACTGCGATGGCCCAGAAGACTATCCACCCAATCATAAGCCAGCGCGTCCAACGGGGAATAAAGTGACCGTTTGGAAACATATAGAAGAAGAGGCCCATACACACGATGCCGAGGAAGCCAACGACGTCGGTGAGCAGCGGCCACACGAGCGGACCCAATAGTGGCGTAATCAGCATGAGAGGAAATACGACCAGCGTGATGGAGGCCAGCAGGGCCACGCGGTCGTCGGACTTGCGCCAGAAGATAATGACGGCAACGAAGAGATAGACGAGCAGGGTGATGAGGCCCATCCCAATGTGGAACCAGGCGTAGACGTCGAGGGAGAGGCCATGTGCCTGGAGTACCCGTACATCGCTGGGAAAGAGCTGTGGGCCTCCGGCAAAAGTTGCGCTTATGATATGCAGATAGGCAAAGTACGACGGGAGGCTGGCAATGAACAGGCCTACAGCCAGCAGCGTAAAGGTCACCCACCCGATCCTGGAAAGGACGAGCCATAGACCTCGCAGCTGAGTCTCTGACCCATCATCCGCCCTGGGGCGTTCAACAGTGCTTGTCGGGTTATAGTGCAGGCGCATCTCCCTGCTCCTTTGTGTATCGCCTTGTCGAAGTCTCATGGATCGCGTGTGCTGTCGTTCTGCTCGGCTTTACTATACCACATGTACGAACAAGCGGGGCTGCTCTTTCTTCCCCAGACAGTGCCTATACAATCCAAGCGAGGAAAGAGCAGCATCCTGATCGCAGGTTGCTAGTTCCGTTGTACTGAAGACTCCGAGACCTGCGTGGCGTTCCCACGAAAGCTGAGGGTCGCACCCGCCCAGGCCAGGCCAGCAAACAGAAGCGCGGCGACGCTGTTCACGAGAATCAGGCCAGGAACCCCAGTGTCATTCACAGGGAACGTGAGTAACACGAGTATGCAGGCGATGAGGATCACCCAGCCGATCGCTGCGGCGAAGATGTGCGCCCGGATCGTCGTGATTCCCACAATTACGCCGCCGATCACGAGCAGCACCCTTCCCAGAATCGCAGGGATGAGCGCTAACGGCGGTGGACCGTGTCCTCCTGGATGCGGAATCGAGCCTGGCACGGCGACATCAAGAATTTGGACGGTGCTGAGGAAAAGCAAAACAAGGATGATCCCGACCCACAGGAGTACCACGCCGACCAGTCCCAGGATGCCGATCTGTTTGGCTTGAACGCGATAGAGTGCTGGCAATCCAACAAGCAACAAAAGCCCACTGAGGACAGCGACAACGTTCGTAGGGATAGATCCAGGGCCGGAGAGGCCATCGGGGCCAGGAATAAGAAACATGAGCAGCAACCAGAGGATCGCGCCGATTGCACCTATCAACAACAATTGACCTTGAAGACGTATGGACATATGCTTGCTCCTTCCTGTGCATACGTATGAGAACACGTTTCCTGACTTGCAGGTCTGTCCATAGCGTACTCGAAGGAGGGGAGTTTGGGATGTGACTGATGCCCCATTTTAGATGAGAGCATATGTCCTGGTTTTATGTGGGTGCGGGACAATATGTCCCGCACCCACATAAAACCAGGCGTTGCGCGTGCAATCAACCGCCTTTAGAAAAATGCTCTGTATGCTCCTGCCCTAGTCCCGCCGTCCAGGCGGCGCGCATCGCCTCGGCACGGTCGGCGACCTGCAGCTTGCTCAAGATGTTGGAGACATGGTTGCGTACCGTTTTGGGGCTGAGAACCAGGTGAGCGGTGATCTCAGCGTTGGACTTGCGTTGCGCGATAAGCGTGAGAATCTCGTACTCGCGAGCAGTAAGTTCCGGGAAGAACTGGGCAGGCCCGCTCTTGCCTGCAGATCGAGTGCTGCCGAAATAGTGCATCAGGCGCTCGGCGATGGCCGGGCCAAAGATGGCCTCGCCGTTCGCCACAGCGCGGATAGCACGCAGGGTCTCCTCTTGCACGGCGCCCTTGAGGAGATAGCCCCGCGCGCCGGCACGGATGGCAGCGAAGACCGACTCGTCGTCCTCGAACATGGTAAGGATCAAGATGCGAATATGCGGGCTTGTTTGCAGGATGCGGCGCGTGGCCTCGATACCATTGACGCCAGGCATTTTGATGTCCATCAAAATAACATCTGGCTGCAAAGATGCTGCCTGGGACAGCGCCTCATCGCCTGTCGCTGCCTCGCCGATCACCTGCATATCCGAGACGGACTCCAGCAAGACCCGCAGACCATCGCGGAAGAGGGGGTGATCGTCAGCCATCAGGATGCGAATCGAGTCCATAGCTCCTCCTGCTCATAACTCCTGGCGAACTGAATTTCTGTCATTCATCTATGCGCTCGCGCGTTCCTGCTTCGCGCTGTCTTGAACTAGAACAGCGAATGATTCCGGCTTATGAGCAGCCGCGAGCGGTATCCTGACCCGGACGATGGTGCCGCCGGAGGAGCCTGCGGTAATCGTACAGCTTCCTCCCAATTCGTTTGCACGTTCGTGCATCGCTTGCAACCCAACTCCGACATGATGCCCGGCAGGTATGCCCTTCCCATCATCGCAAATTTCGAGGTGGAATGCATCTTCATCGACCTGCAGGCTGAGCAGGCAACGTTGAGCCTGAGCATGGCGTGCTACATTGGTCAGAGCTTCCTGTGCGATACGATAGACCGCCACTTCAACGGCTGCTGGCAGAGACGGGAGGGCTGGCGGAGCCTCGAAGACGACTTCCAGGCCCTCATGCTGGTGGTTTGTTGCCTGTTCGCGCAGCGCCGAGAGCAAACCAAGTTCATCCAGCGCCGGGGGCCGCAGGTTGTAGACGAGGCGGCGAATATCCGCAATCGCCTCCTGAGCCTGTTGTCTCACATCCTCCAGCAGCCGGTCTGTCTTCTCACTGTCCTGTTTGAGCAAGTTGCGCGCAGCCTCGACTTTGAAGGTGAGGCTTGCCAGTGCCGGCCCCAGGCCATCGTGCAGGTCGCGGCGCAGGCGGCGGCGCTCTTCCTCGCGCGTGGTCACCAGGTGTTCCCGGGACTCCTGCAAGCTTTCTGTCAGCTGCTGCAAATGCGTGGTCAGCCGCACCGCGTAGACCGCCACTCCTGCTTGCCGTGCCAGGTCTGCCAGCAGGCGCTGATCAGCCTTGCCGAACGTGTCTCCTGCACGAGCAGCGAGGAGCAGGTAGCCGACGGTTTCGGCCTGGTACACCAGTGGCACCCGCAGCGGGTCAGGCGGAGGTTCGCCGGAGGAGGCTACGATTTGGGGCATCTCGGCTCCTGCGCCGGCTATGGTTCCCGCTGTTGCAGGGAATGATTGCTCTTCTGGCAGCAGCGCAATCGCCACATAGGGCAGTTTGAGGGTCTGCGCCACGGTCTCTACGATGGTCGGCAGCACCTTCTGCGGCACCAGCGTCGCTTCCAGGCGGCTGCCCAGGCGCGCGAGGACGGCATACGGATCGTCGCGCTCGCCGTAGAGCAGGCGATTCACCCCTCGCTGGAGATGGAGGCGGAGCGGTTGAAAGAGGACTGCGATCAGGCCGGTGGCCAGCAGGGAGAGGAGGACATTTCCTTGTGCCTGGATGAGCGTCCCCAGGCCGACGACGACCAGCGTATACAGTCCGATCACGCTGGCCGTGAGCGTGCCATAGACCAGTGTGCGATTGATGATGAGATCGATGTCCCACAGCCGATAGCGCAAAATGGCGATGCCAATGCAGAGCGGAACGGGCAGGTAGTAGAAGCGGTAGAGCGGCTCTGTTGCTACTGAGAAGAGCGAGTCGGGGCTACCCAGAGCAGGAAACAGTGCCTGGACAAGTCCGAAGCAGATCGGAAGCAAGAGGACGGGCGCGAACCCATAGATGAGCCACTTGATCTGCTGGCGCTGCACCGGGGAGGCCACCCGCCGGTAGCGGTAGACCTGCGTCGCGAGCGATCCTCCAAACACGATGGAAAGCCACAGGGACTGGAGCAAGGGAGGCCAGTTGTTGATGTTGAGGAGCAAGTTCGGCGGGGCCACCCAGAAGACGAAATTCACGATCCAGAGACTGACCAGCGTCCACGACCAGCGCGGGACGAAGCGGCCATTGGGGAAGGTGAAGAAGAAGAAGGCCAAGCAGAGGTACGCGAGGATGGACAGGGGCAGTCCGATACCACTCGCGAGGGCATCCAGGGAGTTTGTGGGCGCTGCTTGAAGCGAATTCGCATGAGAGATAGAGAGACCCAGCGACCCAAAGTTGATCAAGAGAAACGAGACAAAGGGACCCATCCAGGTATTCGCCCTGTGCCAGATGATCACCGCACCAACGAGCAAGAAGGCCAGGCTGGCCACCAGGTCTAAATAAAACACAGCGAGCGCATAGGTGTGCAGAGAGAGCCCCGCGTGTTGGAGCGCGGTCAGCTCCTGCGGCAGGAGTTGATCGGTAATGAAGCAGGTGGCGATGGGTCCGGTGCAAACTGTGTGCAACACCTGGTAAAACGCTGGCAGGCTGACCATGAGCACAAAGAGGTCGCAGATGACCAGCAGACTCCAGAGCACCTGCACGAGGCGCAGCCAGCGTCCGCGAAGTGATCCCTCTCCGCAGTTTGCTCCTGTCACGCTTGGAGTCAGGCGTGGAGGTGATGTGCCAGGCAACAGTGACATAGATGCACCCTTCTTTCGTGCAGCGTGTGCTCCCGGGAGCAGCAATGGAGGAACCTCCGTGTCTAACGGTACTCTACACGTTGCGCCTCAGGGGTGATGTATCTCCATCTCATAACATTCCTCTCATGGCTGGTCAGTGACCTGTGCCGCCACGCAGTACAGCAACACAGGTGTTGCTCCTATCTTACCATACTTTAGCCTAAATCACGGTTCTTCCTTTCTGCCTCCTCTGCTCTGGGGGCAGATCCCAGGCATCATTCGGCGTGGTAAGCACGGCACGTGCCGCAACCACGCAGCCGGTGACCAGCAGGGCAAAGCCGAGGATATCCACCAGCCGAATGTCCAGGCCAAATCCGACCGGGTGCAACAGCATGCCGAGCACCACAGCAGCAGCAGCCCACAGAGGCACAACCCGTCCACGCGCGAGCCCGATACCGAGCAGCAGAGTCCCAAGCTCATGCCCAACGACGAAGAGCGTTGAGAGCAGACTCACGACAATGTTCGCGTTCACCTGATCCCACAGTGCCGCGAGCTGCGCCGGGTTAGCCCCACTCTGAGCCATGGTATAGGTCATCGCGTCGCTCACCACCAGTGCCGGTACCAATGCCCACCCGATCAGGGCAAGACCACCGCCGATCATAGCGAGCACGGGAGTGCGGCGCATCACCAGTCGTGTCAGGCCCACAATCGTAAAGGGCAAGAAGAGGGTGGCAACGACCCCGGCAGCGAGTTCGACGCGTGCCAGGTTGGGGTTGGCCACCATAGCGGCGATGGCAGCTTTGCCATCCGGCGGATTCACGGACGGGACCGTGGCGCGGATAATGCCCACGGCGAGGGGTCCCAACACGATGCTGATGGCGGTAACGATGCGCCGCAGGGTACGGAAATCGCGCGGGCGTCTTTCAGGAAGGGGCTGCCCTCCTGCCGCAACCGCCGCTTCCCGCTCCAAAGGTTTAGCTGATTCAATTCGGTTTGACGTTCCCATGACTTTTCCTCTCTCTCTTAGCAGAGATGTAACAATTAGCCGGTCATACCGTCGGGACGATGAGAAGCAGCCAGAAAAGGCTACCACCACTGCTTCACCGGGGTGGAGACGCCCCGTTCCTCAGTGAGTTGCTCCCGTGAGAGGGAGTGATGGCGCTGCCGTGTTCATCTCCATAGGCGAGGTAAGGTGGAGTGCGATCCATGCGAAGCCAACCATCACCAGAGCGACACCCACGGCACCGATTAGAGAGACGATCAGGGTATTACCCAGGATAGATGCTGGAGTGAGGATGCCACCCACGAGGATGAGGATACCGGTCAGGCGCGGAAAGACCGCGGCGCGTATCGTGGCAATGCCCAGCAAGATGAGACCTACCAACAAGAGGACAGCACCCCCCAGACCAAAGAAGGCAATTCCTGAATCGACGAAGGCGTTATTGAACGCATTGGGTGCATGCGTGGCAAGGTAGGGCAGCGTGACGATAAAGAAGATGGGGGCGGCAATCGCTGAGAGGAGAAATCCAATCGTGGTGAGCAGCACGCCAATGAAGCCCACTACACCTGCGTGAGAAGCTTGACGAAGATACAGCCCTGGCAGTCCGAGCAGTACCAGAATCGTCGCGATGAACCCTGCCATCCAGAGAGGCCCCCAGAGGGCATTAGTAGGCGCACTCATAGGCAACCCAGGTCCCGTATTGGGGAAAACCAGGGATAAGACGATGTCGTAGACAGCGTCAATCACAGCCCCGAGAACCAGGACAATACTACTGAAGCGGAACAGATGTGCAGAAGACATGGTTCAATCCTCCTGAGAAAACTATGAGAACAATCACTTGAGCAGAGACAGAGCGGCGTACCGCTTACGAGAGCAATAAGTACGGGCTAGATGTCTCCTTCTTGTACTCTGTCCAAAGTATAGGAGGGGGGGTGTCCTGCTGTCATGAGGCTGTGTCCCGGTTTTGTCCCGATGTATGTCCTGTTTGTGTGCCGTGGAGAGGAGTGGCGTTCTTATTTCGATTTTGCTCTTTAGTGCCTACCCGAATAACCTGGTAACGTGGTAAACTAGGAGGTATGAACAGACAAACAACCAAGAAACGAGAACGGGTTCCAAATAATCGCACGACGACGGGATTTCGCGTCTCTGATGAGTTGTGGGCCGTGTTACACCAGTTGCTATCGGTACATGTGAACACGCATCGCTTTGGGGGAGGACGCCCACGGGCGCCCGATCGCGACTGTGCGGATGCCATTATCTCTGTCTTGCGCACGGGCTGTCAGTGGCAAGCCCTGGAGCAAACCGAGTTGTGTGCGCACTCCACAGCCCATGAGCGCTTTCAAGAATGGGTGCAAGCCGGAGTCTTCCTCAACCTCTGGCAAGCAGGACTGGAGCAGTTTGAGGAACTGTGTGGCATCGACCGGGAGTGGCTCTCGATGGACGGGGCCATGCGGCATCCGCCCCGTTGGGCGGGGAAAAAACGGTCCTAATCCCACCAAGCGGGGCAAGAGCGGGATGAAACGCAGCCTGCTCAGCGAGGGGCATGGCCTTCCCATCGGCCTGACGATTGAGGGAGCCAATCGCCACGATATGCGCACTGGTGCGACCGACCATCGAAAGCATCATCGTCGACCGTCCCGAGCCAACAGAGGAGTACCCACAAGGGATGTGCCTGGACAAAGGCTACGACTACGACGAGGTGCGCGATATCTTGCGTGAGTTCGGCTTTACCGCCCATATTCGCCCACGTGGAGAGGAGGCCAAAGCCATCAAAAAGCAAGCTAGTTACAAGGCACGGCGTTGGTCGTGGAACGGGCGCATTCGTGGATGAACCGCTTCCGCCGCCTGCTCGTCCGTTGGGACAAAAAGCCGGAGAACTATCTGGCATGGCTTCTTTTGGCTTGCGGTTTGATCGCTTTTCGGGTCGCGGAGTTATTCGGATAGGAACGAAGAATATGATTGAGTCTGTAGCCACTCTTGTCATACACACATCACCGGCTGAGGTCTTTCGGTTTGTTGCTCACGGAGAAAATTTTCCGCAGTGGGTACGTGGCGCTCACGTGGTGAACTTGCCAGAAGGGTCATTCGGGGACGGGACACTCATCCAACAGGGTCAGGTGGTGGTGAGAGTGTCTCATGTGCAAGTCAATCAAGGCTTTGAGACGGAGAGTATCCGTATTCATTTTCCCACCAGATTTGTGCTCAAGCACACGCACGGTATGGTACAGTTCGAACAAATCGGGCAAGGGACTCAAGTCACCCTGAAAGAGCAATTTGAGCCCACACCTTTTCTGAAACCATTTGAACAATTGATTGCCAAGAAAGCTCAACAAGAAAGTCAAGCTGCCTTAGAGCAATTAAACAAACTGCTAGAACAAAAGAAAGGGTAAGCACCGATCAAGGTCTAGCTTTAGAACTACTGCTTAATTATTTAAAGGTATGGAACTGGTGAAGAGCGAGAACCTGTCGGGAGGAGAGAGAATCTCAAACTTTGCGGGGAAAAGTGGTCATATTTTCGGGCTCATCCTCAAAGAAAGTAAGCCTGGTTGCTTGTGGTCGAGAAGAAGATTAGGAGGATGAAGAGGAAGGGTTTGAGAGGATCAAGGGAACAGAGAAGAGAGAACTTAGGCGCGGCGCAGGACGAGTAAGCGCAATATGTCAAAAATGGCACGGCCGAACATCAGCCATTTTTGCCGCTTTAAGCAGTTGACCTGCGATTCAACGAGACCATTCCTCCACTCGGAAGTGAACGTGGCGCGCACGGCAGCGTAATCGCGTCGGATGCCGTGCGCAAAGCTCTTGCGTTCACGAATGCCACTCTGCTCGGCTTGTGCCAGCCAGCTATCTAGGTCCGTGTCCCGATGTTCGGCTAGCATCGAGACGAATGCTTGGGTCAGGTCAGAAGCAACGTCGAGATCACCATGTGCCGCTCGGATTTGGGCTATCTGCTGACGTTGCTTCTGATCAAGCTTAACAGATTGACTCACATAATGCCAGGAGGCCCGAGCTGGGGACGGGCGACGTTTGACGCAGAGTTTGGAAGCAGGATCTACGGGTCCACTGACTTTAGCGCCATCGGCAGACAGTTCGAGCTTCGCCGAGATTCCCTTCGCCCGATGGTGCTTGCGCAGGCTCGAAATGAAGAGGCGAAACAAGGTCTCTGAGCCGGTGTAGCCAAGTTCTTTGACTTCCGGGTAAAGCTTGGAGCCATTCCAACAACCAGCCTTCCAGCGATCGAGAATGCTTCCTTGATACGAGGGCCTGCTTCGCTCCGGAAAGGACTCTGAGACAAGAAACGTATGCACCGTCTGCCGGGACATGTTCAGACGGCGCGCAATCTCTCGCTCGGAGATGGCCTGCTGATGGAGCGCTTGCATTGCCTCATAGCGGGCGTAGCGATTGGCGCGCGACACCGGGCTCCGAGAGTGGGTAACCGAGACATTCGCTGATCTGGCGGGGATGATGACGCGGCGACCTGCACAGGGGAGGTCGGCCACCGTTCTTCCATAATATCCATGCACCCCTCCTGCCGGCTGCTGGCAGACAGGACAGGCGGCACTGGGGCGCCGACAGGCAATATGCACCACCAATTCGGTCGTGGTTGAACGAACCGACGAGACGAAGATACCGTCAGGAAGAGAGAACAAGAGGGAAGCCGTGTCCAAATCACCCATCGATGAGATCCTCGTTGCCACGTGGCAACGCCACAATTCATCGATGGGGGTCTATCAAAGAATCAAGCAGCTGTCCAAGCAAGCAACCTCACTTTTTTTGAGGATCGAGCCTCTCTTATCATAGCGTTCACTACCCTGGGAGTCAGCGATCTCCTGGAGCAGGCACTCAAAGAAGCGGGCCTCAAGCAGCCCTGAAGATAGGCGGGGCAGAAGCGCCGATGGTCAGGTCGCCTGGTTAACCCCCTACACTACATTCTTAGAAAGATCCTACGTGCAGAAAACGCGATAACACCGGCCATCA
>Ga0207416_1002954_pt1 | contig 17213 bp, 9 predicted proteins | sample PaiPotPPM11metaG_FD_184107 | JGI IMG/M metagenome (GOLD analysis project Ga0207416, IMG submission 184107) | Iron sulfur acid spring bacterial and archeal communities from Banff, Canada, to study Microbial Dark Matter (Phase II) - Paint Pots PPM... ...
CGTCCCTCGACGATCAGCTTACCGCCCGCGAAAACCTGGAACTCCATGCGCTCATCTACGGTGTGCCTGCCGCCGAGCGCAGGCAGCGGATCGACGAGGTGCTGGAGGTGGTCCAGCTCACCGAGCGTGCGGACTCTCTGGTCCGAACGTACTCGGGCGGGATGAAGCGGCGGCTGGAGATTGCGCGGGGCGTGGTCCACTATCCGCACGTCCTCTTCCTGGACGAACCAACCCTGGGACTGGACCCTCAGACCCGCAACCACATCTGGGGCTACCTGCACGACTTGCGCCATCGGGAGGGGATCACACTCTTCATGACCACTCACTACATGGATGAGGCCGAGTTCTGTGATCGGATAGCCATCATCGATCGGGGTAAGATCGTCGCCTCCGGCACGCCCAAGGAGCTCAAGGACATGGTTGGGGGCGACGTAATTACGGTCACTTTTTCCAACACGACCGATGGTGCCCGGGAGATCGAGCGGATCTTCGGCCTTACACCGATGGTCGACGACGGTGCCGTCAGACTGGAAGTGGAGGATGGAACCGCCTTCCTCCCCCGGCTGGTACGGGAGCTGCCCGTGCCGGTAGAGACCGTCACCTTACGCAGGCCTAGCCTGGACGACGTGTTTCTGAAGCTCACCGGCCACGGCATACGCGAGGAAGAAGCGGGTGAGCTGGATCAGATGCGCAATTTTGTCCAGATGTGGAGGGGTAGAAGGTGACCCAGCGTGGCATTCCAGTGGTAGAAACCCAGAGAGTTCCCGGAGGACGAGTGGCGGGCGCTCCAAGGGCCACGCTGCTGGCCATCTACGTAGTCTGGTGGCGCGATCTACTTCGTTACTGGCGCGACCGCGGGCGCCTGCTGGCCTCCTTTGCCCAGCCAATGCTCTACCTGGTCATCTTTGGAACCGGCCTTGGCTCGACCCTTCGTCGCGCCGGAGGCAGCTTCCAGGGAGTCGACTACACGCAGTTCATCTATCCCGGGGTCATCGGCATGTCCGTCTTGTTCATGGCCATGTTCGGTGCCATGTCTATTGTCTGGGATCGTGAGTTTGGCTTCCTCAAAGAGTTGCTTGTCGCCCCCATCAATCGGTCGGCGGTTGCCATCGGCAAGACGTTGGGGGGCGCCACGCAGGCGCTCATTCAGGGCCTCATCCTGCTCGTTCTGGCGCCCTTCGTGGGAGTGAGATTGAACCCGCTCAAGGTGATCGAGCTGGTTCCGCTCATCTTCATTCTCGCCTTCGCGATCAGCGCGCTGGGTGTGGTGGTCGCCTCCCGCATGCGCTCCATCCAGGGCTTTCAGGTGGTGATGAACTTCCTGATGATGCCCATCTTCTTCCTCTCCGGTGCGCTGTTTCCGCTGACCGGTTTACCCGGCTGGCTAACCGTCCTAACCCGGATTGACCCCGCAGCCTATGGCGTCGATCCCATTCGGCAGGTCGTGCTTGCCGGCTCAGGTCTGCCGGCGAGTGTGCTCGACCGCTTTGGCCTGACCGTGTTCGATCAGCGGCTGACCATTCCGATCGAGTGTGTCATCCTCATACTGTTCGGCCTTGTGATGCTCGGGCTTGCGGTGCGCAACTTCCAACAGCGCGACTAACCAGGTTTTTTCACGCGTTCTCGTGTAGGCCGTGTCCCTCTGTGGCCGGCTGCGGGGATGGGATGCTGCTCGGCGCCCGAGCAAGCCGCCGACGGAGCGGACGGCCTACATCAGATGCGGATGAGCCGCCGACGGAGCGGACGGCCTACATGTGCACGCTATCCGTGACAGTCAGTGGCCGGGGGTTGTCCAGATCACGTGACCTTTGGGTGCGAACTTCTCGATCCGATCGTTGGAAAACTCAGCCACGTAGATATTTCCTCGACCATCAACGGCCACACTGGAAGGCCGGATCATCTGCCCTGGCGCAGTGCCGCGGTATCCGATGGTCTGAAGAAACGGCCCGGTGGAGGAGAATTCCTGGATTCGGTCGTTCTCACTGTCGGCGACATAGACATTCCCGTTACGGTCGATGGCGACGCCTTGTGGCTTGTCGAGATTGCCCGGGTTCGACCCGAACTTGGTCCCTATGATGCCCAGGTATTTCGCGCGAGGGGGTGATCCGGTGAGCGAGAACTCCTGGATGCGGCTGTTGTCGGTATCGGAAACGTAGATATTGCCCCGGGGATCGACCGCAACTCCTTCAGGGCCGCTGAACTGACCCGGCCTGCTCCCCGGCCGGCCCCACTGCCCCAGCCAGGTGCCTGCACGCGAGAGCTTCAGAACCTGATCGTTGACGTAATCGCTGACATACAGGTTCCCCTGGCGGTCAATGGTGAGACCGTTGAACGACCGAAAGACGCGACTATTTTTCTTTCGTCTCCGGATTTCGCCCAGGTAGGTGCCAGTGGGACTGTAGAGCACGATGCGATGGTTCCCATAGTCGGTGACGAAGACGGTGCCGTCTGGACCGACAGCGGCGTTGGTCGGACCGTTCAGACGGGCTGCGGCGGGCCCTCTGGACCCTGCTGGAAACTGGCGCAACCATGTGCCGTCGGCGGAGAACTCCTGCACTCGATTGTTGTGACTGTCGACGGCATAGGCATTGCCCGAGCGGTCGACAGTGACACCCGTTGGTCCATTAAACTGTCCCGTGCCAGACCCCTTCGCGCTCCGTGTGGGAAGGGGAGAAGGCTGTGTTTTGGCTGGCAAGGCGGTTGGAACTCCAGCTGTCGATTTGTGGCCTTGAGCAAGGATAAACCCGGTTCCAGCGGCGAGCAGCGCTGCAGCCACTGCGGCGCCTCCCCAGGCAAGCCATATTCTCTGTCTCTTGCCGTTTCGACGTTGCCGGCCTTCCACGGAGCTGCCTTCGGGGACGGCAGATTGGCTGTAAGAGACAACCTCCTCGGACGGCTGGCTCACGGCCGGCATCTCCACGGCAGTGTCTTGCGCAAACGTCGGCGGCGCTGCGATCGGCCTCGTTCTCCCGGCTTCCTGGCCCAGGGCGTCCATGGCCGTTTCCATCTCGGCGACCGTCTGGAAACGGTCTGCCGGATCCTTCGCGAGCGCCTTGAGGATAAGCGCTTCCCAGTCCTCAGGCACATCCGCCTGTAGCATGTGAGGCGGTGTCGGAGCTTCATGGACGTGCTTGAACGCGATCGATAGCGGGTCGTGTCCCTCAAATGGCGGCCGCCCTGTCACTAATTGGTACAGAACTGCGCCCAGCGAGTAGAGGTCGGCCCGCCCATCTACTTGCTTTCCTTCGATCTGCTCCGGCGCCATGTATAACGGCGTCCCCATCGTCATGCCCGTACTGGTCAGGGTGGTCAGCGGTCCGCTCGGGCGGGCGAGCCGGGCGATGCCGAAGTCGGTAACCTTGACCTCATCGCCGACCACCATAATGTTGTCCGGTTTGATGTCGCGATGCACGACGCCGTGATCATGGGCGCAGGCCAGCGCCGCTGCCACCTGTTGCGTCAGCTGCTTGATGCGATCGAGGGGCATGCGCCCCTCCTGCCGCAGAATCTCGCCGAGGGACCGGCCCTCCAGCAGCTCCATGATGATGCAGTTGGCGTGCTCTTCCAGGAAGGTTCCATGCACCTGCACGATGTTCGGATGATCGAGCGAGGCCAAAACCGCGCCTTCCTGCTCGAAGCGAAGCAGCGCCTTGGGGTCGGCCTCGGTCCTGGCAAACATGATCTTAGCGGCAACCGGCTCGCCGGTCCTGGTATCGACGGCTTCGAAGACGCGTCCCATGCCGCCCGCACCAATCTGGCGGATCAGACAATAGTGTCCCCCCAGCGCCTGCAACATCTTTTCGATGTAGAAGGGATTTCCTTTGGTCCGCCGGTGCACAAACTCCATGAACTCTTCCGACGACGTTCGAACGGTATCTGTCTCACCCATGGCAGCGTTGACCAGGGCTGCGGTGCCTTCCGGGGACAGGCGCCGGAGTGTGACCCGCTCCACCAACCCTTCCCGTGCAAGCTCCCGGACCGCGCGTCCCAGCGGATGCTCGCGGTCTATGTCTCCATCTCGATAGGTGCCGAGCAAAAAGATGCGATGTCCACGTGTGTGACGCGCCAGATGGACCACCAGATCAACGCTTGCCTCATCTGCCCAGTGCAGGTCGTCCAGCAACAGCCCGAGTGGTCTCTCTTCTGCAATTGCTTCGAGAAAGCCGGCCACCGTCCGAGACAGATGACGCTGTTCTTCTCGATCGCGTAGAGACTCCCTTGATGGGTGCCCTTCCGTCTCCTGCTGCCCGTTTGCCTCGAGGAATCCGCCGGTGGGCAAGGCTTTCCCCGGTGTTGCCACTCTCAATGGTCGCGGCCGGTTACCTTGCCGGCTCTGCGGGCTTAGGTGCTCCGCTGGATGTCCCGGTAGCTCTGGAAGCAGCTGCCCGAGAGCAGGCCACCGCTTCGCCACCTGCGCTCGAACGGATGGAGGCGCTGCTTCAAAGGCCAGAGCAACGGCCTCCAGGAATGGATGGAGCGCCGCCGTCTGCTCTCGCTCGTAGCAGCGTCCTGTTGCTACCACGAATCCCCGGTCGCGGAGCAGGATCGTTACCTCCTGCGCTAGCCGTGTCTTGCCGATACCCGCTTCTCCGCTTAGGAGCGCCAAACGTCCGGTTCCGGTCTCTACCGCATCCACCGCAAACAGGATCCGTTCAAGCTCCTCTTCCCGTGCCAGCAGAGGCCCGTCCGGCAACGCTCCAAGAAATCCGCCGATAGGGAGAGGTCGATCGCGCACGGATTCGGCTTGCTGGATTGCGGAGTCGTCCGCGAACTGTGTGTGTAGCTGCTGCACCACTGTCATCGTTTCGGCCGATGGTGGTACTCCCAGTTCCTCGGCAAGCCGTTGCTCGAATTGCTGGTAGCGCCGCAAAGCATCGGTTCGGCGGCCGGCGCTGTACAGAGCCGTCAGGAGTCCACGAAGCGCCTCTTCGTCCAGTGGATCGGCCTCCAGCACGCGTTCGAACGACCGGATCGCATCCTCGTGTGAACCGTGCGTCTGGTGAACGGTGGCCAGGTGGAGCTGCAGATCGCGCCATACCCGCTGTGCCCGCTCCCGAATGGGTCCGGCCCAATCCTCGTAGCGCTCCTCCAGCAGCGGCTCGCCGCGGTAGAGGGCTACCGTCTTCTCCAGCGCCGCGACGTCATCGCCGGCCGGGCGGGCCATCTCCTCGAACTGGTGTAGGTCCACCTCCCAGGAGTAGGCAGGGTTGAGGGTAATCCAGCCATGCTCGGAGAGCACCGGCAGTGGCTCGCCCCCGCCGAGCGCCAGACGCAAACGATGGGCCACGATCCGGAGGTTACCTGCTCCCGCCTCCGGCGCGGAGTCCGGCCAGAGAACGTCAATCACCTCATCGCGCAAACGACGGCGGTCGGGTGCTGTGGCCAGGAGCTTGAACAGACTTCCGACTCGGCGCTGCCACTTACTCGTGTCGATTGCGACGCCGTCACGCTCCAGCGTGAATGGGCCCAGCACCAGTACGCGGAAGGACGAGAGGGTGGGGGGCTCCAATGATGCAGACATGCGCGCGTACCGCGATTATAGCGCCTCCACGGCGCGATTGTGTGGGGCCAGAAACCGCCGTAACGCGCATGTAACGCCGGTGTAACGATTCTGCCAACACCCGCGAAACTCCCGTCTCTGTACCCTGTTCACCGTACTCGAGGCACCATTTGACCTCGAAGTTCATGGTGAAAGGAACACAGGTGATGAAAGGCAAAACTCTCTTCCTCCCGGCAAGGCTGGCCGTTTGTCTCGCCCTGGCAGTGTTGATAGCGGTCTCCTCGGTGCGGCCCACTCACGCTGAAGCTGCATTCGCTAGCCCGGGCGGCGTAGCGGTCGATCGACAGGGAAACGTCTACGTCGCGGATACGGGCAACAGTCGCATCGTCAAGCTCTCGTCCTCTGGGCACATCCTTAGTGCCTGGGACGAGCACGGCACCAACTTTGCAAATGGCACGCCAACCGGTGTGGCCGTTGACCGGTTGGGAAACGTCTATGTGACCGATGGCGAGTACAACAGCGTCCTGAAGTATGCGCCCAACGGCCGGCTTCTCGCTCAGTGGGGTACCTCGGGTGACGGCGAGTTCTCCTCTCCCCAGGGGATAGCAGTTGGCGACCGCGGCAACGTCTTTGTGGCGAACACCAATCGCCAGACGATCGAGAAGCTTGCTCCCAATGGGTACATCCTCGACACCTGGCCCAGCCAGGCCACGTACACTGAAAATCCCGTTACTCCGATCGCCATAGCAGTCGATCATACCGGCAACGTCTACGTAGCCGGCACTCGTTCGTGGGATGACACATACCTGCTTCAGAGGCGCGCACCCGACGGACAGCTGCTCGACGAATGGAGCGGGCTTGGCGATCTGGGCGGCGTGGCTATCGGTGGACGGGGCAATGTCTTTGTGACGGACTCCGCAGGCGGTCGTGTCCTGAAGCTCTCCCCCGGTGGTGAGATATTGGCCCAGTGGGGGATGTACGAGTTTTATCCGGGAGGATTCCAGAACCCGTCCGGCATTGCCGTCGGTGGAAGCGGCAATGTATTCGTCGCGGATACCGGCAATGACCGCATCGTCAAGCTCTCGGCTACGGGCAGGGTTCTGGCGATATGGCAGTAATGGACGAGTTTCGGCATTGGCGCAAAGTCCGCGCCGATGCCGAGCAGGTGGATCGGAAAACCGTCGAGGAACCGATCGATCGGCGACTGATCATCCAGCAGGTAATGCAGCACCTTCCCTCCCTGGATCGGGACGTGCTGTACCTGTTCGCTGTGCTCGGATTCAAGACCGACGAGATTGCCAGCATGCTCGGTACCACAGGCGCTGCCATCCGGCAGCGCCTCTACCGAGCACGCTTTCAGTTCCGCGCGCTCTACGCGGCGGAAGCATGAGCCGGGCCCTGGAAGCGACGCAGCCCGCGAGCACCTCGCGGCGCCTAACGGGACTGGCGTTCCATTTTGCGCGCAGTGCAGACGCTGCCCGAGGCGTGACCTATTCACGCCAGGCAGCCGATCGTGCATTTGCGGAGTATGCCTTCCGGGAGGCAATGGCTCATTGTCAGGCGGCACTCCAGTTGCTGGCCGAGGACGATCCCTTGCGTGGAGAGCTGCTGCTACGCTATGCCGACAGCGCACTGCTGGCCGAAGCGCAGGATGAGGCGCAGTCTTCCTACGCCGAAGCCCGACGATGGTTCGAGGAACGTGACGACCGAGCATCAGCGGCAGTGGCCGCTCATGGATTGGGTCTGGTGTACTGGCGGCAGGAGGCGCTCGATCAGGCGCAGAGAGCGCTGGAAGCTGCGCACCGTCTCTTGGGAGATGTGAAGAATCCGGAGATGATCAGAATCCTGGTCGATCTAGCCGACTTGCGAGGCTCTAGCCTGAGCGACTACGACGCCGGGCTCGATCTGGCGCAACGGGCGCTCGGCATGGCCCGGCAGTTGAGCGATACGAGACTCGAGGCGTCGGCATTGCGCACGGCCGGCAGGCTTCACGTCCTGAGCAACGAGCTGTCCGAGGGTATGCCGATGCTGGAGGAGGCGCTGCACCTGCTCCTTGCGCAGAACGACGTGGCCGACGCAGCAGAATGTTGCGCTGCCCTCGCCAACGCCTATCACTGGTCGGGTCAGTCCCGGCGCTCACTTGTTTTGACCGAGCGGCGTGTGGAGCTCGCTCAGAGGGCGCATGATCTGTACCAACTGCGGCACGTCTACTCCTGGGGCATCTTCATGGGCACAGTCCTCGGCGAGTGGTCCACTGTGGAGACCATGTTCGCGCGACAACTACCCATCGTGGAGCGTCTCCTGGGGCAGGAGCCGACCGCCTTTCTGCAGGTATGCCGCGGCTTCTACCTCTATCACCGAGGCGTATACAAGGAGGCGTCTGACTGGCTGACGCGCGGCCTCACGATGTACCGGGCATTCGGGACAGATTCGCTCGCCTGGCACCTCGGGTTGCTCGGGTTGACCGATGCGGCGATAGGCGACTTCCGAGCAGCGCGACGCTGCCTGGACGAACAGGAGGAGCTGATTGCGGCACTGTCACCCCAGAACTTCCAGCGCGGGTGCGCCCTGGTGATTATGGCGAACACCGCTGCGACCATGCGGGATCGAGAGCGGGCGGCAAGGTATTATCCGCTCCTGGAGGTCTTCTCCGGCCTGCACTTCTGGTTCCTGGTGGACCGGGGACTGGGCGCCCTTGCTCTCTGTCTCGGAGACTACGGGCGTGCGGCCGATCACCTGGGAGCGGCTCAGGCTACCACTAGAGACGCAGGACTCCCTCCGGAACTGGCCCGCACCCTGGTCTTGCAGGCCGAGCTGGCGCTCCAGCAGGGAGGGCGTGGCAGCACCCTGGAGGTGTACAGTACTCCACTGGGCAAGCTGGGCGGATTGATCTGCTGGGAGAACTACATGCCGCTGGCGCGCTACGCCTTGTACGCCTGGGGCACGCAGATCTATGTCGCCGCCACCTGGGACCGCAGCGACGTCTGGCTTGCCACCTTGCAGCACATTGCCTCAGAAGGCCGGGTCTTTGTCATCGGCTGCTGCACGGCGCTGCGCCGGGCGGAGATTCCCGACTCGTTGACCTGGAAAGAGCGCTTCTACGCTGGCGCGCCGGATTGGATTAACGTCGGTAACAGCGCTATCGTGGCTCCAACCGGCGAGTTCCTGGCCGGTCCGTGTCGTGAGAAGAAGGAAATCCTGTACGCGGAGCTGGACCCACGGCTGGCGCGGGGGAGCAAGAGGATGCTTGACGTAGCCGGTCACTACGCGCGGCCGGACGTGTTCGAGCTCGTCGTCCACAGGCCTGCCTTGCCCATGATCACAATGCGGGACGTCTCGCCAATTCCGGAACCCAGTGCGAACAGCCGACACGGAGTGAGCTCGATTGGAGCGCGGTCCTGAGCGACCCCTTGGTGTTAGGCAACAGCCACTCTATCGCTGCTAGCGTATGACCACCGGAAAGACAGCCGGGAGACCATTCACCCGGACCGGAACGGTATAGCGTCCCTGCTGCAGGGTGACATTCGCGCCGTAGTGGAGATCTTTCATGCCCAGCCGAGCGTCGTACATTCGGACGACCGACAGGGGCTGTGCCGCTCTCCCCTGCCGGCGAAATTGGATCTGTACATGGGCATTGCTCACGACCATCGCCATACCCGCTGAATGATCGAACACGTGCAGCTCCACGTGGCGCTGCATCCCATTCATCCCCATGGGGCTATTCATCATGCCATCCAGCATCACCTCGCCGGAACGCGCATGAGTATGCTTCGCCTCGGCACGTGTCAGCATTCTCGCCGCAGGTCCGATGCTGAGCGTCAGTGTGTACGGCCCGGTCACGGTGTGGTAGACCTGGTGAGCCGTCATCGGCTCTGAGCTGGAGGACATTCCAGGCACCGTCATTGCGTGGTCGTGCATATTCATGCTGCTGCCCATGGTGAGCCCGGCCGGGGATACGACCGACGGCCGCAGGGCGATGAGGACGCCGAGCCCGATGAACAAAAAGCCAACGATACGCCCAATGGCTACACCACGGGGAGCCAGCTTTTCGACCGTAATGAGCAGGCTTAACGCGGCCATCCATCCCAAATTCATGAGACCAACGACGAAGAGCACGGCCATGATGCCCCAACAGCAGCCCAGGCAAAACAAACCGTGTGTTGCTCCCATTCGCAACGCGCCCGGGCGTCCTTCCCGCCAGTCATGCAGGAGGAATTGAAAGGGTGAACGGCAATGGGTCAGGCACGTGTTCTTGAGCGGTGTGAATTGATATAGCCCGGCGAGGACGACGATGGCACCGCCTGCGTATGGAAGCACGTCGGAGCTGATATTGGCACGTTCTGCCGGGTGTTGTACTGCCGCGTAGACCAAGAACCCGGCGAGACCCGCAAGCAGCCAGGTGGCGAGGTAGCCGCTCACGAAGGAAGACGTTGGCACCGCGAGATTCCCCCTGGCTCTCCGTTGCCGCTGGACCGCTCGGAAAAGTAGCACGAAGGGGGACACGGCGGGGAGCATCATGGCCGCCATCATGACCAGCCAAATGCCGGCAAAGAGCAGTGCTCTTCCTGGAGCCGCGGGACCGGGCATGGCGTGCATCATCGAAGGAGAGCGTGCCCACAAGATCATGCCCACCCAGGCCAGCGTTGCGAGCATCAGCAAGGCGGAAGTCGAGAATAGGCGGTCGCGGCTGAGTAACGTCCGCCTGTTCAGAGCTGAACTATTTCCCATCGTCCTGAACTTTTCTCCTCTGCCTCACCGAGAGAGATGGCGCCTCAGGACTCCCCCGGACCGCTCCAATCGAAGGGGATATGCTTGCTGGACTTACCATCCCACTCCCACTTGAGACCTAGGGCGTCCACACGATCCGCTGTGGCCTTCCCCCCGGCAGACATCGAACCAGTCGCCCGAAACACGCCACTCAGGACTGTTGGCAACAGGACTCGCGGACATCGCATGGTCTCCTTTCCACCGCTATACACTTCACATTGCCGCAGCGCACCGCCCATGTCAAGGCCAGGCGCCGATCAGCTCGGGGACGTTGCCAAAGGTGGCATTGAGCAGACCCCCGACCTTCCCACCAAACGAGATTACGTCTCGCCCGGCTCGCTGGGTTCCTCGACGTGCTGCGTCCCAGAGAGAAATGCCGGCAGCTACCTCTACTTCGAGCCGGGCGATGCGTTCTGCTGTCGACGGATGTGTCTGAAAGAGCCGCAGGAGGCTGATCACCAATTTGTCACGCATTTCTCAGGCTGGTCTCAGCATCCGTCCGGTAGGGTAAGAAGTATGCTGCGCCGCTTCTCCTACGTCATTTCCATCTACTTGCTGGTTGCGTCTTCGCTTGCCGCGACGACGGCTCACGTTCTCCACACACGCGCCAATCCGGCTGTGCTCGGTGGAGACCCGCTGGCGTCATTGGCCGATATCAAACCCAAGTATCTGGTGCTGATGGTGCTCGACGGAGCACGCCCCGATTACTTTGGCCTGACTCCGCTGCCTCATGTCGACGCTTTGCGCGCCGGGGGAACGCAATTCACCAATGCCATCGACGGCATCCTGGAAGCCGAAACGCCATCAGGACACGCCACGATTGCCACCGGCTCTCGCCCCAGCCGCGACGGCATCCTGGGTTTCGACTGGGTCAACGACAATGACCGCTACAGCCTCTTCGACCCGAGTCAGATGGGTGCGCTGGTTCAGCTCATGCAAGAGTCCCGCGCGCCCACCATCGCCGGGCTCTACAAGAAACAGTATCCGCGCGCACGAGTGGTGGCCCTCTCCGGCCACAAGTACTATGCCGCCGCTCCTCTGGGCGGCCCGAACGCCGATGCCATCATGTACTTTCAGGGTGACTCGAAAGGGCGGTATGTGCCGGTGGCAGTGCCCGGCCACACCCCGCCGGCGAGTGTCCTGAACGCCCCGGAGCTCACCTTCCCCACCACGCATCCACCGGACGGGGTTGAAAATCATCTGACGACCCTGCTCGCGCTAACAGCGGTTCGGCAGATGCATCCACGTCTCCTGCTCATCAACTATGCGGAGTTCGACTGGCCTCTGGGGCACGTCTACGGCGGAAGCTTGGACGCCGCCAAAGTCATCGCCGACATGAAGACCTTCGATGCCGACCTCGGCAGGCTCGAAGATGCATACCGGAAGGCCGGCATCCTGGATCAGACTCTCTTCGTGATCACGGCCGATCATGGCATGATGCCGATCACTCACTTTGTGCCGGCCACCGTGATCAGCGACGCGGTTACGCGGGCCGGCACTACAGCCCCCAACATCGCCTCCAGCAGCGCTGACTACATCTGGCTGGCCGATGCGACCAAGGCGCAAGCAGTCGCCCAAAATGTGCTGGCCGCCCACGATCCAGGCATCCAGGCGGCCTACTACCTCACCGCCATCCAGGGCAAACCTCGGTATGTATCGGCCGGCACCTCCGGCGTCAGCTCCGCCATGGAGCGGGCAAATCAGTACCTCCTGGATTCACTCCTCAATGGGCACGAACCCTCCGTCGTGGTCTTCGGCGGTGAGGGGGTCTCGTTCTCCGATCCGAAAACCGGCTGGAAGGCAGATCATGGCGGCAACAGCTGGCAGTCACAGCATATCCCGCTCATCCTGGCAGGTCCCGGGATACAGTCCGGCGAGGTAAGCAGCGCGCCGGTCCAGCTGGAGGATGTAGCACCAACCGTCCTCACCGATATGGGGGTCCAGCCTTCCGGTATGGAGGGGCATGTGCTGAACGATGCGCTCGTGCAATCGTCCTCGGTTGCTCAGCACGCACGAGCGGTTGAAATCGGACAGATGACTCCCATCGTGAGTGCACTCGCCAGCGAAAGTCGGCACTAGACCTGCTATGAAATGAGGAGCCGGAGTCCTGTAGGCTCGGCTCCTGGAGCGCACGCTCGTGGTGCAAACGTGATTAAGCAAATATTCAGCTATTTCTCAGGTATCTTCGAGGCCGACTCGTTACGATAGACGAAGCGCAGCACCGAGGCGTGTCCCGGGTACCCGCTTGCGGGTGACGCCTGCATTTCCGTCAGTTCGGGGGTTTGAGCTCTTTCTCCGCTTGGTGTAGCACTTGCTACGATTGCTTGTCTACACAATGTCCGTCTCGCGTGATCATAGTGTGCTAGGGAGACAAGGAGATCAGCCGGTTGGGACCCATGAAATGGGCTATGACCGCTCTCAGCCGCTGCACTTCTCTCTCTGCGAGTGCGTTCCGAGTGCTGTGCTTGGTAAGCGTCCTCACCGTCGCTCTGGCCCGGCCTGCACCAGTTGACGATGCGTCGCTTCTGCACACGAACCTTCGTGCTGTGTCCGCAGCCGGTGCCCGTAGCCATCGAGTCACGCCACGCCGCTTCCAAGTCGGGTATCATGCCCAGAGGTCACCCGCTCCCCGGCCCACGCCGGACGTTCGGGCAATCCTTACCCGAGAGCAGCAGGCGCTGCGGCGCACCAGATGGCTGACCTGGCTTCACCATGACTTCTGGCTCCATGGAGTGGGCAGCCAGCTCTACACCGCCTGGAATGCGCCAATCACCCTGAAGGCCATCAACTGGTACGGCTTTGAGTACGCGCCATTCGTGCCGGATGGCCTCGATCAAACGCCACTCGACACGATCCTCTTTAGTGTGCGTCTTCTTGGCTTCAATGCGCTTCGGATCACCTTTGCGGATCAGACGGTCCAATCGGACCCGATTGTTACACAAGGGCTCAACGCGAATCCGCAGCTGCGCGGCCTTCACTCGCTGGACATCATGGAGCAGATTCTCCGGCGTGCGCACCATTTCGGACTGCGCGTCATCTTGTGCGATAGCCGTTCCGAAGCGGGACGGGGGCCGGAGATCGAGTCCGGCCTGTGGTATACCAACGAATATCCCCAGTCTGTATGGCAGGCAGACTGGATCAAACTGGTGACGCGCTTTCGCAACGAGAGCGCCTTTGTCGGTGCCGACCTGCGCAACGAGCCGCATAGTGTCGGCAGTGGGGTACCGGACGAATCTACCTATTTCAAGAACGGTCCCCTCTGGGGTGCGTACCACGGTACGTACTACCATGATCGAGACTGGCATTATGCCGCTCAGACGCTCGGGAATAGTCTGCTGAGCATTCAGCCCGATCTGCTCATCATCGTCGAGGGAGTCCAGATGTACATGGACTCTCTCACCAACAAGCTGACCGGTGCACTCTGGGGAAGTAATCTCATCGGCGTCCAGTACGACCCAATCCAGCTCACGCGCCAGAGCCAGCTCGTGTATTCGGTCCACGAGTATGGACCGCACATGTGGCAGGCGGATTGGTTCAATCCGAAGACCACCTATGCGTCGCTCGAGACGCGCTGGACCAATCTCTGGGGATACCTGCTCAACGCAAACAGGTACTTGCAGGCACCCATCTTCGTCGGCGAATTTGGTACCTGCCACGACTACAATGCGTGCATCACCGACACGGCCGGCTGGAAGCAAGGGTTCTGGTTCAAGAGCTTCATCCGCTACCTGCATGACCATCCACAGGTTGGTTGGGCCTACTGGTCGCTCAACTCGAGCGGCCCGTTCCATCCCCAGGACCCGAATTTCTACAGTCTGGTGTCCTCGGACTGGCATCACTACTACCCGCTGACAGTCCGAGGACTGGCGCCACTCCTGGGCGAGCCCGACGGGACGGTCAATACCTGGTCACAGGACCGCTTGCGGGCGTTCCAGCCCCAGCCCGGATGCTCACCAGATCGGTCCTGCATCAATAGCGCAGCACCGCAGACAATTGCATCGGCCGCCACGAGCTCTACCGGCCCTACGCCCCCCACATCTACCAAGCTGTTCCCCATACAAGTCACTCGAGATGTTCCATACGTTCGGCCGCTCGATCCCTACCGAACAGGAGACCTCTACGTCCCACAAAACACCGGACCAACCCCGCGGCCTGCAGTCATCATCGTCCATGGCGGAAGTTGGGACAACGGTAGAAAAGGAACGCCCGGGACAGTCTTCCTCGCTCGTGGTCTGGCGCAGTACGGCTACGTTACATTTGACATAAATTACCGGCTGAATGGGCGTGGCGGGCAGTATCCAGAGAGCATTCAGGACGTTGAGGATGCTATCGCCTATCTCTCCACGCAAGCGCACACGCTCAATTTCGATCCTGCCAAGCTCGGCGTGGTGGGCATATCGGCCGGCGGCTACCTCGCCCTCATGGCCGGATATCGACCCAATGTCGCTCCCTTCGTGGCCCCGCACTACCCGGGAACGAACGTACACGTCCGCGCCGTCGGCAGTCTCTTCGCACCGGTCGAGCTGAAGGCGACCGTCCTGAATGCCAGCGGTCTCCCACGGGCACAGAAGCTGGCTGCGTACCTGGGAGCCAGGTACGAGCACGATCGCGTGCTCTATAAGATGGCCTCACCGCTGAGGTACAGCCAGACCGCTGTTCCGACCATCTTCTGGTATGGCTCGGCCGATCCCACGACTCCGCTTGCCCAAACCTTCGAGCTGTACAAACGGCTGAGGCAGCGCCAAATCCGGTCAGGGCTGATGGACCTTCCTGGAGCGCCACACAGCCTCGTCGGGCTATCCCCACAAAGCCGGGATACGGTATTCCGTCAGCTGCTGGGCTTCCTGAACAGCGTCTTCTACCACCCGACGCCGTGGGGAGGCTGAGCATCTGGGATTGTTCTCCGGTCTCGCAGGTGTCGTGAAACGGATTTGAAACGTCCTTCCTGGTAAAGTAGGCACGACTCAATTGAAGAAAGGCCCGATCCGAATTCTTCACGAGCCCGGCTGCCGCCCACAGTGAGCTGATTCACGGCGCTTCGTCGGCGGCAGCCGGGCTCGTGCCGGCGACGGAGCTCGCGGCCTACGAGAAAGTCGGGCCGAAGGTCCCACAGGAAGGAGCAACGCGTGAAGCATATCGTCATTGGTCTCATCCTCGTTCTGCTGATCTCGTGGACCGTGCAGAGTAGTGCGCCTGCCAAGGCCCAGGGCAGAACTACTTTCACGGTCATGGCAGCGGGAGACATGGCCTGCGATCCCACGTCGTCGCACTTCAACGGTAGTCAGGGCGACGACAAGTTCTGCCAGATGAAAGCCACCTCGGACCTGGTGGTGAACGCGCATCCCGACGCCGTCTTGGCTCTCGGCGATCAACAATATGAGGACGCTACTCTGGTCGACTTTGAGCAGTCCTACGACCCAACGTGGGGCCGGTTCAAAGACATTACCTACCCGGTCCTGGGGAATCATGAGTACCAGACACCCGGCGCAGTGGGCTACTTTGACTACTTTGGCTCCCGTGGCGGCCCCCGTCCCGGAGGCTACTATAGCTTCAACCTCGGAGACTGGCACATCATCGCACTGAACAGTGAATGCTCAAGCGTCGGTGTCGGTGGATGTGGCGTCGGCAGCCAGCAGGAGCGGTGGCTCCTGGGGGACCTAGCGGCCAGTCGCAATCTGTGCACGATCGCCTACTGGCATGATCCCCGCTTTACCTCGGGACGAAACCTCAACCACCCAGAGCTGCAGACCTTCTGGGATGACCTGTATGCCCATGGCGTCGACATCGTGCTCAACGGCCACGACCACATCTACGAGCGGTTCGCGCCGCAGAACCCCAAGCAGCAGGCAGACGCTCGGGGCATCCGCGAGTTCATCGTCGGCACGGGTGGCAACAACCACCAGCCCAATTACGGCACCGTCCAGCCGAACAGCGAGGTGCGCGACAATACGACCTATGGCGTTCTTCGCCTGACGCTGCACAAGGATTCGTACGACTGGCAGTTCCTTCCGGCCCAACACGCTGGCAATGGCAAGTTGACCGACAAGGGGAGTGGCACGTGCCATGGAACTGCACCGGGTATCCAGAACGGAGCCGGACCGCGAGCAGTTCCCGTCGTCACCACGCTACGCCCCGGCGCGACGGTCACCAGGTTCACTGTCGATTTCACCAGCGCCAAGCCTGGGCAGGCTAAGGTGCTCTTCGGCCCCGGCCCCGGCTGCTCGGGGCTGGTCATGACCGCGACCGGCGACCAGGGCGCAGGCACGACGCATCACGTGTTTGTGGTCACCGGCAACGACCTGACGGGAACGGTGGGCGATATCGGCATCACGCCAGGCGCAACCTACTCGTATGAGACAGTCACCCTGACCGGCTCCGGCATGGAGATCGACAACAACGGGGGCAGGTGTTACAGCGTGACGATCCCGAAGGGTTAGCTGCAAGAGGGAGTATAGCCAGCGTGAGAAGCTCTGTGAAACGGTTTTGAAACGCCCAGCCTGGTAGAGTGTGCCCTGTCGTCATGGGGAAATTGAAAGGATAGGTCATGCTCTCTTTTCGTACGCGCATCGTTCTAACCGTCCTTGCTGGCATCGCGCTCGTCGGATACTTTGCCGCACCTGTTTCCTCCAGGTCCGCTGAGGCCCGCCACATCTTCAGACCTTCCCAGTTCCAGCGTGACCTCACTGCCCAGGCCTTTGCGGCGAACGTCTCCCGCATTGCTGCCTTACGTGGCATCGATACTCGCTCCTATGTCAAGCAGTTCACGGCGCTGGCGCGGCGGCAGCGGTCCCGGCAAACCGGTACACCGGCCAATGGCCTGACCCTGCTGGTGAACTCCTGGAGCATCAGCCCGGCCGGGCGGCAGACGGCGCTGGGTGACTTCCCCACCAATGCCGTCCTCTCTCCTGACGGGAATTTCCTGTTGGTGTCCAACGACGGAGCCGGA
>Ga0207416_1002958_pt1 | contig 17194 bp, 21 predicted proteins | sample PaiPotPPM11metaG_FD_184107 | JGI IMG/M metagenome (GOLD analysis project Ga0207416, IMG submission 184107) | Iron sulfur acid spring bacterial and archeal communities from Banff, Canada, to study Microbial Dark Matter (Phase II) - Paint Pots PPM... ...
AGCCGGACCCGGCCCCCGCCGACCTCGCCTACGTCGGCCGCCACCAGCTCGGCGAGCACGTCACCGTCCACATCGCGGGCATCCACGCGATCGGCTCGCTCGGCGCGGTCCACTACCTGACCGGGCACCTCGCCGAGCTGTTCGCCGGCGCCGGGGACGCCTCGCTGTCGCTGGTCACCCGGGCCTCTTATGACGGCCTGGAGATCACCAGCAGCAGCCTGGCCGCCGGCCCGTTCACCTGGTGACATGGTGCGCATCACTGCCGCCCAGCTACCCGAGCCGCCGCACGGCGCCGACCGGGTCGTCGTCACCGGCAACGCGGTCATAGTCCTGGACGGGGCCAGCGCCTTCGAGCCGGCCGGCGTCCCGCCGGGCGAGTACGCCAGCCGCCTGGGAGCCGCCATCGCAGCGGCCCTGGCGGTCGCCCCGGAGGCGCCGCTGCTCAGCGTGCTCGGCGAGGCCATCACCGCGACGGCCGCAGAACTGGGCCTGGCCGACGATGCCGGCTGCCCGTCCAGCACCGTGGCCATGGCCCGCCTCGCCGACGGCGCCCTTGACCTGCTGGCCCTGGGTGACAGCTACATCTTCTACGGCACCGGGCCAGGCACCGGGACGCTGACCGACGACCGGCTGGCCGGGCTGCACCTGCCCCAGCAGAGGCAGTACCGCGAGCGGCTGGCGGCCGGGGGCGGCTACGGCGACGCCCACCGGGATCTGCTGCGCGCCCTCCAGCGCGGGCAGCGGCTCCGACGTAACCGGCCGGGTGGCTACTGGATCGCCGCAGCAGACCCGGCCGCCGCCAGCCACGCGCTGGCCATCACCCTCCCCGCGACGGCAGAAACCTGGGCCGTGCTCGCCACCGACGGCGTGGTGAACACCGCCCGGCACCTGGGCCTGGACGACTGGCCCGCGCTCGCGCGCTCCGGCCCCGCCGCCCTCGCCCGCCTGCTGCGGCACTGCCAGGACTGGGAACAGCACACCGACCCCGACGGCCGGCGGTTCCCGCGCTCCAAGCGGCACGACGACAAGGCCATCGCGTCCCTCACCGCAGGCCGGTAGGGCCGCAGCCGCCGCCCCGGCCCCGCGCCAGCGCACGGTACTCACAGCCCCTTCAGGGCCGCAGCGACCCTCCGCATCGTCTCCGGCCCGGGTGAGGTACCAGGCTTCCACTGCGGCACGGGGAATGGAGGACCTTGCGCTCCCGGTGCTCGCAACGGCAGAGTCTCCTGCGCCGCCGTGTGCTCCGGCCTTCGCGCCGCCGTGGCGCCTGCCGAGGGACGTGGACTGGTCATCGCGATCGTGCTCCTTCGCAGCTCAAGGCACTCGGGCCGGTCCCGCGCGGGGGCTCTTGTACTTGTCAGCCACTAGAGGGCGGCTGCCCGTCGGCCGGGGCCAGCGGCTTTCCCCGGTTCTCCAGTTCCACGGCGAGGTCAACGCGCAGCGTGTCGAGCTTGACCGCCAGCACGTCCAGCCCGAGTGCGCGGTGGTTGTCATACAGCAGGCGGGCCGCGTCATGGGCGGCGCGCAGCGCCTGGTCGTTGAGGCTGTCGAACATCGCATTTACTCCTTCCAGCCGTCCGCCCGGCACGGGCGGGTGCTCGCTTTCCGCCGTGCGGGTCAGGGGATGAAACCGTTAGCCGGGGCACTATGCGCAACCGGGGCCGCCTCCAGCAGCGCCCAGACGACCTTGCCGCCGCCGTCGTAGCTGAAGTGCCCCCAGCGCTGGCTGAGGGCCTCGACCAGCAGCAGGCCGCGCCCGTTCTCGGCGTCCGCGCCGGGGTCGGCGGCCTGCGCGGGAGGCTGCGGGTTGGCGTCCCAGACGAAGACCACGACTTGGCCAAGGTCGGAGACCAGCCACACCCGCACGGCGTCGTGCCCCGCCGCGCGAGTGGCCCGGACCCCGTTGGCGACCAGCTCACCAGCAAGGCGGCCACGTCACCGCACGGGTGACCGGGGCCTAGCACCCCCTCCACGAGCGGATAACCCGCACCCGCTCCACCAGCCCGGCAACCTTCACGCTCTCGCGAACCGTTACCCCAGTCATCAGTTCACCGCCTTCCCGCCGCCCGGGAAGACCCGCTGGGGGCCGAACGGACGCGCAGGGAAATGCACGCTCACCTCAGCCGCCATCGTCAAGCCGAATACGCGCCGCTGGCGGGCTACCCCAGGAGCGCAGCCCGGCGATCTTGCCGCGCATGCTGCCAGCGAAAACCAGGCCATCCGGACAGGGGGCGGAATCCCGAGAGGAAACTCCGCTAGCCGACGCATTCCCTATTGCCAGGGAAATGTTTAACTATGCCATTCCATTTCATATTGCCGATAGCATATACTGAGCTATTTCCAACCTGTTTGTATTCATTCAGCTGCGCCGAGTAGCGATAACGTTGTCATCTGCAGCAGGCTGCTGTGTGGTCACGTGCCCTTGGGAACGAGGAATCCCCTGGCAGACGAGGGGTTACCACGCCAACCCGTCCTAACAGGGCTTCCGCATGCTTTTCTGCCGTGCCGCGCTGCCGTTGTCGTCCCGGACCCTCAACTTCACCGCCGGGATCATCCGCCGGCACCTGAAGGCGACCGGGTCGCGGTGGCGGAAGCCGGAGCCTGGGCGGCAGGCGCTGCTCGTGCTCGCCTGCCTGCGGAAAGGCGAGACGTTCGAGGACCTGGCGGCCGGGTTCGGGGTCGGCGGGACCACGGCGTGGCGGTACGTGAACGAGGTCACGGAGCTGCTCGCGGCCCGGGCGCCGAAGCTCCGGGCTGCGGTCCGGGACGCGAAAAGGGCAGGTCACGCCTACGTCACCCTCGACGGCACGCTGATCCCGATCGACCGGGTCGCCCGCGGCCGGCCGTTCTACTCCGGCAAGCACCGCAAGCACGGGATGAGCCTGCAGGTCATCGCCAGCCCCGACGGCGACGTCCTGCGGGTATCCGGGGCACTGCCCGGCTCGGTGCACGACAAGAAGGCCGAGTGGGTCTGGGGCGTGCCCGACGAGCTCGAGAAAGCCGGCCTGGTCACCCTGGCCGGCAAGGGATACCAGGGCAGCACCTGGGCGAAGGTCCCGTACAAGGGCCGGAACAAGCCGGAACCGCAGAAAGAGGCCAACCGCGCCCACGCGAAGCTCCGCGCCCTCGGCGAAAGGGCAAACGCGCAGCTCAAGACCTGGGACATCCTCGACAAGCTCCGCTGCTGCCCCTGGCGCGCTGGGAAACTCGCCAAGGCCATTCACGTATTGCAGCTACACGAGGCCTAACCAGGTTGGAAAGAGCTCCCTGTTTGTCGCCTTTGACCTGCCATTTCAGTAGGCCCCTTCCCCAGCCCGAACGAGGGACTAAGAACGTGTCGGCGTCGTCGAAGCAATAGCCCAGCAACGTGCACTGGAAGCGGTGCAGGCGGAGAGCGATAACGGGTGCGTCGAACTTGCGGACATTGGTATTCCTCATTGATCGGGGCTTGTGAGCGACGACGCCGACGTTACCGGCCGGTCGCGGCGGTCAGCTCGGCCCTGCGCGCTCCCCTCCGCCAAATGCGCAGCGCAGCAGCACCGCGCCGCGGCCGGCCGGCCTCACGCCTGTGCCGGCGGCCGCCAGGGTCGTTGACGTGCGCGATCCCAGGCCTGGCTGGCGCCGAACCAGTTGTCGTAGCGTTCCTGCTCCGCAAGCAGGGTCTCGGGTATGGTCTCGCCCGTCACGATCCGGGCTAGGTGCCGGTAGTATTCGAACCGCTCCACCCCGGGGGTCATGACGACGAGCAGGTCGGCGTCGGCCCCGGGGGCGGCGCCGAATGCGTGCGGCAGGCCCGGCGGCACGAACGCCAGGTCACCTTCGCGAGCGGTGGTGACCTGGTCGCTGATCAGCAGCTGAAGCGTGCCGCCGACCACGTAGATCAGCTCACCGGACTGCGCGTGGTGGTGCGGCTGAGCGCCATCGATACCGTCAAGCAGGGTGATGCGCTGTGCGCTGAGGATCGAGCCCGTAGCCGAACTGTCGGCCAGCAGCCTGATGACGCGTCCCGGCTCCCTGATCGTCTCAGCATCGCCCTCTCGGACTAGGACCGCACGCGAGGCATCGGGTGATATCGAGGACATGGACTCCCTTTCGGTAAACCACCGGGTACGGGCGGGCGCGTCGCCGCCCGGCTTGAAGGCTCCCTTCAGGATGCTTCCAGCTCAAGGACGGACTGGGGAGCGCGCGTGACGTGGACAGCTGTCCGGCGGCTCAAAGCCTGGCTGCCCCACCCGGCCATGATGAGGTTGTAGACCCGGCTGACATCCTGCGGTCGGCTCTCCATCGCGGTTACATTCCTTCCGTCGTTCGGGCCCGAGATCATGGACGTACGGCGCCGGCTGGCTTGCCCGCCCAGCGGCCCATGGCCGCCGTCAGTGCCACCGAGCCCTGGTCGGCGGTCCAGATCACTACGCCGTCCGGCCGGACGAGGATGCCGTCCAAGCCGCCCGCGGTGTCGGTCACGCTCGTGACCCGGTCGGCCCACGGCGCGGCGGCCTGGCGGTAGGAACGCCCGGGCGTCCGGTCGAGCAGCACGAAAGTCCCCCAATGGGCGCGGTCGGCTAGCCTTCCGCCGTTAGCGAGCACTACGTCGCCGAGCAGCCGGCCGGCGCGGGCTCCCGGGACGCCCGGCTCACCGCTGGCCACGGCCTCGACGGTCCCAGCCGGGGATGAGCCGTCAACGGCGTAGCGCTGGCCGATGCCCGCAGTGAGGAAGACGAACTCGGTCATCGCGGCGCGCGTCCCCAGCAGCCGACCCTCGACAATTCGCCGCAGGTCAGCGGTTTTCTCATCGCCGCGCATGAGGGCCACCTGCGCCTTGGTCCAGTCGAGGACCCAGGCTGCGACCGGCCGGCGCTCGGCCTCATAGGTGTCGAGCAGACCGCCCGGGGCCCAGCCGCGGATCGTCGCGGCGAGTTTCCAGCCAAGGTTCGCGGCGTCACCGAGCCCCAGGTTGATACCCTGCCCGCCGAACGGCGAGTGAACGTGGGCGGCGTCACCGGCCAGCAGGACCCGGCCACGCCGGTAGGTTGTCGCGTGGCGCGCGTTGTCGGTCCACCTGGTCGCGATGCCGCGCAGCGCAGTCAGGCTGACCTCCGTGCCGGAAACGTGCCGCAGGCTGCTCTGAACCTCCTGGGCGGTGACCGGGGCGTCACGATCGGCTGGGGGGCCGCCGAATTGCACGGTGATGACGCGTCCGGGCTGCGGGCCATAGCTGTAGACACCCCTGGGCGTCCAGTTCCAGCCGCGCCGCAAACCCGCAGCCCCAGCAAGGTCGGCGATGGCCTGGTAGCCAGTGAGCTCGCCGTCGGCGCCGGGGAAGCCGATTCCCGCCAGCTTGCGCACCACGCCGCGGCCCCCGTCGGCCCCGACGACCCAGCGGGCCCGCCGCGGACCCGCCGAGGTATCAAGGGTGACGCCGTTCGCGTCCTGGTGCAGCCCGGTCACCTCGACGCCACGGTGGACGCGGGCGCCGAGCGCGGCGGCGTGCCCGCCCAGGATTGCCTCTAGGTCACGCTGAGGCACGAGCACCGCGTCAGCGGTGGCAAGGTGGGCGCGCAGCTCAGAATCTTCCTGGTCGACAAGTTCGGGCCGGAGCGGCATCGCCGCGAAATGACCGCCGACAGGTATCCGCGGGCCAGCTGGGGGATGGCCAGCGCCAGGCTCGTCCGTACCCCCGCTGGCCGCACGGCGCATTTCCCGTACGGTGCGGTTGTGCGCGGCGCGGAGCGCGGGGGCCAGGCCACGGCGGTCGAGCAGGTCGGCCGAAGCGGTCCTGATCGAGGCGCCCTTGACAGTGAGGTCCGGCTCGGCCAGGCGGTCGAGCACCTCGGTGCGGACGCCGGCCAGGGCGAGCTCAACCGCGAGCAGCAGCCCGGTGGGGCCGGCCCCCACCACGCACACCTCAGGATTTGTATCACGGAACATGATCTAGCCGTTATAGAACCATGTCGGCGAGCTGGCTGACCTCAGCCAGGCTGGCAATCGCGGGATTGAAGACGAGCTCGTCGGCACCAAGGTCGGCGAACGCCGCGCCGGTCTCCCGCACTGCCGCCCGGGGCGCAGGAGACGGCTGACGCCACCACGTTGGCGGCGGCGTCCCCCAGCTAGCTGTAATAGCGGCGGATTTCCTCGCGGGGAGTGTCAGCGTCGGCGAACACGTAGTAGGCGAGCGCGACGAGGCGCGCAGTGCGGCGCGCCCCGCCGTCCGCCAGGCCATCCGCACCGTATCGAAGGCATCAGCCACCCTTTCCGGCGGCAGCGATGGAGCGATGCAGCCCTCGCCAAGGCGGGCCATGCGCTCGATGAGGCCAGGGCGCGCGTGCATAATGTGGTTAGGCAGGCCGATACCGATATTCATTAGTGGTTCACCCCTCGGTCGATGCTGGCTGATGGCGAGACCTTGGCTCGCGGCCGCGGAGGAGAGCGCCGGAGTGCTCGTCAGGCCCGGGGCGGATCTTTGCTGTCGCTGATGGCGGCCAGGGCGCTGCCGACCGCCAGGCGGTCGACTTTGGTGAGGGCGTTACGCGGGACGGCGTCCACGAACGCGATCCGCTCCGGCACCTTGTAGCTGGCCAGGCGATCCTCGGCCCAGGCGCGGATGTCGGCCGCCGAAACCGGGCGGTGCCCGCGGCCGGCGACCACGAGCAAGGCGCCGACGCGCTGCCCGAGCAGGTCGTCGTCGTACCCGGCCACGGCAGCGTCGAGGACGTCAGGATGGGCACGCAGCGCCTCTTCTACCTCACTCGGTGAAACGTTCGATCCGCCCCTGACGATCAGGTCCTTCTTTCGGCCCATGTAGCGCAGCAGCCCCGGGGCCACCTCACGCACCAGGTCGCCGGAGCGGAACCCGCCCTCGAGCCCCAGCATGTGATCGTGCGGGCCGTCCCAGTAGCCGGGACTCGTGGTCGGTGACCTGGTCACCATCTCGCCGGTCTCACCGGGAGCGGCCGGCCGTCCGTCGGACGCGGTGACCTCGACCTCCGCACCGGGGATCATGCGCAGGTAGGGCCCGACGCGCTCCCCGGTGACGGTCGCGCCGACATCCTCGGTGGCTGCCCAGAGAGAAAGCAACGGCACACCGAAGGCCTGCTTAAAGGCAGTCTCGACCTCAGCCGGGCACACGTCACCGACCACGGTAGCGCTCTGCAGCGCGCTCACGTCCCGCGGGCTTGACCGCTGCTCGCGGGCAAGTTCCGCGCACATGAAGGGCATGCCGTACACGTTGGTCACCCGGTGCCGCTGCATCGCGTCGAGCATCGCGGCCGCCTCGAACTGCCCGGTCAGCACGGCGGTGGCCGCCTGGGCCAGCAGGCTGAACAGGTAGCACACTCCGCCGCCGTGCATCAGCGGCGTGGTCACCGGGACTACTCCGCCGGCGGCTATGCCGCGCCCGGCCGCGCTCAGGGGCAGGCCCGCCAGCGTCTGGTGCGACCAGATGACGATCTTGCTGCGCCCGGTGGTACCGGAGGTGGCCAGCAAGATCGCTGGCGCCCCCGGGTCCGGTGGTGCCGCGGCGAGTCCGCTCCCCGCCCCTGTCCCCGCCGCCAGCAGGTTCTGCCAGGTTGAGGTGCCGGCGCGGGCGGCCGGCGGCCCGGTCACGAACCGGGCGGAGTCAGGCAGCAGGCTCTGCGGCAGGCCGGCGAAGCGCTCGTACAGCTCCCCCTGTCCCAGGTAGACCACCGGCTCCGTCCGCAGGACCAGGTCCCACAGCTCTGGCAGGGCCAGGCGCGTGTTCAGCGGCACCGCCACCGCGTTCAGCCGCAGGCAGGCCAGGTACGCCAAGGCCGCCTCCACGACGTTGTGCATGTGCAGCGCTACCCGGTCGCCGGGCCTGACGCCGTACCGGGCCATCCCGGCCGCCAGGCGGCTGCTCTGCTCGGCGAGCCGGCTGACCGTCCAGCCCTCGCCGCCGGCGATGACCGCCACCCGGTCGGGGACCTGCTCTGCCTGACGGAGCAGGTCGGCCACCGGCGCCGAGAGCCCGCGGTCAGCCATCGAACCGCCCGGAGAGGAACGTAGCGGCCCGGTAGCCGATCATCATCGCCGGCAGGTTGGTCTGCGACCTGGGGATGTCCGGCATCACCGACGCGTCGGCGACCATGAGGTTGTCGACGCCGCGGACCCGCAAGTGCTGGTCCACCACGCTGCCGTCGTCAGATCCCATCCGGCAGGTGCCGACCGGGTGGTTGTACCAAGCTAGATTCTCCTGGGCCCGGGCCACCGCGTCTCCGCGCCACCATGGGTCGCCGGGAAGGCTGACGAGGCCCTCGGATGCCAGTTCGCGGAGGATGTCGTCGGCGGCGGCCAGGATCTGGGCAGCCTGCTCGCGGTCATCAGTCGTGGCCAGGCGGCGCAGGTGAACCTGGGCGCGGGCACCGCCGAATTCCAGGAAACCTTGACTGGCCGGGCTGAGCAGGCCGCACACGAAGGAGACGGCGGTGGGCGGCAGGCCGGGGACCAGGCCCGCGAAGGGGAACAGGTGGGCGAGGCGGTTCGGGGCGCCGTCCAAGGCAAACGTGAGCAGCGCGGGAAGCCCGTGGGCGAGCGGGAGGCGCGATTCCACGTTGAGCAGCAGCAGCGGGTGATCGCGCAGCCCCCGGCCGACTTCCTCGGCGGCCACGAGCACCGGCAGGCCGGCGTCGCGCAGCGCTTCCGCCGGCCCGATGCCGGAGTTGAAGAGGATCTCCGGGCTGCCGTAGGTGCCGGCGCACAAGACAACGATGTCGGCCCCGATGAGCTCAAGGCCGTTGGCTCCCCGGACTTCGACCGCCCGCGCATGGTGACCGTCGAAGTCAATGCGGCTAACCTCGTGGCTGGCGCGAATGTCGACGTTGTCGCGGACCCGGAGGTCGGGGAGCATGGTCAGCAGGGTACTCGCCCGGTCCTCGCCGATGCGGTTGCTCGGAAACGGCCCGTAGCCGGCGCCGTCGAGGTTGTTGTGATCGGGATTGAGCGGATGGCCCAGCTTGGCGTAGGCGGCGGTCAGGGCGTCATCCTGGTCGCCGAGCGGGCGGCGGACAACCGGGACAGGGCCGCGGTCACCGTGGAACGGCGCGCTGCCGTACTGCTGGTCGGCTTCGATGGCCCGGAAAGCTGGCAGGCAGCGCTCCCAGGTCCACTCCGGGAGACCCCACGCGTCGTAGGTCGCCGGCTGGCCGCGCGTCGCGCCCGAGAAATTGGCGGCGGAACTGCCGCCGAGCACCTTTCCCCGCGGCAGGAAGTCGCCGCTGTCGGCGTCGGTGTACGGCCAGTAAAACTCGGCCGGCAATTCGATTTCACGCCTTAGCGTCGCGGGCACCAGCGGCCCCGGGTCGCTTCCGGCCTCAATGAGGACCACGTCGGCGGCCGGGTCCTGGCTCAGCTTCCAGGCCAGTGTCATACCGGCTGAACCGGCTCCTACAACGGCGATGCGGGCCATGGGTTCCTCTCGTACGGTACGGGCATTTGCGCTGATGACGGGCAGCCGGGAATTCGAATTCCTCAGGCGGCTGTTCCTTGCGGGTTAGCGATGATCATGCGCCAGCCTTTTTCGCCCTGATCCTGGAGCACGTTGGTCGCCGTTCCGGTAACTACGACCGGGTTCCCGTCGGGCGCGGTCAGGCGCAGCATGTAATCGACGACGATCAGCGCGGTGCCGTCATGCCGGAAAGTGTGGCGCAGGGTGTTCGTAATGCTGGCCTCGGATTCGATCAGCTGCCGCATCTCGGCGCGGACCGCGGCCTCTCCGGCACGGATCTCCCCGGTCTGGACATGGAGGACAGCATTCTCGTCGTAGAGGCCGACGATGTGCTCGAGGTCGCCCGTGTTCAACGCGGCCTCGAAGTCGTAAGGAAAGTCAGCCGGCTTGTTGACAGCATCAGACATCTGATGACCTTTCATGTTCCTGTTCGCGGAGCGGGCGGCGGTAAAATAACCGCGGCGCTGCCCGGTCCAGAAGGATTTCGCGCCTGGCGCGGTGGCACGGTTGGAGCTTAGGTGCGGCGCCCGGTCGGGACGGGACAAGTAGGGGTGAAAACAAGACATCCCATCCACCACGTGCGTTACATCGCTTGGTGCAGTTCCGCATTGATCTTGTCGAGGTGGCGCTGGACGCGCAGGCGGGCGCGACGGTGCACCTCGTCCAGTCGCACAGCCTCTTCTCAGAGCCGGGCGGCGTCCGCGATCGCCTCGATGCCGGCTGCGGACCGCTGGTCCTCCGCGTGCGGCACCGAGAGCAGGCCGCGGCTGGCGTCCTCGTACTTGTCGTATGCCTTTCTGGCGTCCAGCTCGGCGTTCATGAGCTTTTCCGCTTCCACCTGCTGGCTGGCGGTGCGGGTGACGAAGCCAAGCTCGATGGCCTTGCCCAGCTCGAACCAGCTCCGGGCGTAGGTGTCCGCCTCGAAGGCCAGGGGCTGGCCGGCGTGGCCGATAAGAGGGCGCCGGGCCCGGGGCGACCACGCGCCAGGTGACCGGGACGTCGACCAAGTAGCCGGGGCCGGTCTTCTTCTCGTTCTGCGAGACCAGCGCGTTTGCCGGGTCCGTGTCGGCGCTGGCCTCGCTGTTCAGCGCGCCGGTCCACAGGCCGTTGGCGGTCGCGTTGCCGAGGTCGGTGAGGGTGTTGAGCTGCGGCCCCGCCGACAGCATCCCCGTCGAGGACTCGGTCTCCGTCCAGTCGGTCCCGGTGATCAGCCGGGACGGCTTCTCGATGCGCATGTTCGGGTCGTAGGAGACGACCTTCGCGTCGCGCGGGTATCCCGCCTTCGCGTACAGCGTCAGGTCGATGATCACCCCGTGGGCGCGCTGACGGGTAAGACCGCCGGCCTGTGGACCAGTTGCGGCTCTGGGCCGCTGCCGGGCGCGAGGCGGCGGACGCCGCAGCGGAACTGGACGACCGGGCATACGCCGCGCTGTGGCTGGGCAGTTCCAACGGCAGCCTCCAGCCTCATGAGTCGTTGCCGGCCGCGCCCCCGGCTCGTGTCGCCTCTGGCATCGTCAACGTCGGGACTGACCGCCCGCGCCGCTACCTCGACGACCTCGACGCGTCCGGCCCGGCGGTGCCGGCCGGGCGGCTGCGCGGCCTGGAACTGCCCGGCCGTGGCCGGGCCGTCGCCTGTGCGATCATGGCCACCGGGCTAGGCGCCGACTACGACGGCTGGTGGGACTGGTGATCTTCTCCGACGACGGCAGCTACGGCACCGCGCTTCCCGGGTCCTACCGAGCGATGCCGCCGCGGCAGCTCCTCAGCCACGCAAAGACGCGTTCGACCAGGCTTATTCCATTGCTGTTGAGCTTGCCGGCAGCTAACAGACGGCGGGTCTCGGTAAGGCGACGGTGCCCGGCCGCTGCTGCCGCCGGAATTCAGTGGGCGCGATTCCTGTCTGCCTGGTGAAGAAGGTTGAGAAGTTCGACACGTCACGGAAGTTCAGCTTGGCGGCGATCGAGGTCACCGCGAGGTCGGAATGCGCGAGCAGGCGCGCTGCCTCGAGCGCGATTCGCTCCTGGATCATCTGCTTGGGCGTCTGCCCGGCGGCGGCCATGGTGGCCCGGGCAACGGTCCGCGGCGAGTAACCAAGGGCGGCAGCATAGTGGTCGACGTTGTGAGCCGAAGGGAAATCGCGTTCGAGCAGGTCGCGGAACTGCTCATACAGCCTGGCAGCACTGGATCGCGCGGGCGGGGTGGCGTCGGACGCGCCAGTGAGGCGCAGGATCAGTACCGACAGCAGGTGCCGCAGCATCTCGCCCTGCACCGCGTCGACAGCGCCGGCCGCCTCCCGGGCCAGGGCGTACTCCGCGCGCAGCGCTCGCCGGGCCCGGTCGAGTTGGTCTAGCGCCGTATCGGGCACGTCGTAGCCGACCGGGCTGAAGCGGTTATCGGCAATGGCGGCCGCCTGGGTGCCGGGGATCAGGAAATCCGGCTGGAACAAGACCAGGTCGCCCGCGGCCGTCTCCTGCTCGCTGAAGCGCTGCACCTGACCGGGGCGGACCCACGCGGCGTGCCCGCGGCCGATCGCGTACGGGCGGAAGTCAACCGTGTGGGTCGCCAGCCCGTAACTGCCAATGATGAGCACGTGAAACGCGGGGCGCTGCGGCGCACGCAGGTAGCCAGGCGGCGGCATCCGCCGTACGTGCGCGAGGGTCATGATCTCCACGCCGTATGGCGCCGGGGCCAGGTAGCGCACCTGGCGGATGTAATGTCTCGTTTTCACCCGTATCTGTCCCATCCTGACATGGCGCTTCTTCTAGGCTGCCACTGGTTGAAACGCGTTGGTGTGTGAGCGCTTTGCTTGGTTTGTGTGTCCCATTATGACCTGTTGCCGGACCGCACTAGCCAACTGGCATCGGACAGGACGGGGCGCGCCTGCTGGTGCCTTCCCTGGTGGTCGGCTGCGCCGCGGAACTGTTCTCTATACGTATCGGAGAGCTTCATGTCCGTCTGGTTCATCGCAGGGCTGCGGCGCGCCCAGTCGCTGCCCACCGACTCCGGCGACGCCTGATTCAAAGACCGATGTCTACCATTGTCGGGCGAGACGCCGAGCGGTCCCAGCTCGGCGCGGCGCTGACGGGCCTGCGCGCCGGCCACGGCCGTGCGGTACTGATTGAAGGCGAGCCCGGTATCGGCAAGTCCGCCCTGCTGGCCGCCGCACTGAGCGCCTTCGCCCTGGCCGGTCCTGACGATATCCCGGTCCTGCGGGGCCAGTGCGACGACCTCACCCGGCGGTCCCCCTTGTCCGCGGTGGCGCAGGCCCTCGGCCCGCACGCTGAGCGCGATGACGCGGCGGCCCGGCCGGAGCAGGCGCCGCCGGGGGTGCCCTCGGTCCCGGCGATCCCGTTCTCGCGGCGGTTGAGCGGTTCCTCGGGCTGGTGCACGGCCTGTGCGCGCGAGGGCCGCTCGTTTTCGTGCTCGAGGACATGCACTGGGCCGACGAGGCGAGCGTGCTGTTCTGGCAGGGGCTGTGCCAGGTGACCGCGCAGCTGCCGCTGCTCCTGGTGGGCACCAGGCGACCGCTGCCCCGGGCCCCTGGAAGCGGCCCACTCGTCCAGCAGGTGCGCGAAAGCGGCGGCCTGGTCCTGTCGCTCGGTGGCCTCGAACCCGACGACGTGGCGGCGCTGGCGGCCGCCGCCGTGGCCGCCCGGCCCGGGCCTGACCTACTGTCCTGGCTCGAGCGGGCGGCCGGGAACCCGTTCTACATCCGTGAGCTGCTTGAGGCGGCCACCCGGGCCGGGGCGCTGTGCGTTGTCGGCGAGACGGCCCGGCTGCCTTAGGCCCCGGAAAGCGGTTGCCGGCGGAATGCTCGAGTCGGCGGGCCGCGGGTTCCGGTTCAGGTACGCGTTGCTGCGGGAGACGCTCTACGCGGGCATACCGGTGCCGGTGCGAGCGGGCCTGCACCGGCAGGCCGGGCGGGCGCTGGCCGTACTGGGCGCGCCGCCCGGCCGGGTGGCCCGTCAGCTGCTCGCGATCCCGGACCCTGGCGAGGGAGAGGACTGGGAAACAGACTGGCTGGTGGCCAACGCCGCCGGGCTCGCCGGGCAGGTTCCCGCGGTGGCCGCCGACCTGCTCGACCAGGCGCTCAGCCGCCTGGGCACCGCCGACCCGCGCCGCGGCGGGCTGGAAACGCAGCTAGCCGAGGCGCTGTTCCTGCTCGGCCGGCACAAGCGGGCCGAGCAGGTCTGCCGGGCAACGCTGCCGCTGGTCACCGATCCCGAGCGGTACGGGCGGCTGGCCTGGCTGCGCGGGTACGCGCTGCTGCGCATGCAGCGCTATGCTGATGCCACGCGGGCCCTAGACACGGCCGCGGCCCGGCCGGACATCTCCGCGGCCTGGCAGGCGCGGTTCGCCGCGCTGCGCGCCATGGTGCTGCAAGCACCGGGCGCCGCGCATACCGATGCCGGGGTCGCCGCGGCGGTGGCCGCCGCGGCGGCGTCCGCCCTCGAGGGCGGACGGGCGTTCGACGATTCCATCGCCGTCGCTTACGCGCTGCACGTCCAGTCGATCGCGCGGGCCGGTCGCGGGGACCTCGACGGGGCGGTGGCGCTCATCGACGAGGCGGGGCCGCTGGCGGTCGGCGAACCCGCTCCTCACCGACTTGCAGCTACTCATGACCTACAACCGGGTGGTCATGCTCGGAGAGCTTGGCCGGCTTGAGGAGGCCTGGGCACTCGCCAGGGAAACGCTGGCGGCCAGCGAGCTCTCCGGGTCAGCGCGGCTGAGCACGCTGCGCGTCAGCGGCGCGATCTGCGCCTGGGAGATCGGCCGCTGGGACGACGCGCTGGCCGAGTTCGACGCCGTCGGCGACATGGAACCGGAGAGCGAGGCGGAGCTGCACGCCCACCGGATCTTCATCGCCTCCCATCGCGCGGACTGGACCGAGGCGGCGCGGGAGCTGAACGCGCTGAACGAGCTCATCGCGGGTGACGCGGCCGACTGGGCCCCTTGGGCGCCCCGGGTGAGCATCATGGCGAGCCAGGCGCTGGTTAGCGAGGGCGCGGGCGAACCGCGGCGGGCGCTGGCCCAGGTGGCCGGGCTGGCGGCCGGGGGGAAGGAGCACGAGCCGTTCCGCTACGAGGCGCTGCCGGCTCTGGTCCGGCTGGCCCTCGCGGCCGGAGAGGATCCGCTCGCGCGGACGGCCGCGCAAACGGCCCGGCGGGACGCCGACCGGATGCCGCGGCATCGTCAGCGGGCGCACGCACTGTGGTGCGAGGGGCTGGTACGCGGTGATCCCGGGCTCATCGAGCAGGCGGCCGCCATGCTGCGCGGCCTTGGGGTACCGCTGGCGGAGGGCACTGCGCTTGAGGACGCGGCGGTGCTGCTGGCCCGGGTGCGCCCGTTCGGCGTCCGCCCCGGCACCGGGTCCCGGGGGCCACGCGCCCGGCCGGGCAGTGGCTGGGCCTCCCTCACCGCGATGGAAAACCGGGTCGCCGAGCTGGCAGCGGCGGGCCGCTCGAACCCCGAGATCGCCGCCACGCTGTTCATCTCCCGGCGCACGGTAGAAAGCCATGTCTCCCGCATCCTGGCCAAGCTCCAGGTCACTTCCCGCTGGGAGATCGCGGTGCCCGTCACCGGCAAGCCGCTTTAAGCCGGTCACTCTGGTCGGTGGTGGACGTGGAAGTGCCACTGGCGTGTCTCGCCACCCGGTGGCGGCACGGGCAAAAAGACGGCTATAGGCTGCGGTCGCAGGTCCGCAACTGCTCGATTCCGACCAGGCGTGCAGGGTGAGTCGGATCCCCGCGCCTCAGCGGACGTTGCCCATGTCGACGTACCGCATGGCGTCAAGGACTATCGTGCGGTGGGTGCCCCCCTGGTTCAGGCTGAGCGGAGCGAACCCGAGCGACAGGGCCTCGGACAACATCAGGTCCTTCTCGCTCTGAATCCAGTCTTGCAGTTCCTCCGCCGCTGGCGCGTCGGCCGGCCTCGCCGCGACCGGCACGTTATCGCTGCCGGCCTTCGGCTCCACAGGCAGGCTCTCCCCGTCAATCGGGTACCACATGAGCGCCTCCCCCTACCCGACGGCCTGCGGCTGGCGCGTCGCCGCCCGCGAGCCGGGCAGCGCTACCAGGGCCGAGCCGATGACAGCGATCACGGTGACGAGCGAGATATCGACCGTCACGATGTAGAACATGTCCTCGGCGCATGTGTAAGCCCAGCCTGGCGCGTGCGCGTCGCCGTTACCCGAAGCAACCAGCCAGAAGAAGCTGGCGAACAGGCCGATGCCGTTGATGATCACCGTGAGCGTCACAACGGCTGCTACCAGCCAGACGAGCGCCCTGCCCCGCTGTATCGCCCGCTCGTCCGCGGCCGCCGGATCAGGCCCGGCTTTTCCTTTCTCGTGGTCGATGAACCAGTCGCTGACCCGTTGCAGTCCGCCGCCTGCGGTAAAGAACGCCAAGATGGCGGCGCCGAACGCACTGAACACGCCGAACGATGCGACCAGGGCCACCATTACGTCACACGGCGGGCGACGCGGGGCTTGGCGGGGCCGTCTCGCTCGTTGACGGCCCCGGCGGCATTCGATGCCGTACGGGGGGACGCACTACCCCGAGCGCCAAGCCGTACGATGATTACGGAGGCAAACGAGACACGGAACAGCAGATAAGCGCGAACTGGCGCAAGTCAACGTTCAGCTCCGGCAACGGAGGGGCGTGCATCGAGGTCGCCAATGCTGACCTGGTCCTCGTCCGGGACACGGTGGACAGGACGTTCGGAATACTCACGTTCACCCCGGACGCATGGGCAACATTCACGGCGTTGATCAAGCGCTAGCGAGTATGCGAGTAGCAGGGCGGCCTGTTCGGACCGATTCAGCCGGACGGGCCTTTTGCTATGCCCTCCTCGCCCGGCCCGACCCGGCTCAGCGGCAGCTCGAACCAGGTCGTCGCCTGACCGCTTCCCCGTTCGTAGCCTCACCTGACGGCCAGTTCCTCCACCAACTGCAGCCCCCGGCTGCCCTCAGCCTCGTCGTCCGGCTGGCGCAGCACCGGGACGCCGTCCGCCTTGCGGCCGGTGACCTCGACCCGCACCCCAGCGTCCCAGAGCACGACAGTGACCATGACCGCCTCCCCGGCACGGACGAGCCCCCGTGGAGAACGCAGTTGGTCACCACCTCCCAGGCCAGGAGAACCGCGACGTCTCTGCACGGGTGCGACGGGCCAAGCAGGCGGAATACGAACGCGCGGGCCTCCCGCACCTGATCGGGCCGGCCCGCGAACATCGCGCTCTTCCGAATCGCCGTCCCAGCCATCGCGCACCGCCCTTCCCCGGCCGCCCGCCCGCGGATACCCCGGGGCAGCAACCAGACGCAGGGGAAATGCACGCTCGACTCAGCCGCCAACGTCAAGCCGGAACGCCCGCCCGATTGGGTACCTGCGGGCCATGCGCGAGCCAGATCCGGGCGGGCAGCGTCCACGCACACCGCTCCCCGGCTCAAATTCCCGTCCGCCATGTGTCCGTGGACACCGCAACATGACGGTCTACAGCGCTACAAGGTGACACACCACGGGACAGAGCAGAAACGCCCCCCGCCAGCACGAGAATTCGCAGCTAGCGGGGCGTTTTCGCAGCGTGTGGCAGGTGTTGGGTTCGAACCAACGTAGGCTGAGCCCAATGCCAGGAGTTTAAGGGGGTGTGGGTGCCTGGCTGGTGCCGGGTTTGTGCTGGTGGCGGGGTTGCCGGGTGGTTGTTCCCGGGGTGGTGACGGTGACCGTGCAGTGGATGCGC
>Ga0207416_1002959_pt1 | contig 17187 bp, 23 predicted proteins | sample PaiPotPPM11metaG_FD_184107 | JGI IMG/M metagenome (GOLD analysis project Ga0207416, IMG submission 184107) | Iron sulfur acid spring bacterial and archeal communities from Banff, Canada, to study Microbial Dark Matter (Phase II) - Paint Pots PPM... ...
GAGGGTAGCGCCTTCCAACTCCGCATCCCTCTCGGGGAGGAAACGCACATGACCAACTGCCTCTTGCCGAGCCAGGCTGCCTTGATCCTTAGGCTATCGGCGACGTCTGTGCGCCGGCTTGTCGACAGCGGCCGGCTTGCGGCCGTGCGCGGGCCGATGGGCATTCGGCTCGTCGACCGTGACGCCGTCGAGCTGATGGCGCTCGAGCGGGCCCGGCGCGCGGCACCCGATGATGGCCGGGCGCCGCATACCGGCACATAGCGGGACGTTTCGCGCACCGAAGGCAGCCGAAGGAGCAGACCAATGCCCAATGATGCCACGCCGATCAACCTGAACGACATCTTCCAAACGATCCTGAAACATCTCCAAGCGGCCGAGGCGAACGCGCCGAGCGAGCCCCCATTGCGCCTAGCACAAGGAAAGCCGCCCGATTTCACCGTGCCCGGTCCGGTCGCTGTGGGCGCGCCCTCACCGACCCGGGCCGCCACCCAGCCCGAGCTGATGGCCCAAGGCTTTAGACCACAGCGGCCGCTCAAGCCGCCTCGCGCGGCATCCGACAAGTGGGACCTGGGCGAATTGTCCGCAGCTGCGCGGAAGGCCGCGAGTGGCGGCTGAGGATCGGGCCGTGAAGGCGCCCGGGGTGACGGGCCCGCGCGACGTCCTGCTCCTTATCATCGCGATCCGACAGCGCATCGAGCAAGTACGCGACGAGGCCAGGGCGGCGGCGGATGTCTCCGGTTTTGGCCAGGCGCTCGACGAGGTACGGGAGATGATCCTGGCCTTCGAGCGCCGCGTGAGGCAGAGCGCTGTGGAGGTACTACTCGTTGAGTGTCCTCCAGGCGTTGCGGCGGTCGACCTTGAGCTGAATCGGCTCTGCGCGACTCCCGGCCTTCCGGAACGGCAGTTGGTCCTCGCGACGGAACTCATCATGGAACGTGCCTCGACCGAGGCGCTGCGAATCATCGCTGCCAACGAGAAGTTGTTTGCATGGACCCGTGAAATGGCGGCGCTCACGATCGAGCGCCGCGTGTGTGCCGTTCCAAACTGAGAATCAGGCAACGAGGAGTGATCTGCGATGATTGGCGACTGGCCGCCGACTGATCCGAGCCTTCAACGCATGATTGATGGCGTTATCCAGACCATGAATCTGAATAGCCCCGACTACACACGGATCCGCAACTTACCCACGGCCCCACGAAACCTCTTTACCGCGGGCACCTATCCGATCACCCCAGCCGTCGGATCGGCGTCGCAGGCTGGCGGGACCGGCCCCACCATCACCGCCGTTCCACACGCGACCTCCGCGGCCGCCGCGAGTCCGGCACAGCCCGCGCAGCCGGCGGGCGCGCCCGCGGGGTCCGCCGGCAGCGGGAATACGCAGGCCGGCACACCCACGCCACCCCTTGGGGCGTCTCCGCTGGACACGAGCGCCGTCTCCCAAGCCGCGCGTGCGGCGGCAGCCGCCATGTCGAGCCCCGCGTCGGGTCCGGCCGCCGCCCCCACACCGTCAGCCGCCCCAGGCCCGTCGGCATCACTGACGGCACCGCCCGTCTCGTCCCTCCCGCAGACCATCGCGGCGGGGCAAGCGTCCGGCGTCCCGTCCGCGCCGCTCGCAAGTCTGTGGGATTCTGTCTACGGCAACGCGGGATCAGGCGAAGGGAGTGGCGGTGGAAGCCCAACGCTCAACCCGCAGACCCGCAATTCGGTGTGGTCGATGATGCAGCAGTACGGAGAGGGCGGCAGGCAGGGCGGCGTCGGTGGAGGCCCAAGCGGCGGTGGTCCCAGAGGTGAACTGAATATCAGCACGGAGCTTGGCCCGAGCGGCGTCGATAGCGCACGGGATTCGTGATGGAATAGGTCGGGAAGTCGAACGCAGGGGAAGGAGACAGCGCCTCCTTCCCCTGCGTTTGGACTACGGCGTTGCGCGCGGGGCGAGGACCCAGAACCCGTTCACCAGTCCGTAGTTGGAGATCTGCCGGTTGTCCTGGAAGAGTATTACGATGCCCCGCTGGTCGTACACGTACAAGCGCTCATGGCCTGACGTCTTCTCACTTGTCGGAGCACCGAATGCATTTGTCACGTCCGTCAGCTTGCTCCCGACGTGGACGCCTTCGACAGTATGGTAGCGGCGGTCAAAGGTGCTCTGAATTTCGTAGACCATCCCCGCTTTGTCGGTGATCACCGCGAAGCCATCGTGGGGTCCGGCTCCTTGCCGTTGGGCCTCGGACGATGGCGGCCACTCAAAGGCCGTCGCGCCAACTGGCACCGGCAGCACGACCGAGACGATCTTCGTGTTGGCTGGCTTGGGCGTGCCCATCACGGCCGCTGCGTCGGTGATGCTCATGCCTACCCTGAGCAGACCAATGCGCTGGCCCGGCACGATGAGCAGGTCATCCGTTGCCGGCTGCGTCAGCCCGGGCGCCCCGAGTGCGACAATCGATCCGATCAGCACGATGGCGATCAACGCGATCCGCATATGTCATCTCCTACCTTTGGGCCTCATCACTACGGTGTAGCGCCTCCACACAGTGCGATAGCCGCGACAATCGTTTGATTCATGTCCCCAGGGCCAAGCGGCGGCTCGGATGCGAATAGACGATCAAGCCGATCAACGACAGTAGGAATGGAATTGCACTGCCCGATGAAAGGAATAATTCGAGGCCGAGGATCACGGCCGCTGACGAGCATGTTATTGAGCCAAGCAACGCCGTTCGCGACGCCCATCGAGTAACTGGCCTTCTCAGGTCGGTTCATGCCAGACCAGAAATCGGCGGCCGACATTGTCTGTGCGCCAGCACTTGTTCAGACCACCGATCAGTATCCCGAGCACTACACCGATCAGAACGTTTCTCATTCTGCTCCCTCACGGAAGAGACACTCTCACCGCCACAAGGTCGGGTCTGTGATCTTGTGCTGCGCCGCGGCCAGCGTCATGCGGCCGGCACACACGCCCCGGTTCAACGCGAGCTCCCACCGGTCTTTCCGATGCGCCTGCTCCAGCGGCTCCGGCCAGAGGTTCCGCGAATCCGTCGGGTGTCCGCCGAGCTCGAGGGGGATGAAGTGATCCTCCTCGTAGTCCGCGGACGTGCCCGGCAAGTGACGCTGCCGCATCTGCTCGCGCTTCAGTTTCGACGTGTACGAGAGCGGCGGCCGGACGGTCCGCGTCCAGCCACGGACGCAGATGGTGGATCCGATGTTGGACTGCGTGACCTGAGGGTTCAGCGCGCCGGGCGGCGGTGTGTAATCGGGATCCGTCCCGGATGCCGGCCAGGCCGCCGGCGCGACCACGATCGCCAACGCGGCCGCGGCTGCTGCTATGATGCCTCGATGAATGACGTGTGCCAAAAGGAACTCCTTACGCCTGCGCCACAACCCCGCTATGTACCCCGCAGTTTGCAAGGGATTCCGACGTGCTCGCCGGACTCCCCTTTTGGCCCAGGAGCCGCGCCACGGTGCGGACGCTCACATGAAGCCGCCGCGCGGCGTCCCGCCGGCTCATCTGTCCTGACCGCACGTCCGCCTCAAGCGTAGTCCACTCTCCGTTGACCTTCGGCGGACGGCCGACGTGCTTGCCCTGCCGGCGCGCCCGATCCATCCCCGCGCGAACCCGCTCCGCGATGAGCGCTCGCTCGAACTGCGCGAAACTGGCCAGGATGTTGAGCATGAGGTCCCCGACCGGCGAGTTCCCCGACGTGTCGAGCCACGGCTCGCTGTACGAGCGCAGGCCCACGCCCCACCGCCGCAGCTGCTCCACCGTCGTCGCCATATGTGCGACGGACCGAAACGCGCGGTCGAGCTTCCAGACCAGGATCACGTCCACGCGGCGCCGCGCGGCATCCTCGAGCAGCCGGCGCCAAGCCGTGCGGCCGCGCAGGTCGGTGGCGCTCGCGTGGTCGACGTGCTCGCTGGTGATCGGCCATCCCTGCGCTACGGCGAAGTCCCGGAGCGGCAGGAGCTGCGTCTCCGGCTCCTGGTCCCGATCGGTGGTACTCACACGAGCATAGAGCGCGACCCGCACCGTCCTCGCCTCCCTGATGGCCGACAACAGCCCGCTCATCCTACTTCTGCTGTTCGGTGCCCCGTGTCTCGCCGGCGTGTTCCTTTCTGACCGGCGAACGGTCGATATGACCATGCGCCTCGCACCAACCGAAGAAGTCTTGCAAGATCGCCAGCGCCCGCTCCCGCTTGATGCCAGCGGGGTAGCCTCGGAGTATCCGGTCAATGTGTTGCGGGCCGATTTCATCCACGGACCACACGCGCAGATCGGTCAACACGCCGCGGAGCCATCGGGTGTGGACGTGCGGGCGTGTCACGCGCCGGATTTTCCCGCTGCGCGTTGTCGTCTCGTACCGCTCACAGGCCCACGTCAGATACACGAGACCGGCAGGCGACTCTCTGTCGAGCATTCCGGCGGTCTCTCCCCAAGGCTGTTGCAGGCTCCATGCGGTGCGCCGCCATGCACGGAATGATGCCATCACCAATAGCGCCACGGCGGAAATCTCCTGCTGTTCTTTCTCGGTGTCGGCCTCGGACCGCAACATCTTGAAACGCTCCTCGAACTCTGCGAGTAACCGAACCTGGGTGTCGTTGTCGGACTTCCCGCTCAACATCGTCGCGATGTATCGGTCCAGCCACAGCCCCAGCACCCGCGCCGCCTTCGGGTGCAGGTCCTCCACCGTGCCGAACTCATGGTGTGGCTGAATCTCAATCCACAACGCCTCGAACAGATCGAAAATCGCTTCGCGCTCCTTCTTGTCGGTTCGCACGTCCGCCAGTCTCATCGTCCCCACCCCTGGGATGCTGCTTGTCTCTATTATACGTAACCCCCTCACGTACTGTCAAGAGTATACGTAGGCCCCGTACGTATTGACTGAGAGGCTAGGGGGGCGTATCCTGAGGGTATGGCGAGGTTGCCCTCATCGGTCCGCAAGATGTTCGCAAAGTACGGCCGCGCCGGCGGCAAGAAAGGCGGCAAGGCCCGAGCTCAACGTCTCACCCCGGAACAGCGTCAGGAAGCGGCGCGCAAGGCTGTGCGGGCTCGGTGGGCAAAGGTAAAGGGCAAGAAAGAGCGCCCGGGCGGTGCTCAATGACGCTCAACGACGAGGAGCTCCGGCGCCTGTGGGAAGAAAGGCGGGGCTGCGGGAGGTCGGAAGCGGGCACGCCGAATGACCAAGGCTGAACGGAAAGCCAGCGCCCAGGCTGCGGCCGCGGCGCGGTGGGCGAAGGCGAAAGCAGCGACACGAAGCAACAAATGATTGAGGTGAATCATGACCGAGGCGCTCAGAAACAAGGTGGCCTCGCTATATGCTGACGTAAGGTTCGTCGTCGAAAAGGGACCCGGCACTATCGTTGGAGAGCCCATGATTGCGGTATTGTGTAACCTCATCACGGAAGCAAAGGATTCCGGGGCCAACACCAAGATCTGCGATGGTCTACTTGTCGCGACGGAGAGTGCCAAGAAGTTGACAGCGGCTGATGTTCTCGTAATCGCTGGACAGTTGCAGTCGATTGTCGGTTAGCACAGTCCTCGTTGTGCCGGATGAATCGGGGCAGGAAGGCATGACCCGCAGTCGTTCACCCGAGATAGTTCGCAAAGTAGCGGCGGCCCGTTGGGATGGCCGCCGCGTCTGGACCGAAGAGAGAGACCGCTATTTCATTGAGCATCCCCGTCAGTCGGCCCGCGAGGCCGCAGCCGTGCTCGGAGTAACAAGCGAAGTCGCCGTTCGTCACCGAAGAAGCAGACTCGGTCTGGTCCGTGCAGTAAAGAAAGTCTCTAGGCAATCACCGCATCCTGCTCGCCCTGGGCGACGGGTTCAGTGTGAGGTCCCAGGATGTCGGCAGCAACGGTGGGTCACGCCTTCTATGCCGCGTCCCCAGAACGGGAAGTGGGCGTGCACTAACACACATGCGGCCGTCTTGGTATTTCTCAATGGATTCAGGACCGATCCCCTTGGCTTCTTGCTCAAGGAGGCGCTCATTCAGGTAGGCAGTCCCCATCAAACGGCGGTCGCACTCGGCCTATCGGATGGAGGATTTGGCCAGCTATGCCATCCCGATAAATACGCACGTCGAAAGCGCAGAAAGACGCACGTTCTTCAGATGCCCGTGGGGACGCTCGACACTGAGGACGGCGACGGGTTTTACCAGCGGCTCGCGAGACTACTAGGAATGACCGTGCACGATCTGAAATCGTTCGTGTTAGAGACTGCCACCGATCATCGCCGAAAAGCCATGGGCAGGGTTCACGAACTCTTACCCAAGGGAAACGCACGGTGGCGCGAGATTACCCGCCGATCAGACCGCACACGAAGAAAGAAAGGCATCACTACCTCTCCGCCCGAGGCCGTCATACAAAGAGCCGCATCGAGAAAAATCACCTGGGATAAGATGCTGGCTGATCCTAAACGACGGGCTACATTCATAGAGAACGTCACGAAGGCTGTACGAAGCCGGCGAGTCAAGGTGCGGCGGGCCCTTGGACTGGCTTGGCATCATCACCCACATCTCACCGGCGGAGACGTGGAGAGGGTGCTGTGTAACCTGGCCGAACGCGAGCGCATCAGGACCGAGGCGGAATGCGCGAAGGTGGCGGAGTGGGCGCACACCTACCTCGCCGAGCGACATCAGCGCCACATCAACAAGCAGGAGACGCGCCCGGCCAACAGAGAGAAGTGGGTCCGGCTCATGGGTCAAAGGATATGGGAAACAGTTTCGGGGTCTAAGCGCGCGAAGATAGACCATCCATTCCGCCGCACACACGAACGACGAATCTTCGGCCTGTTTCCGGACAAGGCAGGCCGCCCTCGCACGGCTCGCTGAAAACTTAACAATCCCCCCTCGCACGGCTCGCTGAAAACTTAACAATCCCTGTTTTGAGTGGCTAGAAAGCGACTGTGAATTTTCTCTCACCGGACTGCCATTTACGATAGGCGTAGATCGGCGCCGAGGGGCAGCGCCGGCCGAAGGGGGGAGACGTGGTCATCGGTCTTGCTGAAAGACCCGGCGCTTCAGTACGGCCTGTCGCGGTGGTCCGCGAAATCTTCCAGCGTGAGAGACTTCGGCTTCAGGCGATACTTCTCACGCAGCCCGGCCGGCGCGATGCCGACGAGATTCGGGATCGGCTGGCTCTGCTCAACCGGCTCGAGCCCACAGAGCTGGACAGGCTTGGCACGGTGGCCGCCCCGTGAGCCGCCGGCCGACGCGCAATGCGCGCACCGATCTCCCGGCCGATCCGCCTCCCCACAACGTCGACGCCGAACGGGGCGTCCTCGGCTCGATGCTGCTGGACCGGGACGCGATCGAGCGAGCGGGGACGGCGTTGCGGCCCGAGGATTTCTACCACGATGCCCACCGTCTGATCTTCTCTGCGATTCTGGATCTGTTCGAGCGCGGGCAGCCCGCGGACCTCGTGACCGTCCCCTACCGCCTCACCGATACCGGCAAGCTCGATGAAGTGGGCGGTGCGCCGTACGTCGTGGCGCTGCCCAACGGCGTGCCGACCGCCGCCAACGTGGGCGCGTACATCGAGATCGTCCGCGAGCAGGCGCAGCGCCGCGCGCTCCTTACCCTTGGCCAGGCCCTCCAGCATGGCGCCTTGAACGGTGGCGTCAACCCCGAGACGACCGAGCAGGTCCGTGCGCTGCTGGACAAGGCCGAGATGCCGCGAGCCGCGCGCCTGGACCCCCCGGCCCTTGATGGCGGGGCGCTGTTGGGGCGCATCGACGCCTTCCTCCGCCGGTTCGTGGCGTTCGCCTCGTCGCACCAGGCCACGGCCGTGGTGCTGTGGATTGTTCACGCGCACGCGATTGATGCGGCCGAGGCGACCGCCTATCTCGCGGTCACGAGTGCCGAGAAGCAGAGCGGCAAGTCGCGCCTGCTCGAAACGATCGAACTCCTTGTGCCGCGACCGTGGCGGACCGTCCGCCCAAGCGAAGCGGTGCTGTTCCGCGTGATCGCCGACCGGCGCCCGACGCTGCTCCTCGATGAGACAGACGCTATCTTCTCCGATAAAGTCGGGACCTACGAAGGGCACCGCGCGCTCCTCAACGCCGGCCATCGCCGGGGCGCGTCCGTCTCGCGGTGCGTCGGCGAGGGCAAAGAGATCGTGCTGCGGGAGTTCCCGGTGTTCGGGGCCAAGGCCCTCGCCGGCATCGGCGAGCTGCCCGATACCGTGGCGGACCGCTCCATCCCGATCCGGCTGGTTCCTCGGCTGCGGGACGCCGAGCCGGTCGAGCGGTTTCGATTCCGCTCGGCCTCGCGGGACGCCGAGCCGATCCGCACGGCCTGCGAGTGCTGGGCGCTGGAGCACCTTGACCGGCTGCGCGAGGCGCGGCCCGTTCTTCCCACTGCGATCAGCGACCGGGCAGCGGACGGGTGGGAGCCGCTGCTCGCGATCGCGGACCTCGCCAGCGCCGGGTGGCCGGATCGAGCCCGGGCTGCGGCCGCGGCGCTTCACGGCAACCCGCTTGCCCAGACCGAGACGGCGGGGGTCGCGCTGCTGCGGGCGATCCGGGAGATTTTCGAGGCGGCCAATACGGACCAACTCACGACGGCGAGACTTCTCGCGGCGCTCGTGGACCGCGATGACGGCCCGTGGGCGGAATGGTGGGGAAAGTCGATCGCAGAGGGAAAGACCAAGGGCCCAGGGTCACGCTTGGCTTATCTCCTACGGCGGTACTGGATCACCTCGAAGAACGTCCGGGCGGAGGATGGGAAGGTGTTGAAAGGGTACGCCGTGGCGGCCTTCAAAGACGCATTTGACCGCTACCTGCCCTCTTTCCCGCCTGAAGAACGCTACAACGCTACAATCCTTGATACACAAGGCCCAGCGGGCCAAAACGAGAACGCTACAGACCCCCCGTGTAGCGTTACGCAAATGGCCCTCCAGCCCTTGATAAATAAGGAATGTAGCGTTGTAGCGTTTGCAAATGCCCAGGAAGGGGGGGGCGATGGTGACGGCCAGCGGACTTGGCTCCGGGCGATGTTCCCCGACCGCGCAGCCTGGATTGCCGCAGCCTCCCCGGCCGAGATCGCCGCGGCGGTGGAGCAGGCCGAGACTGGGGAGACCACGCCGTGAAGCCGATGGGCGCACCCGAGCCTGCGGCGCCGGCGGACGCGGCGAACGGTGACGCTCCGGCGCTGTGGACCGTGGACGATGTGTGCCGTATCCTCGGCGTCTCGCGCCGCTGGGTGCATGAGCGGACCCGGCTTCGAGAGATTCCCTGTTACCGGTGGGGGCACGTGCTGCGGTTCGATCCCCAGGAGATCCGGCTCTGGATGGCCAAGCACCATGACTCCCCAGAGGACACCGCGGGACCCTTAGGGAGGCCGCGATGAGCGTCGTGCGCCGCGTGGGCAAGAAGGGTGTCCGGTTCGCGATCCGCTACTACGGCCCGGACGGCCGGCAGCGATGGGAGACGATCGGCCCAAACCGCAAGGAGGCCGAGCTCGTCCTCGCCCAGCGCCTCGTCGAGGTCCGGTCAGGCAAGTTTCCCATCTTGCGTCGGCGCCAGCGGCTGACCTTTGCCGTCTTCGCCGAGGAGTGGCGAGTGAAGCACTTGCCGCTCGTCCGGGCGAGCGCCGCGGACCGCTATCGCTCGACCCTCAAGTACCAGCTCATGCCGGCATTCGGCGACCGGCTGCTATCCGGCATCACCGAGACGGTGGTGCAGGCCTGGATCGCCGACGTCGTGCGCGCTGGCCACTACGCGCCGAAGAGCGTGAACGGCGCGATCGCGCTGCTCAAGCAGCTCCTGGCCGCTGCGGTGCGCTGGGGTTATCTGCCCTCCAACCCAATCGCTGGCGTGCGGAAGCTCAAGATCCCTCGACGGAACCTGCCGCTGTGGACGCCGGCGGAACTCCGGAAGTTTCTCCTTGCGGCGCCGGAGGCATGGCGTCCCGTGTGGATCGTCGCGGTGTTCTGTGGACTGCGCCCGGGCGAGCTCCAGCCGATGCGGTGGCAAGGCGGCAAAGACTGCAACTGGCCCGATTTTACGGCCAACAAGCTCCACGTCACCTGCGCCTACGAGGCGAAGACAAAGACCCTCGGCGCTCCTAAGACGGACCAATCGGTGCGCGACGTCGACATGCCTCCCACCGTGCGCGCTGTCCTCGAGGCAGTTCCGACTCGGGCTGCCGGCGGTCTCGTGTTCCCTCGACCCGACGGCCGGATGTTCAGCCGCAGCGCGATGGACGACGCTTGGCAGGGGACGCTCAAGGCGGCCGGCGCGCGCCGGATCCGCCCCTACGATCTCCGGCACACCTTTGCCTCGCTGCTCATTGCCGCCGGCAAGAACGCGCTCTACATCGCGCGGCAGATGGGGCACCACAGCGCCGGCTTCACGTTCGACACCTACGGTCACCTGATGGACTCCATCCCGCGGCGCCAGGTCGAGTGGATCGACGAGATCGTCTTCCCGGAAGGCTTTGCGGCTGCACTCAAACTGCACTTGGACGGCGCTCCGCAGGGTGCAGCGCCGTGCAGTGATGTGCAGCCATCAGAAGGGCTGGAACGCAGTCCTGATGCGGTGTCTGACAGCGTCGTGCAGTCGGGTGCAGCGCCGTGCGTGGCGGAGGGAGGGAGATTCGAACTCCCGAGGGGTCGCCCCCTAGCGGTTTTCAAGACCGCCGCAATCGTCCACTCTGCCATCCCTCCGGTTGCCAGTATAGCATCGGCGCCGTGCGGTAGTCCGGTCGCACCCAGAGGTCTCGGGCCGTACGATCCGAAGGCACAGCCGACAGGACACACCAGACGATCCGCGGGAGGACGACGATGCCTCTGTTCGTCACGCTGGTCAAATTCACGCAGAAAGGGGCGGAACAGTTGAAGGGCGGGCCCGGACGGCTCGAGGAGGCGAAGAAGAGGGCCAAGGAGCGGGGTGGCGAGATCAAGGCGTTCTATCTCACCATGGGTCAATACGACGCGGTGTTGATCAGTGAGTTGCCCAGCGACGAGGAAGCGGCCATTGGAGTGCTCGGGGCCGCGTCGATGGGATTCATTCGCACGGAAACAATGCGGGCGTTCTCGGAAGCCGAGTGGAAGAAAATGGTGGCCGCTCTGCCCTGAGCGGCAAGAAAAGGTAACCTACAAGGACGGGCGAATGGCGGGTGGTTGACACGACCCGCCGAAGGTGAGGCATTGCTCCGGACGTCGCTCGTCATCCTGCTGATCGCGCTCTGCCTCGCCGTACCGCGGTTCGCCGGCGCGCAGTCGTCCGTCGCCACCGCCTTCATCCTCCGCGACACGACCGCGCGCATCACCGTCACCAACCCGGCGGCGCGGCGGCGAGGATTGTGCGTCGGCTTCGTGCAGATCGTGCGCGCGAAGGCGGCGTTCGTCGCCACGGCAAAGCACTGTATCGAGGAACAGGCCAGCGGGCCGCTGGGCCATGCCGCGTCGTTGCAGGATCTGGGGCTCTCGGTTGTGATCGATTACGCCAACGGCACGAGGGGCAGGGCGCGGTATCTCGCCTGGAACGAACACCAGGATGCCATTGTTCTGGTGTCGTCGTTCACGCAACTCCCGGTCTCGTACGCAAGGTTGTGCCCGGGCTGCAAGATCTACGAGACGGTCGGCATCCGGCAGAGAATCCCGGTCGAGTCGATCCTGTCGGCGGGGGCGGGTGCCCCGGTCATCTCGTCCGGCATCGTGGAGTCGGACACCTTCGGCCGGTACACCGTGATCCTACCGTCGTCTCCCGGCACCAGCGGAGCGCCCGTACTGGACCTTCGCGGCAACCTGGTCGGGATCGTCGTCAGCGGAGCGACGTTTCGCGGCGCGGACGCGGGCTGGCAGGCCGGAATCGTCCTCGGGCAGACGGTGTACGATTTGGCGCGGTACGCGGTCGAGCATTATCCCGACGTGCCATGACCCGCTAGCCCAGGCGGAGACGGCGCGCGAGCGCGATCAGAACGTCCACGACCGGCTGGAGGAACCGCCGGGTGCCGTAGATACCGGCCGCGCATCCGGCGCCGACCGCCATGCCGCCGGCGATATCCGACGGGTAGTGAATCCCGACGATCACACGGGCAACTCCGATGGCGGCCGCGCCGATCAGCGCGGCCACGCCCCACGCCGCTTGGTCCCCTGCGATGAGCACCGCACCGATCGCAGTGGTCACCGCCGCGTGATCGCTCGGAAACGACGTGTCGTGCGGACGCGGCACGAGCACGTGCGCGGGCAGCACATTGAACGGGCGCGGCCGGGGGTAGGCGACGTTCAGGACCGCATTGACGCCGAACGCCAGCACCGCCGCGAACACCGCGAGGAGCAGGGTCCGCCTCGGCTCCACCGCCGGCCCCGCGCGCACCCACAGCCACAACAGCAAAACGGCGTAGAGCACGATCCCGTCTTGCGCGATGGCGACGGCGATCCGGCCGAGACCCGGCACGTGCGCCGGCAGCGCGTTTAGCGTGGTGAAGAGCGCGGTTTCCACGGTCGCTCCGGATCGCCGAAAGAATGAGAAAGGGACCGGGTGGTGCTCTGTCCCTTCACCCCTGCTCGGCGGCCGACACCCGCTACGGCGCTCCGGACTTATGCTGGCTGCCGGGAGCTCCGCCGCCGGTGCTCCCGCCGGACGGGCTGCCGGTGCTGGGAGCGGCGCCGCCCGCGCCGGCCGTCCCGCTTCGCCAGATGATGTTGCCCGAGTCGTCGGTCACGTCGACGATGGCCGTGCCGCCTGTCGTCCATCCGGCGTAGAGGCGGTTCTTGCCGCGCTCGTCGCTGAGTGTTAGCTGTGGTGTGCGCAACTGTACGCCGAAGCCGAAGTACGCACGCGGCGTCCCCGCGGGATCGGAAAGGCTGACCTGGGCATCTCCGTGCTCGACGCTAAAACCCACGCTCACCCGCGGACGCTCCGTCTCGTCCGCCAAGTAGAAAAGCGGTGAAGCCGGCTGGGTGCCGAAACCGAAGCGCAGCCGGGTCTTGCCCGCGTCGTCGTTGATCCAGATACCGGGCCGGTTGTTGGTGTCGCTGGACAGAACGATCCGCTGCCGGTTGTTCTGATCGACGAGCACGAGCGCGCGCGTCGACAACGACGCGGACTGTGACTGCGCCTGCCGCGCGCCTCCCCAGAGGACCGCGAGAATCACCACGGCGGCGAGCCCCGCGAGCCACATCAGGCGGGTCCGGCGTTCGAACCGGGCGAGATCTTGCTGCAACGCTTGGAGTTCTCGCTCCACAAAGACCCCTCCCTACGGCGCCGACCAGAGCGTCTTGCCCGACTCGTCGGTGATCAGGACGACCGGCTTCTCGGCGGTGCTCCAGCCGAGGTAGATGCGGTCCGTGCCTTTTTCGTCGGCGAGATGCAACTCGGGCGTGGGGGCACCGGTGGACGCGAAGTCGAGGGCGCCGCGCGTCTTGCCGTTCTCGTCGAGCAGCAGGAGCTGGGGGCTGTTGCGCTCGATGCTGAATCCCATGCTGAGCCGCAGCCGGCCCGCCTCGTCGTTGAGCCCGATCAGCGGACGGCCGACTTCCTTCCCGAAACCAATGAACATCCGGTCTTTCCCGGCGTCGTCCCGCAGCCAGATCGCCGGGTGGTTGTTGGTATCGAACGACAGGATGATCCGGTCCCGGCCGTTCTGGTCCTGGACGGCGATCCGCCGCGCCACGAGTGCGTTGGATTGGGACTGTGCCTGCTGCGCGCCCATCCACAGCACCGCGATCACGACCACGGCCACAAGCCAGCTCAACGATGTGATGCGAAGCCTGCGTTCCGCGCGCGCCAACCGCGCCCGGATCGCTTCTATGTCCTCGGGTCTCACGTTGCTGCCTCCTCTGGTACGTCGATTGACCGCGCCTCAACTATCCAGATACGGGCCGCCGGCACGGCGGCCCTGCCGGGCGCGCGTAGTCGTTCGGGTGGCCCCGTCAATCGCGCAGACGCGGATCGAGGGCGTCGCGGATGCCGTCGCCGAGCAGGTTGAAGCCGAGGACGGCGACGGAGATCGTGAGCCCCGGCGCCAGCACGAGCTGCGGAGCCACGCCCAAAAAGTCGCGTGCCGTCGCCAGCATGGCGCCCCACTCCGGCGTCGGCGGCTGGATGCCGAGCCCGAGGAAGCTGAGCGACGAGGCGATCAGGATCGCGGTACCGATGCGAAGGCTTACGAGGACGAGTATCGACGGGAGCGCGACCGGGAACAGGTGGCGCGCCATGATACGGCTGCTGCGCGCGCCGAGCGCGCGCGCCGCCATCACGAACTCCTGTCCCATCGCCGAGAGCGCCGGGCCCCGCACAAGGCGCGCGAAAGTCGGGATGCTGTAAAGGCCCACGGCGAGGACGACGTTCCAGAGCCCCGGGCCGAGCGCGGCGGCGATCGCGATCGCCAGGAGAAATCCGGGGAACGCCAGGATGATGTCGACGATGCGCATCGAGACGTTGTCGAACTGCCGGCCGTAGAACGCCGTCGCGATGCCCCAGGCCGATCCCAGGAGCGCGCCCAGGCACGTCGCCACCAGGCCCATCCCGAGCGAGTACCGGGTGGCGGCGATGAGCCGGCTCAGGATGTCGCGGCCGAAATCGTCCGTCCCGAGCAGGTGCGCCGCCGACGGCGGCGTCAAGGTGTGGTTGTAATCGACGGCCGTCGGCGGGTACGGCGCCACCCAGGGGCCGCCGAGCATCGCGAGCGCAAAGACCGCCGTGATGACGGCTCCCACGACCGCGGTCCGCCGGCGCACGAAGCGGTTCCAGGAGCGGGCGCGCGGCCGCCGCGCCGTCACGGGCGGAGCGGGAAGGACCGCGGCGCTACGCATAACTGACCCGCGGATCGAGCGCCGCGTACAGCAGGTCGACGGCCAGGTTGATCAGGAGAAACTCGAGCGCGAACAGCAGGATCTCCGCCGTCAGCACGGGATAGTCGCGGAACGAAATCGACTGGATCAAGAGCCATCCGAGGCCGGGGTACGTGAACACGGTCTCCACGATGATGGCGCCGCTCAGCACGAACCCGAACTGCAGCCCGACGAGCGTGAGCACCGGGATCAAGGCGTTGCGCAGCGTGTGATGCGCCAGCACCCAGGGCTCCCGCACGCCCTTCGCGCGCGCGGTACGCACGAAGTCCTCGCCGAGCACTTCAAGCAGGCTGCTGCGCGTGAAGCGGGCGATCGCCGCGGCCGCCCCCACGCCCAGCGTCACCGCGGGCAGGACCAGGCTGCGAAGCCCCGCCGTCGTTCCGCCGGTCGGAAACCAATGCAGGTCCACGGCGAAGACGTAGATCAGCAAGAGACCCAGGAAAAACGACGGCGTGCTGACGCCGAGGACGGATCCGACGGTACTCGCGTAGTCGCCGAGCGAATTCCGCCGCACCGCCTGCAGGATGCCGACGGCCATGCCGAGCGCCACGGCGAGGACCGTGCTGGCCAGCGACAGCACGAGCGTCGGTTGCACGTAGTGCGAGATGGTTGATCCGACGGGCTCGCGTCCGGTACGAGCGGCCGAAGTCGCCGACGAGGGCGCCGCGCACGAAGATAACGTAGCGCACCGGCCAGGGCTGGTCGAGCCCGAGGCGGGCGCGCATCGCCTGCACGTCCTCGAAGGTGGCGTCGGGCCCGGCCAGCAGGCGGGCGGGATCGCCCGGAAGGAACTGATTGAAGACAAACGTCCCGAGCGAGACTCCGAAGAGAATCGGAATCATCTGCCAGAGGCGCCGGCCGATATATCGGAGCACGGAGGCTGCTCGAGGGTGGCGTTACCGCGGCGCCTGCCGGCCGGCAGGCGCCGCGAGGGATGATCCTACGGTCCTGTCAATTCCGCGTTGCGCAGATCCACGATCCCGCCGCCCAGCGTGTACATCCCCTTGATGTTGCTGCGCTGGGCCGAGAATATCTGCGTGTTGTTCAGCCAGATCCACGGGGCGTCGTTCCAGATCATCTGGTCGGCCTGCGCGCAATCGGCGGTGCGCTTGCGCTGATCGGCCGTCGCCGGCGCCGCCTGGATCAGCGCGTCCACCTTCGGGTTCTTGACCCGCCTTGTCATACCGACCGCCCCTCCGGACGCAGGGATGAACGGTCTCATCCCCGTCGCCGGGGGCGTGACCGGTAGATCGAACCTACAACGATACGCGCGACAACACCTGCTGCAGGCGGGCCAAGTCCGCGTTGCCGCCGCTCACCACCGCGGCCACACGGGCGTCGGCCGGGACGGCCACCCGGCGGGCGAGCAGCGCGGCGATTCCGGCGGCCCCGGCCGGCTCGGCCAGCAGTTTCGCGTATTGCAGCACGGCGCGGACGCCCTCCGCGATCTCCTCGTCGGACACGAGCACCACCTCATCCACCAGCGCGCGCACGTGCGCCAGGGTCTGGTCGCCGGCGATCGGCGCCGTGAGGCCGTCCGCGATCGTCGCGACGCGCTCGAGCGGAACCGGCCGTCCCGCCCGCAGGGCGTCTGTCACGGTCGGCGCGCCCTCCGGCTCGACGCCGATGACGCGGGTCGAGGGGCGCGCCCGCTTGACCGCGGCCGCGATGCCGGAGATCAGGCCGCCGCCGCCGACCGGCACGACGACCACGTCGACGTCGGGCAGATCCTCAAGGATCTCGAGCCCGACCGTGCCCTGCCCGGCGATCATAAACGGATCGTTGTACGGGTGCACGAGCGTGAGTCCGCGCGACTCCCGCAGCTCGTGCATTTTTTCGAGCGCCTCGTGCACCGAGCCGTGCAGGACCACTTCGGCGCCGTACCCGCGGCTCGCCGCGACTTTCGTCGGGTTGGCGCTTTCCGGCATCACGACGACGCACCGCAGACCCTCGACGGCCGCCGCGTAGGCGAGCGCCTGCGCGTGGTTGCCGGCGGAGATCGTGATGAGTCCCCGCCGCTTCTCCTCGGACGTAAGGCTGTGGAGCTTGTTGAACACGCCTCGCGGCTTGAACGATCCCGTCTTCTGCAAGTTCTCCGCCTTCAGGAAGAGCCGCGTCCCGGTCTGGCGGCCGAGCAGCGTGGCCGAGAACAGCGGGGTGCGGTGCACGCGGCCCGCGATGACCTCGCGGGCGCGGCGCACGTCGTCGAGCGAAACGAGCGGAGAGGCGCTCATGCACACAGATACGGTCACGTCGAGGCGCAGCCCTTGTTGAAAGGAGTCGTCCATGGTGCCTGGCGGCAACGCCACACAGAATGAAAAACAGCGCAGACAGTGAAGGCAGCATCTGCGGCGGGGAAGCGAGGTCGTCCCATCCTTGGTGCCGAGAGCCCGTAAAGG
>Ga0207416_1002961_pt1 | contig 17181 bp, 16 predicted proteins | sample PaiPotPPM11metaG_FD_184107 | JGI IMG/M metagenome (GOLD analysis project Ga0207416, IMG submission 184107) | Iron sulfur acid spring bacterial and archeal communities from Banff, Canada, to study Microbial Dark Matter (Phase II) - Paint Pots PPM... ...
GTCGACGCTTGAGAACGGCAGGAGTCGCACCCGTCTCACGGGGCGACCGGTGAGATGGGAGAGGATCGCAGGCGAAAGGAGATCATCGACACTCTCGAAGAGCGCGTGTGCATCTGTCATCGGAGCTGAGCTGCTCGGCACGTTCGTCTCCGCCGTGATATCTCCTCGTCCGGCCACCGATCACGCTCCGGTGCAGCTACGGTCCGAATTCATACACCGTTCTGCTTCAAACTGTCCACGCAATTGGTGTCTCCTCGCCTCTTCAAGACACAGCGTACACATCATAGCGTACCTCGGCCCGCTTACCTCGCCACCGGTGAGATAGAGGTTGACGCGCAGTCCGTCCGGTACCGGACCAATCACCTCCGGGGGAGCTCCAGTCCCACGTTGTACGAGAATATGTGCTCCAGGCGATACTCGATCTTGGTTTGTCCTTCCTTCGTGTGCCATGCGGGTCGGTGCGTCTCAGTTCCTCATGTAGGCTTGATGTTCTGATTCAGCTGGAAAAAGTTGGTCGGATCGTACTTGTTCTTCAGCGCGACCAACCGATCGTAGTTGGCGCCATAGGCCTGCTTTACTCGCTCCTCGCCTTCCAGGCTCAGGAAGTTGACGTAGACCGCGTCAGCTGCGAAGGGCTGCATCGCTTCCCAGAGCGCGCGGGTCCAGCGGATATTGGACGTGCTGACCTGTGAGGAGTGGACAGCGTTAGGCGCAGCAGGCGGTAGGTTCCTGCTGACCAGCTCTCGTCATCGGCAATGTCGGAAGGCTTCGACGAGTCGAAGAGGAGCTATGGTGGAACTGCGAGCGAGCGCTGTGACGAGGGAGACGGGTGAGGGCTCAGGAGTATGATCCTGGCTTTCGGACCGGTCTAGTGAGCACACGCCTGTCTCGGGGAGCACCAGCTGGACGTCTCGCGCGCTCTCCCAGTGACCGGTGAGCGCTGCGACGATGGAGCGCACCTGCTCGTAGCCGGTGAGCAGGAGAAAGTTTGGCGCCCGACCATAGCTCTTCACACCAACGATGTAGAGGTCGCGCTCTGGATGTGACAGCTCATCAACGCCGTGCGGTGGCACAGTGCCACAGCTGTGGACGTTGGGATCAATCAGGGGAGCAAGCTCCGCCGCGCTTTCCACGGTTGGATCGATGGCCACCCGAAGCTCGCCCAGCATGGAGAGGTCGGGCCGGAAGCCGGTAGCGCTGATGATCTCATCGACTGCCGGCAGCTCGCCGTCTCGATGGAGAACCACGATGCCACCATTGCCGGCCACGAGCTTGCGCACTTGGATTCCGGTCAGCAGACGAACATGGCCATTGGCAAGCAGCTCACGGATGCGTGCACCAAGCGCCCCTCGAGCCGGGAGCTGGTCGCGCTTGCCTCCGCCGAAGAGCTGGTTGATCTGCTGCCGGCGCACCGCCCAGAAGATCGTTGTCGTGGGGGCGTCTTCAGCAAGGGTCGCCAGATCCAGAATGGCGTTGAAAGCTGAGTGGCCGCTTCCCACCACCAGGGCCTGACGGTCGACATAGCGGTTCCGCTCTGACCCGAGGACATCGGGGATGCCGTAGAAGATGTGCTCTGCAAAGCGCTGCTCACCAGCAGCCGGAACACCGCTTGCCCCAAGGGGATTGGGGTTGTGATACGTACCCGAGGCGTCGATGACTGCTCGAGCAAGCACGTCCTCTTCCTCGCCATCCGCGTACTGAATGCGAAGCACAAAGGGTGCATCGTCTCGTCCGGAAGTCTTCATCTTGTCAAGGCCCTGGCGGGATACGGACAGGACACGGGTCTGGAGCCGAATATGAGGCCGAATCTGCGGCAGGTCTGCCAGGGGTTGGAGGTACTCCTCGACCAGCTCCCCACCAGTGGGGTAGGCGTCGAGATTCACACCGGTCTCAGCCGCCTCTGTAGACGCTGCAGTAACACGTACTCGTGGGAAACGCCAGCCGGTCTCCTCCAGGAGCTGCCTGGCGACCGCATCGACGTTGTACTTCCAGGGGGAGAAGAGGCGCACGTGGCTCCACGAGCGGACTGAGGCACCAATGGAATCGCCTGCTTCAAAGACGACAAACGGCTCATTGCGGGCAGCAAGGTGTGCAGCCGCAGCAAGTCCCACCGGACCGGCACCGATGACAGCGGTTAGCAATGATGGTTGGGTCACTTCACGATCTCCTCACTGGCGCGGCCGAGGAGACCCTCGAGCTTCTTGCGGTCAAAGCCGACAACGATGTCCCCGTTGATCGTTGTGATTGGTGTGGACATGTAGCCGAGCTCTGAGAGCTCCTCGAACGCATGGTCATCCTGCGCAACGTCGCGCTCAAGGTAGGCAATGCCCTTGCGGGCAAGAAAGTGTTTCAGCGCGGTGCAGTAAACACAGCTGGGCTGCGTGTAGACAATGACCGAGGGTGTTGAGTGTGTCACGCGGGACCTCCTAATGTATCGATATATATCGATGTATCACAGCAAAAAAAGAGCTACTTATTGCTCAGATGGCTCGAACAGACTGGGGCACTCCGTACACCGTGTTTCGTAGACCTTTTGGGCAAGGGCAAACAGGACTGGGTTGGGTGCAACGAGTGCAAGACAGGCGCACGCCGGCCGGAGAACCTTCTTCTCATCGGTAACGATTGCTGGCTCGGTTGACAGTACCACAATGTATCTCCTCATCGATGTTTATCGATCTATCTGCCGCTAGCATCGCACTCGGGATGCCAATGCGCATCTGCCAAAGGCTCTAGACCCACGTATGACAAATGGCGGAGAAGGCGCTGCGAACTGCGAAAGGGACGGGGATCGCCAAACGCACGTGGAGCGCGGCGCAGTACACTGAACTCCTCCGTTGATCGGGGCTCTGTAGCTATGAGCAGCAGGAAGGCCCACAGCAACCACTGCTTCGAGCGGCAACCGGCAGCTCCTGCTCGACAACCGGCGCATTGACTGCTGACAGAGGTTTGGTCGCGCGGACAAAGGCGGCAGCGATCTTGCCGTCCCCTGCTTCCCAACCGGCCGGCAGGCTGCTGGTATCCAGCTCCACCTCTGCGGCGGTATAGCGCCGGGTTATCTCGATGCTGACGTCCTCAAAGCCCGCCTCGTGCAGGAGCTGGGCGTAGACGTCCTTCTCGAGGGCACCGGCAATGCAGCCTACCCAGGACTCCATGTTCGATCGTAGCTCCGCTGGAACAGGTCCATCGGAAACGACATCGGAGACGGCAAATCGGCCACCGGGTTTCAGAACCCGGAAGGCATCACGAAGGACCAGGGACTTGTCGGCGGCAAGGTTAATGACGCAGTTGCTAATGACTACATCAACCGAGTTTGCCGGCAGGGGAACGTCCTCGATGCGTCCCTTGAGGAAGGCAACATTGGTTGCGCCGGCCTTGGCCCTGTTCTCGAGAGCCAGCGCCAGCATCTCATCGGTCATGTCGACACCAAACACAAACCCGGTCGGACCAACGCGCCTGGCCGAAAGCAGCACATCGATCCCACCGCCGGAGCCAAGATCAAGGACCGTCTCTCCCTCTTTGAGGTCAATGAGAGCCGTGGGATTACCACAGCCGAGCGAGGCCAGCACCGCTTTCTCGGGCAAGTCGTGCGTCTCATCGGTGGTGTAGAGGTTATCGGTGATGGCGTCGCCGGTTGCGGCCGCGGAGCAGCACTCCGCTGAGCAGCAGGGTGCGTCGCCGGTGCGCTGGCCCTGTTGGGCGATCCGTGCCGCTTCGGCGTAGCGCTCGCGCACACGCTCGGTAATGTCGGCTGCGGGAGTCGTGTCGTCGGTTGTCGTTCCTTGAGTCATGATTGCCTCCTTCTACGGGCTGGAATCGAACTGTAATGCGTGGCTGGTCCTAAAACGGGCGGATGAGGCCGGAGCGGTAGATACTCTGTCGCTCGGCTTCACGCCGAGCCTCATAGCGGGATGCCGGGGTGCAGACGGAGCTGCAGGCCTCGCAAAACGTCGTGTGCTGCAGCTCGGCCGTTTCAGCTCGAGCGCGGATCTGTGCGAGGAATCGTCTCATGGTGCTCTCCTTATCGATAGTTGTCGATGAATGGTCGTAAAAAAAGGGTATCAGGCAAGGGATTGAACAGCGTCAAGCAGACTCCTTCCGGCAGCGGTTGCCCAGTAGTAGGACCAGATGCCTCGCTTCTCGGTGTCGATCAGTCCAGCGTCGCGCAGGATCTTGAGGTGATGGCTAATCGTGGGCTGATTCTGGGGAAACTGTGGCGTCAGGTCGCAGACACAGAGCGGGTCACTCTGCTGCGCAAGGAGATCCAGCATGCGGAGGCGCGTTGCGTCGCCAACTGCTTTGAGCCGATCGGCCAGCGCGGCTGTCTGCGGCTCCGTCAGACTGGGAGGTGTCACCGGAGCGCAGCATGGCTCGTTCTTGTGGCGAACCGGCAAAAGAGGTAACGTATTCGTCGCTCGCATGCCCTCAGCTTAACAGACGTATCGACATGTGTCAATGGTAACTTTCTCTGCTTTTGAAACAGTGCGAAGATGTTTCCTTACTCAAGGTGTGTAGTGGTGCGGGCTAGGCGGGTGCGGTCCGGTAAAGCCCGACGCACGGTGGTTCCCTCCCGAGAGCGTAGAGCATTCGAGCCCGGACCGGGCCCGCAAGCGCCTCGGATGCCTCGACCACGAGCAGGTCGTCGGGTCTCCCGACGATCTTCGGCACACGCCGTTAGCATTACCGTCGAGCTCGATGCGCCATGCTAAGGTGGAAACGCCCGTGCTCGGAAACACGACGACATCTGCCAATTGGCCACAAGGAGTAGGGTCAGCCCATGCGGCGAGTCATGGTGGCGCTTCTGGTGACTGCGCTTGCCTTCACCGTTCTGGCTGTTCTCACTGACGCCCACCAGGGTACATCGAACGCCGAGGGACACCAGGCAGCGTCGAGCACCTCAGCCTATCCGATCAAGCACATCATCATCATCGATAAGGAAAACCGCTCCTTCGATGAGATGTTCGGTCGCTTCCCCGGCGCCGACGGAGCCACCCACGCTCTGCTGTCCTCCGACAAGCTTGTCCCTCTTGGCCACACCCCGGACCGCCTCCTCCTCGACGTCGGACACGCCGGAGAGGCAGCGGCGCTGGCAGTGAACAACGGGAGGATGAATCAGTTCGGCCTCTTGCCGGGCGCGACGCAGGACGGCAGGGACGTGGCCGACTCGCAATATTATGAGTCGGATATTCCGAACTACTGGAAGTACGCCAAAGCCTTTACCCTGGATGACCACTTCTTCTCCACCATCATGGGGCCCAGCTTCCCCAACCACGTCATCACCGTGGCTGCCACCTCGGGGAACACCACGGACAACCCGCACGGGCAGCTCGTGCATGCCTGGGGCTGCGACGGTGGCAAGGAATCGTTCGTCAACGGCATCAAGCCGGACGGAACGCGATTTGTGACCCATCCCTGCTTCGACTTTCAGACGCTTCCGGATCTGTTCCAGAAGTACCATGTCTCCTGGAAGTACTACGCACCGCCGCAGTTCGCATCGGGCTACGTGTGGTCCGCCCTTGACGCCATCAAACATATCCGGTACGGGCCCCTGTGGAAGACCAACGTCGTGCGCGACACCACCTTCGTGAGCGACGTCCAGCACGGCAAGCTGCCGCAGGTGAGCTGGCTGGTGACCAATGCCTTCGAGAGCGACCATCCGCCGGCGGCGATCTGCCGGGGTGAGGGGTGGACGGTGCGGATGATCAACGCGGTCATGAAGAGCCCGTACTGGAAGGACACGGCTATCTTTCTGACCTGGGACGACTTTGGTGGGTTCTACGATCACGTCCCACCACCAAAGCTGGATGTGATCAGCCTGGGGCCGCGTGTCCCCACCATCGTGCTCTCGCCCTATGCCCGCCCGCACTTCGTCGACCACCGTCAGCTGGAATTCGACTCCCTGAACAAGTTCATCGAGCAGGACTTCGGCCTGCCCGCGCTGACCCAGCGAGATCGAAGCGCCCCGCCGATGCTCACGTCCTTCGATTTTCACCAGAGGGCGAACCCGCCACTCGTACTGACGCCGCGCCACTGTCCCAAGAGCGACTACATCACCTCCGCTCCGCTGTCGGGAACGGTGGTGCGCGTGCAGGTCACGGGCCAGCTGCACACGGTCATCATCAGACTATCCGGGAGTACACTCGCCACCATCCTCTTCGGTCCCTCCTACGACCTACGGGACGCCGACCACGACCGGCTGACCTTCGGGCAGTTGAGTCCGGGCGACCACGTCGTCACCAGCGCGACGCCGGATCCCCAGCGTGCCTTGGTGTACACGGCGTTTAGCCTGATGGACCGGTCCATCAGATCGCTGAAGGACCAGAAGGCTCTGATTACTTCCCTGTTTGGAGACCGATCCTCCTTTACCGTCCGGATCGGGAAGGACAGCTTCGTGGTCGTTCTGGACCGCACGACCACCATCGTCGAGCCCGACGGATCCCATGGCACCCGGGAGGACCTGCAGACCAGCCAACCGGTCACGATCAGCGGGCTGCTCAACGTGCAGACCAAAACGGTCATCGCGACCACGACCGTCCATCTCCTATCCACATCGAAGCCGCCCGTCAGCGTCTCCGTCACCCACACCACGGTCAAGCCCGGCGACACGCAGACCGTCACGGTAACTGCGCCGGCGAACAGCAAAGTTACGCTTGAGCTGCGCTACGCCAGCGGCACGACCAAGACGGTGCGCCTGGCCGCGGACCGGCATGGCACGGCGCACTACACCTTCCAGGTTCCGCTCGGGGTGAACAGCCTCTCATCGCAGAAAGCTGCCGTCGTGGTGACGTCCAGTGCGGGCCACGCCACGACCACCTTCACGGTGAAACGCGCGCCGGTCGAGGTCTACCTGGCCCATCGATCGGTGAAGCATGGGGCTTCACAGACGCTCGCTATCCTCGGTCCCCACAAGGTCTTGGCCACGGTTGAGGTGCTGTGGCCGGATGGACGCTACACGACCCACTCCCTGCACCTGGACTCACGAGGACGGGGCACCTACACGTTTCAGGTCCGCAGTGTCAGCAGCCACCTGAAGAGCCACAGCGCCAGCGTCGAAGTCACGGTGTCTTTGCCCTCGGGCATCGAGGCTGCGGTCGCCAGCTTTCAGATCCAGTAGCAACATGCAGAATTTTGGGGCTAACACTTGCTGCGCGTACCAACTACCAGATCCGGTGATGCGCGCAAGGATGCTCCGGCGCTGCCTGTCGCGTGGTCACGCCGACGGCGTGAACTGTTTGGTGGCGTACACGAGCAGGTTGATCCGCTTTTTGGTCCCGTACACTGCGGCGTAGTCGCCGACTTTGACACCGGCGACGGCCGCGTCCCGATCGTAGGGCATGAAGCGCGTGTTCGGGGTCAGGGTCACGTTGATCGCTCCGGCGCTGGCGGTAACGGTCGCGCTGGTGTCGCCGAGGCTGCTCAGGGTCCCAGCGGCGACAAGGCGGCCGGTAGGCGTAGCTGTTCCCGTTCCCGCTCCCTGTCCCTGTGTGGGAGGAATGAGCGCAGTCTTGGGATGCTCCGAGAGGATCATGGGCGACCGCGGCTTCTGCTTGAAGTCGAAGTCCTTGAGCAGGTTGCCGAGCACACCCATGTTCTCGCGCACGTCAGGACGGGAGTCCGGACGTCCGTCCGTTTGTGGATCCAGGCGCTGGCCGCCCAGGAAGTCATCCTCGATGAACTTCAGATAGGCATCGTGGCTCAGCGTCTGATGGTCAAGATACCCCTTCTTGGCGTAGGGGCTGATGACCAGGCCCGGCACCCGCAGGCCGTAGCCGTTCTGATCGACCACCGGTGGCTTCACGTGGTCGTAGAATCCGCCCCAGTCGTCCCACGTGAGGAAGATGGCGCTGCTCTTCCAGTCCGGGCTCTCCATCACGGCGTTGATCAGACTCGTCACATAAGTCTGCCCCTGGCTCACCAGTCCCGGGGGATGCTCACTGTCCGCGATCTGCGGCACGATCCAGGACACCGCCGGCAGCGTACCAGCGCTGGCCGCAGTGTAAAAGTTCGAGAGGTCCTGGACCTGACCTTGCTGGTTGTCCTGGTGCACATCGGCAAAGCCGGGCAGGACGTTCCAGATATAGGGGACACCCGGGGTGTTGACCGTGCCGAATCCGACTCCCGACGATCCCTGGTCCAGGTAATAGCCCCAGCTTACGTGGTGCTTGTTCAGGAGATACGTGAGGTCGGTCCATGCATAGGGCGTGGCACCGGGTTTCGTCCACCAGGAGACGCCGGCCAGCGAACTCTTGCAGCTCATGGGGTTGGTGGGATCGCTGCACGAGGCTGACCAGCCGGAGACCATGGCAAGGTGCTGCGGCAGGCTCCAGGTGGCGATGGGCTCGAACAGGTGGTCCTGGAGCACGAAGTGGCGGGCGTAGCTCCAGTAGCTGGGGATGTCGCTGCCATCGTGATAGCCCATGACCTCCGCCACCCTGCCGTTGGTGCCGTTGATGCAGACAGGGTTGGCGGGGTTGGCGCAGCCCGTTCTGCCCGCGAGCGCTGTCTTGACGAAGCCATCCATCTTGCCGCCATCGACATCCGAGACCGCACTCGGCGCGACATGTGGCCCACCTCCGTTCCGATCCAGGTGGTTGAGGTATGGCTTGATGCACTGGTTCGTCTGCGGATCGGGGGCGCAGACCGTCGGCACCCCATTCTGCATGGGAATGCCGTCCGCCCCGGGGTAGGTTCCGAAGTAGCTATCGAAGGATCGGTTCTCTTGCATGATGATGATCACGTGTTTGATCTTGTGGATACCGCCCTTCGACGCCAGGCCCGGGTCCGGCGCTGCGCTATAGCGGCTGCTTGCCTGGGTGTAGCTGTACCCCGCGACCGCTGCCAGGACGATGGAGCAGGCAGCCAAGATGCTTGCGATTACCTTCATGGAGTCCCCTTCCCATCGGAGGATACGTAGTGCCGGCCACTTCCACTGTAAAAGGCGGATCTTAGCCGCAGGTTTCTTCTGGCTTACAAATTCCTGAACTTGCCCGTCGACCCTCACTCCCGCAATTCTCAGCGTCGCGAGCCCCAGGCAGGAGATTCCTGTTTGTAGTACTGGCAGTGAGGTGTGGCTCGGCCTCACAGTTGTCGCGACGGTGTTGCTTGCCTATGGGAAGGGTAGCACCGGCCAGGCACTCGGCAACCCCGTCCTGCGAATGGAGTCGAAGGTGACTGTCGTTGACGGGATTCTGGCGGCCTCGGTGCTCATGGACATTGTGATCAACGCCGCCTTCGGATGGTGGTGGACAGATCCCCTTGCAGGACTGGTCATTGTCTTGTACGGTCTCGGAGAGGAATACAGGGCTCTGCAGCGCGAACCGTAGCCGGTCGGCTCGATCCGCGCTCTACGCCTTGCGACGTGTCCGATCGCGCCTTGAGTGCTCGGGCTGGTCTGCGGACTTCCGAATTCGCTTCCCGTGCGACTGGTCATGCATAGGTATCAGATCTGTCGCTTCAACGGGATGGAGCAGGTCATCGGGAGTGGTGACAGCACTGTTCCCATCTTCTCCACCGTCGAGGGAGCGGTCTTCTACATCGATATCAAGCTCGAGCAATCCTGCTTCCACGCGTTCGATGTAGCGCAGCGTCAGCAACCGCTTCGAGAGCCGCTCCACTTGCCCTGGTTGGAGCGCCTGACTGAGCTCAACGTGCAATATGGCCGTATCACCCGCGCCGGGCAGGACCGTGGTCTGCCGCACTCGCACTCCCAGCCGTCCAAGGGCAGCCAAGGTTTTGCCAACGGCCTCGTTGTCATCACGCAGGTGAATCGTCAGACCGCGCGACTCTTCGAGAAACCGTAGCCGCGATTCCCATCGCTGCAGCGGTACGAGCGTAAAGAGAATCAGAACCACCGCGACGATGGCCAGTCCCGCCATTCCCACTCCCACCGCGATTCCCACACCGGCAACTCCCCAGAGGCTTGCAGCCGTCGTCATACCCCGAACTGTGGCCCCGTGCCGCAGGATGGCACCTGCGCCGAGGAAGCCAATCCCGGACACGACATAGCTCGCGACACGCATTGGATCAGTATTGGTGTGGTGCAGCTCTGCGAAGCCATACCCTCCGGCCAGTGTCATCAAGCAGGCACCGACACCCACCAGGATGTGCGTTCGTAGTCCACTCGCCCGATCGTGCCTGGAGCGTTCCAGGCCGATCGCTCCGCAGAGCACGAGCGCGATGGCCAGTCTGGCAACGATGGTAAGATCCAGCCGGCCAATGACGAGCACCCCTACTCGACTCAGGGCATCCTGGCCGGACAAAAGGATCATCGAGGCGGCCATGCCTTCCACGTGATTGGCTGGGGCGCTCCTAGTCCGCGGACAGCGCCGAAACAATTTCGAAACAATTCATCCATACCGTAAGGGTAGAACACCGAACAGATCGCGCGCTTGGTCGACCGGACATCCCACTACAACCAGCGCTTCCCATCTCAGCAGGCCAGTGAGTGTGGCGCGAGCTCGTCGACACCGGGCGCACAACAAGGAGAAGAGAGCAATGCGTGAGCATACGAACATCGGGCCGAAGGGCCAAGGCAGCGTCGGGCAGCAGGAGGATCGTGCGGCGCGGTTGTCCCGTCGTGACATGTTGAAGGCGGGGGGAGCGATTGCCCTGGGCCTCACGGGCGTCGCGGCCACCCCTGATCGGAGTTTTGGGGTTGACGAGCGCCCGACCACCACACCACTCGACGCTTCCCTGATTCGACTCGCGACCGTGAGGACAATCAGCGACGGCGGACTCCTGAAGAGCCTTATCACCCAGCTTCAGGCGCACACCGCATATCGCGTTGCGGTGTACGTGGGTGAAGACGTCTACAAGCGGGCTCGCGCTGGAAAGGCTGATCTGGTCTTCTCGCACTTTGGGCACAAGGATGCGGAGGCGTTTATCACCGAAGGTCTGGGTCAGTGGCCTCGCTCGGTCCTCTTCAATCAAATCGCCCTCCTTCTCCCTGCTCGTGATCCAGCCCGAGTCCGGGGCGCTGTCGATCCTGTGCACGCGTTTGCCCGTATTGCTCATGCGAGGGCGCCGTTTGTCGTCAACAACATGGAAGGCTTGCGATACCTGACCGAAACGCTCTGGTACGCGGCTGGTCGTCCCGCCCAGAAGGGATGGTACCTCGATAGCGGGCTGCGAGGGGTACCAGCTATGCAGGTGGCTGCGAAGAAGGGTGGCTACACCCTCTGGGGCGTGACGCCGTTTCTCGTCTCCCAGAAGCGAAACCGCCTCCCGCTTCACCCCCTGCTCTTCGATGATCCGCTCTTTCAGCGGATCATGGTGTCTGTCGTGGTGAATCCGCGGAAGTTCCCTGGGGCCAATGTGGCTGGCGCGCTGGCGTTCCAACAGTATCTGCTTCAACCAGAAACGCAAGCACGGATCCAGACCTTTCGGTTTCCCGGTATCCCCCAACCACTCTTTCGGCCCGCAGGCCGCAATAACGCGCCACAGCTGCTACCGCACTAAAACAACGGGCTCAGCGCGCGAGATTGAGGGTCAGTTCGTCTAGTTCCTGCGTCCTTGGATGGACACATCCGTCAGGTTCGACGCGGTATACACCAGAGCTCGCTGGGGATCCGGCGTCCCATTGGTAACGATCCGATCTCCAGGGGTGATCTGCTGGAAACTCAGCCGGTTCCCCTGACTGTCCCGGAGCCTGAACCCTGGACCGAAGAGCACTGTCACCAGCATATTGCCTCCTATGCGCAGGACGATACTATGGAGGGAGTGCTCGACCCTGGCTCTGACGACCAGGCCCGAGAGCCGCGTCGAGGTGCTATACGCGCTCCTGGGACAGGTGCGTGGTCGGAGCACAAGCGGCCGTAATGGCTCCTGGTGAAAATCGAACGAGGAGAGCATGGAGCGAGCGTTCCGATCACGGTTGGTCAGGGATGGCAGGTGGAAGTCGTCTTCGATAAAGCGCAGAAGGGAGTCGAACTCGAGCTGCGTGTGATCGACGTAGTGCGACCTCGCATAGGGTGAGATCACGATGGACGGGACACGCGGTCCGAGGCTGATGTAGTCCGTCTTCGGCGGGGCAACGTGATCGTAGAAGCCACCGAAGTCGTCCCAGGTGAGGAAGATGGCTGTATTTTTCCAGTACCGGCTCTGCATCACCGCGTTGATGACGTTGACCGACCAGCGCTCGCCGACGCAGATGGAGGCAGGTGGATGATCGCTTTCCTGGGCATCGGTGACGAGCCAGCTCACCTGTGGTAGGTGACCGCTCTGGACATTGCTGATGAAGGTCGTGTCCCTGGCCACGTTTGTCTGCCAGAGTGAGGAATACCGGATGTGCTTGATGGCATCGAGCGCGTTCCAGACGTAGCCAAAGGAGTACTGCGGTGGTGAGTAGTACTTCCAGGACACGTGGTACTGCTGGAAGAGGTCGGGCATCGTCTGAAAGTCGAAGCAGGGATGGGTCAGGAAGTGCTTTCCATTTGGTGCGATGCCAACGACCACCGAATGCGATCCGCCATCACATCCCCAGGCCCGAACGAGCTGCCCATGGGGGTTGTCGATCGTGTTTCCCGAGGTAGCTGCGACCGTGATCAAATGATTGGGGAAGCTCGGCCCCATGATGGTTGAAAAGAAGTGATCATCTAATGTAAACCGTCGAGCGTACTTCCAGTAGTTCGGAATGTCGGATTCGCTGAGCTGCGTGTCGGCGATATCCTGTCCGTCTTGCCAGGCGCCGGGCAGACTGTCGAATCGATCCATCTTGCCGTGATCGACAGCCAGCATGGCCGATGGTCCGCTGTGGCTAATATCCAGCATCATGCGGCCTGGTGTGTGCCCAAGTGCAACGACTCGTCCCGACGACAGTTGCGCGCGGGAGGCTCCGACTGCTCCCGGGAAGAGGCCAAACATCTCGTCAAAGGACCGATTCTCTTTGTCGATGATGATGATGTGCTTGATGGGATACTGCGCTCTATGGGTTGCCTCCGGCTCACCACGGAGAGAGAGGTACACGATACCCAGCACGAGCGAAACGCCAGTCCCGGCAAAGAGGATCATCAGCCATTGCCTGATCTTCATAGGGCGGCATCCAGTGCCGCCCAGGCGACGAGGACACCGACGGCTCCTCTACCAGGTACCGGCCATTCATCCGAGACTTCATACCGAGCGGGCAGATGTGGGTCAAGCAAGCCGATCACTCCTCGAAGGATAGTGAGTAGGGAGCATTACCGTCCGGCAACAATTCCAACTGCTGCGCCCAGGGCGATGAGCGCCGGCGATGCGAGTGGCCGCCAGATCAGAAGAGGAAACGCCACCGCTGCGAGTATAACGGTCAATGGATCGTGCAGGGCAGTGTGGGCAAGCAGCACGGTGACACCCGCGATCAGACCGAGGGCGCCCACGTTGACCCCATCGAGAACGGCGCGGGCGCTGGCGTGTGCCTGCACCAGCCGGACGATGTGGTCGAGGAAGGGGACCAGACAAAACCCGGGAAGGAAGATGCCAAGCGTCGCGACGAGCGCTCCGGGGACGCCCGCGAACAGGTAGCCGAGAAAGGTTGCCGTGGTGAAGACCGGCCCGGGCGTTGCCTGGCCAAGGGCAACCGCGTCGGCGAGCTGGGCGTTGGTGAGCCAGTGAAGACCCGCCACGAAGTCGGCATGCAGAAAGGCAAAGAGCACGTAGCCGCTGCCATACGAGACCGCTCCCAGCTTGAGGAAGGTGAGGAACACCGTGGCGAGCCGGCCGGGGTGGGCGGTGACCACTGCGAGAGGGAGCGCGACCTTCCCGGCGATCACCATCGCCGTACCGCGAGGCCGAGCCGCGACCCGGGAGAGTGAGATGAGCGCACTCGCGATCCCGGCAAGTGCCAGGAGCAGGATGGGATTGACGGAGGCGAGCGACAGGCCGAACACGCCGAGGGCGATGGGCCAGAGCGCCCAGCGCGTCAGGATCCTCTTCCCCAGATCGAGCAGCGCCCAGGCGACGATGGCGACGACCACCGGACGGATGCCGTTGAGAGCAGAGACGGCAACGTGCGTTGACCCATAATGAACGTATACCATGGCAATCCCCAGCATGATCAGCATCGCCGGAGCGATGAAGAGGGTGCCCGCCAGTACGAGGCCGAGCGGGCCAGCAAGCCGATAGCCCAGGTAGATGGCGAGCTCGGTCGAGCTGGGACCGGGGATGAGATTGCAGGCCGCGAACATCTGCAGGAAATCGCGCTCCCCGATCCAGCGACGTCGCTCCACAATCTCGCGCCGCATCAGCGCCACGTGGGCAGCCGGCCCACCGAACGCGATCAACCCCAATTTCAGGAAGAGCAGCGCAATCGAGCGAGTGGATGCCGGCCTACGGTCCTTGGACGCCGGTACCGGCTCCGCCATTGCTCCGTCGCTCCTCCATTACGTTCGTCCCGCGCCAGCGGCCGAGAAAGCCCCGCACCCATGGCCGGAATCGCCCCTCTCGATTCCTGCAACACGCGCGTCACGCGGCGATATCGACTTCCGATACTACCCCACGTGCCGGCATTTCGCGGCGGATGGCCGGCACGCCCGGAGCGAGGCGCAACGGAAGATCGGCGAGCTGGTACACGAAGTCCTGGAGGGCCAGGGGCCGGCGACGCTGCCTGGACCAGACGACATCGAGGAAGCTCAGGTGGACCCATGACCGACCGCGTGTGGTTGAGTCAGGAGCGGGGCAAACATGTCGCTCAGCCGTGTGTCCCGGTGCGGCATCGGGCGGGGCCACGGTGCCTGGCGCCTCAGGAGGTCCAGTTCAGACCCGTGCCTTGCTTCCGCACCTCTTTGATCGCCAGCCAGAGGCCACCCGCGGTCCCCAGGAGAACGAGGATGCCGACGATAGTAACAGCCCACCGCCGCTTCCAATGGATGATGATCTCGTCGGACGGGATGGTGTTCGGCAGTTTCCCTTCGGCGGCCAGCTTGATGTCGCTCGCCGCCCGCTGCTGCAGTGCGGCCACCATCGGGGCGAACGTCGCGGCGGCGACCTGGTGTGAACTCACATCGGCCAGGTGAGGATGCTGGAACGCGTCGGCCAGCACGATTCCATCACGGGCGTTGGGTGTGATCCCCATGAAACGCTCGATGGTCGGTGCAATATCCACCAGCCGAGCAGGAACGTCGGATGTGCCGACTTGCACCCCGGGGCCGGAGAACATGAGGGTTACTTGTTGCGAGCCCCAATCGGCGCCGCCATGCCGTCCCACCATCCGTGGGAGCCCACTATTGCGAGCATTCTCGCGCAGTAGAATGGCGATATCTGAGCCGGTGCTCCCCTCCGTACTGAGGAGGTAGTCGTAGGCCTTGACGAGATCGGGAAAGCCGTCCTCGACGCCAACCAGATGGTAGTTCGCTCCATCCCGGTAGTAGATGGCCGAGACGTTGTCGTAGTGCTTGTCCCAGATCGCCTTGGCCATCCGTGCATTGTGGGCCGGGTCCTTGAGCCAGATGGAGGTCATGGTGGGGCCGCCTCCACCGCCGCCGTTGGTCAGGATGATCGACTTCTGGCCCAGCGTGCTCCTAATCTGGTTGATGACTGCCTCCCGGTCCAGCACCCGGTTCTTCGACTGGATCATGCCATGGTCGGCGGTGATCACGAAGAGCGTCTTCTCGTAGATCCCCACTGTCTTGTATGCGGCCAGCAGGCGACCGAGCGCCTGGTCGAAGGACCGATGAAGGATGCCCTCATCGCGCTTCCACTGGAGTGACCAGTGGCCGATGGCGTCGATCTCAGGCAGGTTGAGCAACATACCACGGGGACGGTAGTGCTGCAGGGCCTTGATCGCAAAGTCGACGACGAGGCTGTCCTGCTGGCCCAGCAGCAGCGGAGAGTAGTATTGCGGGACGGTGCTATCGGTCTTCCCGGGTAGCGTGACGCGCAGTGAGGGGTCGTTGAGCAGGACAGAGGGAACTGGATTCGGACCCATCTGCCGGGGGACCCACTGGTTCCCTTGCCTCTGATACCAGAAGATCCACGAGGCATCCGGGCCGCCCAGGGGCCCGGCGGCGTGGAAGTGGGCACCGCTCCCTGCGATGACCAGGTCCTTGGGGTATTTCTTCCGGATTTCGCCGGCCAGCGTCGGCGTGCCCGATTCTCGAATGAGATTGAACGCCCAGTCGTTGTCGTAGGTGGAGAGATCCTGGAGGGATTCGGAGATTTTCCCGGTACTGTGGATACCCCATTCCCAATTGACCAGGCCGCCATTATCTCTGGGCAAGGATCCGGTGCCAAGAACGGCATGGTCCGGCGGGGTAATGCTCATCAAGCTGCCCACCCACGCATTCTTGTACCAACGCGCCTGCTTCATGAATGCGCGCACGTTGGGGAGTTCGTGGAGGCGGTTCGTAATATAGTCCGGCCGACCTCCGTCGAGCACGACCAGACAGACGTACTCCGCGGCCGGCGGTGCTTGCGCTGCGGCGCGTGCTGTGCCCGCGCTCAGCAGGCTCGGGATGCTGCTGGCCGTCACGCCCGCGGCCGCGAGCCCAGCGATGAACTGTCTCCGCGTCAGCCGACCCTGACGGTATCGCTCTTCTAGATCCTCAATCGTCACTTGCTTATCAGACATAGGGTCGAGTATCCCCCGACACGTCACGCTCCATTGCTTTCTCTATCAGACTATAACGTGCGCCAAAATGCTCGATTCCTTCAGGGACAATGCCCTGGCGAGCGACATATGCGCAGACGGTGTAGTATACCGTTATCGGGTACGGCTGGGCCTTCAAGGTCATCAAGGATTCAGGGACACCGATCCGCGTCGAGGGCCCGATTGGTACCTCTTCCTCGCCACCCCCGGTCACCCGGATGGTTAGGATACCGTGCGCTGCGTCCCAGCGGACGACCGAGCCTGTCTGCTCGGAAACCCCGGCGAGATCGAGGTCCCGGAGGCGGTTACCGGGATACGCGCGGTCGGGCGACGGAATGCCCACTGCGTCCACGCGGTCACCACGCTGGATGTCTCCCAGATGGATGACCTCCGCATCCGTGCTGAGCAAGACGGAGCTGCCGACGAGCACGAGCTTGGCAGGATCGGGAGAATCCGCCGTCCGCACGAAAATAGCACGCTGGTCGTGCCCGTTCACCATTGATGACACCTCGCCGGTGATCGCTGTGGTGGTGGCATAAGCCCCCGGCGGGCAGGTTCGCGGCTGCAGGAGCAGAGGGTTGGCCTTCGGTTGCCCCAAGCGCAGACGTCCATTGACCCGCACACAC
>Ga0207416_1002963_pt1 | contig 17173 bp, 18 predicted proteins | sample PaiPotPPM11metaG_FD_184107 | JGI IMG/M metagenome (GOLD analysis project Ga0207416, IMG submission 184107) | Iron sulfur acid spring bacterial and archeal communities from Banff, Canada, to study Microbial Dark Matter (Phase II) - Paint Pots PPM... ...
CGGCAGCATCGAGGCGGGTAAGAACGCGCGGGTACTTTCAGGTGTGCTTGGAGTTGCCCTGATTGTCGGCGGCGGCTGGATGCACGAGCAGGCCGACAAGCAAGGCGCCGGCCCGAACCCGCCCGCAAACCCCACGATTGCCAGTACCCCCGGCACGGCGCCCGCCCAGCCGGTGGCGCCCAGCGGGCTCGAAGGGACGTGGCTCAACACCGGCGACAACGGCAGGAACGGACTCCACAAGCTCGAGATCCGCCAGGCCGGAAGCGCGCTCCAGGTGCACGCCTGGGGGACCTGCCTCCCGAAGGGCTGCGACTGGGGAATGCAAGAGGCTCCTTTGAGCGGGAGCGCAGCGACCGTCACCTGGAGCCTAGCCCACGGCCAAAGGCAAGCCGCCGTCACCGTCGGACCCGTCGAGTCCGGGCAGCTCAAGGTCGCCATTCATAACACCTTCACCGACGGGCGCACAAACCAATTCAGCTTCTCGTTCGTCAAAGCTCAGTAGAGTAGGAGTCTTTCAGATTGTGATACTGTTTTGTGCATGTCACACGTCCGGCGATTAAGGCTTGGCGACCGGATTTTGTTCGTAAAGGCGAATCTTTGCCAGGCGATTCCACCCTTCGCGGCGGCCGCGCCTGGACGCAGGGAAAAGCCCACGACGAGAAAAACGCTCGTCGTGGCTACCAGCCAGCACCGGGTATCAGTGTTGATGGCGGTGAAGATGGGGATGAGAGTGAATTTGGCCCGATGCGTGGAGGTGCCGGTGGGAATGAAGCAGATGGGTGCGTTCGAGCATCGGCGTGTCTGCAAGAATTTCGGAGGGCGTGCCCTCCGCAGCCACACGGCCGCCCTCGAGGACATAACAGCGGTCTGCGATATCCTCGACAATGTCCATATCGTGGGTCGTAGTCACGACGGTCTTCGTGCCGCCTTTCCAGCCCACCAGAAAGTCAATCATGTGGCTCTCGCTCCTTGGGTCAAGGGATGCCGTGGGCTCGTCCACCAACAAAACTTCAGGATCGAGAACCAGAACTGAGGCAAGCGCCACGCGCTTCTTCTCCCCATTCGAGAGTTGGTGAGGCGAGCGGTCTTTGAGGTGCGCGATTTCCATCATTTCCATTGCCTCCGCCACGCGCCGCAGGGTTTCGCCGCGCGGCCAGCGAAGCTGGAGAGGGCCGAAGGCGATTTCGTCAAAGACGGAAGGAGAGAAGAGTTGAACGTCAGGGTTTTGAAATACCAGGCCGACCCGCCGGCGAAAATCAAACCCGAACCCGTCATCCTCGAATCGTTGCTCAGTAAGCGGCTGACCACGGAAAAGGACGGTGCCTTTCTGGGGATGATAAAGGCCGTCAAGGATGCGCAGAAGGGTAGACTTGCCGGAGCCGTTTGCTCCCAACAGGGCGTACCGCTCCCCGGGCTTGATGACCATACTCAGCCCGTCGAGCGCCGTCACCGGGTGGTACCGGTAGGTGACGTTCCGGAGGTCGAAAACTGGAACGGGCGTTTCCGGATCCGTTTTGAGCAAGGTCATCGTCCAAACCAGAAGGCGGCGAGGGCCAGCGCGAAAAAAGCAGCCAGCATAATCCAATCCAACCGCCGGGCCTGAAAATCCTCAAGAAGGTAGACATCGCCCCGGAATCCACGCGACTGCATGGCCATGTACACGCCGGAGCTGAGCTGGAAGCTCTTGGACATCAGGACGCCTATGCTGGCAGCGGCCACCCGGCGGCGGTCCGGGCCCTCCAACTCACCCACCGTTCTGCTCCGGCGCGATTCAAACATATCGTGAGCGGTTTGAAGCAGCAGGAAGATATAGCGGCAGGTCATTCCCAGGATCACTACCACAACGGCCGGCAGTCGAAGCACGCGAAGCGCCTTCAGGACATGGTTCCAGGGGGTGCAAAGAACCAGCAGCACCGTCAAAGTGGCCGCTGCCTCAACGCGCAGGACTAGAAATGCGGCGGCGCTTAAACCTTGGGCGGTGAGCGGCCATCCAATCAGCGGGAGGCGAGCCAGCGTTTGGCCAGGGGTTACAAAAGGCGCGGGCAAAGCGATGACCCCGGTGAACAAGAGAGCCGCGATCCAAACTCTCTTCGCCAGCAGTTGAAGAGACACCTGAGACAAGACGGCCATCACCACCGCGACAGCGAAGAGCGCAAGAACAATCCAAAGCTTGTGGGCCGTGGCCACGGCGACGACCAGAGCCAGGATGCCGAGGGCTTTTACGCGCGGATCAACCCTCTGAAGCAATCCATCCGCCCTTGCCAGTTCTTCGGCATCGAAAGCGTGTTCCATCGCGTCAAGAAAACTCGCAATGGTACGCTCTACAGAGCTCCTCGGGCGCTTGCGGCGCGGTGTTGAGGACATTCCTTAGACCTCTTTCCGGCAAGCCTTCATCCTGGGGTCTCTCTCCCTCGGTTGCCGGCGGCGAGCCAACCGATCATCAGCGACAGCAGAATGATGATGCCGGCGCCAAACATGGCGGAAAGCAGATAGCCAAACGCCGGCCGCCGTACAAATGGAGGGGCGTACTGCGGAAATGGCGCCGTCCACAGGGATGAGAGGCGTCCTAATCCTCGGGGCGCGCGGGCAGGTGGCGCAACATTTGCGGATTCAACCGCAATCCTCTGGCGCATCTCTGGATTGGAGAAATCCCTGGCGCTCCATTCGCCCCAGGCCGTCCCGGCGGCCAGGATACCCAGAGGAGTCATGACGAGGAGTAAAGCCGTCAGCAACCAAAGCGGTTGCGCGGCCTTCCAGCCGCCCCGCGCTAACGCTGACTGGGAGTCTTCTGCGCCGGACAGAACGCCAGGCGCCGTGCGCTCCAACAGGGTAGGATTGGCCCGCTGCAAATAAGCAACGACTCCACCGGATACGGCCAATTCGGCGAACCCGGCGAAAGTCAAGTGCCCGATCATCATGGCCGGGACGGCGATGTTCAGAGGGTAAGGTGCGTAGAGTGGCGCTCCGGCGGCATTTTTGAAAAAAAGAGGTTGGATGCCAAGCTCCACGGCTGCACACAATGCGGAAGCGTTGATCGCGAGATACCCAGCCACCGCCGCTGCCAGCACCCGGCGTGATGACGTCAAAGCCTGACGGCCGGCGATGGCGCGATAGACAAGGTAGGCCACCAGAGAACCGGCAATCGCCATGTTGAAGGAGTTAGCGCCAAAAGTAGTGATGCCGCCATCGCCAAAAAACACCGCTTGGATGAGAATGGCGGCGGAAATGGCGAGGATCGACGCCGAAGGTCCGAGGACAATCGTTGCAATCCCAACCCCCACGGCGTGGCCCGTGGTGCCGCCCGGCAAGGGCACATTAAACATCATAATGACGAAAGAGAGGGCTGAGAAAACGGATAGAAGTGGAACCAGGCGGGTGTTAAAAAGCCTCTTGACTCGCCGCAATGACACATACCAGGCGGGCGTCGAAGCGCCGTAAAGCGCGATGCAGGTTAAGGGACTCAGATAGCCGTCCGGTATATGCATACTTGCTTCCAGCCACTCACAAACCGGCCGCGTTCTATAGACTCACTGGACCAGCTTGGGAATCGAAACTTCACCGGGTGGTCCACCGTCTGCGGCTTCGGAGATCTGGCGGCCTCTCCGAAAAAAGGTTCTCTTAACTGGTAACACAAATTATGATTCCGTGCTACTGCTAACCTCGATGTGACAGGCCCGGAAGACTCTTTCGGCAACCGGCGGCCAGCCCCAATCGAGCTGTTTTTCCACAAGGAGGCTAATCATGGGAGATCTCGTTCGAACCGGCCTTTCCCTGGAACGGGAGCTTTTGGCGCGATTCGACAAGGCACTGAAGAGGAAGGGCTATCAGAATCGCTCTGAAGCCATCCGCGATTTGATTCGGGAGCGCCTGGTCGAAGAAGAAGCTGATGAGAATAAAACCGTCGTCGGCACTTTAACCATGGTCTATGACCATCACCGTCCCAACCTTTCTGAAAAGCTGGTTGAGGCGCAGCACCACGCCGCTCAGAAAGTCCTGGCGGCGACTCACGTCCATTTGGATCATCACAACTGTCTGGAAGTTATCATTATGAAGGGCCGAAGTGGAGAGTTGAGACACCTGAGCGACCAGATCTTGAGCCTGCGAGGGGTCAAACACGGACGCCTGGTGATGACCACAACCGGCAAACACTTGAAGTGAGGCCGGCCGCGGCAGAGAGGGGCTTGTGGAAGACGGCGGCAACCTTGACCCATCCCGGAAGGTATTGGGTCTCGAACCGATGGAGCCAGCGGCCAGCGTGGATTGAACGTTACGGTTGCGGACGGATGTGAATGGAGCCGGTGTAAGAAGTCAACTCCAGGGTCGCCTCGCCCTGGTTGTGGGTTCCGAACAGGCCGTTGCCGTAGCGGGGAGAGAAAGCTTCATGCTGCTTCGGCGTGAGCCGCAATTCGTTGTCCAGCTTGCCGTGCACAGAACGCGCGTTCAGCTCAAAAGAAGAGGAGCGGGGACAATCAATGTTAATGTCTCCACTGTAGGAGGAAAGCACGTATTCGCCGGCGGGAGCAAGATTGCCCTCGTAATAGATTTGCCCGGAAGTTGTGTTGGCGCGAATGCGGGAGCTGAGCGGAGAAATGAAATGCATATCGCCCGTCACGGTTGAAGCTTCAATGTATCCGGCGGGCCGGATCATTTCGAGGGCGCCGCCCAATGACCGCAAAGTTAACGGGCCTGTGATGTCCACGGCAGAAATCGATCCGCCCACGGATTCAATCCAAGTGTCCCCCTTCAATCCCTCGACGCGCACGCTGCCTTGGGGATTGCGGATTTCAAGGCTGGAACTGCGGGGGACTTCCAGCACGTAGTCAACCGCTTCATTGCCATCCCGCGCCTTGGAGTTGAGCAAGTGAGTCTCAAAGTGCAGTTTCTGGGCCCTTCCTTTATTAGGAATGCCCTCCGTATCCACTTCAACGCCAGGAGTGAAAGTTACCACGTAAACGGCGTGAACCTCCGGCTTGTTCCAGCCCTTCACGGAAACCGAACCAATGAAATTGGTCAAGCTGATGCGGGGATTCTTGGTGGTCTGGAAAGTCTTTTCCTGCTGCGCGCCTGCCGCAATCAGGACGCTGGCCGTGGCCAACATTGCCACAGAGAAACCCATTATCGTCTTGGTCTGGTGTACTCGCCCTATCATGATTTTTCCTGACGGAGTCAGAACCTTTCGGCGCCACCTAGGGCGCATTAGTTTCCAGGGCGGATTGTAGCACTTCCGCCTTCTGGGCGTATGCCGAAGCGAGATATTGAATGGTCAGCGGATTCGAAGGCTGGCGGTGCGCGTTCCTCCGGCATTCAACGATCTCACTATCCAAGGAGGCTAGACTCTTCATGTAGGCGTCCCGCAGGGAAGGGTTAAACAAGGCCACTTTGGATTTGAATCTCTGTTCCATCTGGTCAAACTGGGGATCCTGATCCATCGCCGTCAGCGATTCCTTTTGAATAGCCTGCCCCACCTGAGTCCCGGAGCTGGAGTTGATATAGCGCCTCGGTCCGCTCAAAAAAATGAAGCCGGCAAGGGCAATGGCCGCCATGCCCGCCACGGGAAGGGGTCTCCAAAGGGAAGCCTGCCCGCCAAACCACCGCTGCCAGAAGCCCTCGGGCTGCCGGATGATGCCTTCCGCAATCAGAGACGCGCGAAGGGAAGGCCACATCGTTTGCGGAGGCTCCACTTCAAACGCTTGTTGCAGCATCGGCTCGCCGCACGCCTGGCGAATCTTTTCAAGATCGGCCAGCAGGCTGCCACAATATGAACATTCGCGAGCGTGAAGAGTGATCTGAGGCCGGTTTTCACCCTCCAGGTAAGCTTCCAACTCCGTGTCAAAAGCAACGCACCCTTCTGTGAATCCAGTTCTTTCTTCTTGTTCCCCTGTCATGGCTCCTGCTCCTAACCTTCCTCACCTTTAGCCAACCTGGTTAACGGCTCACTTGCAACGCTTTGCCCCCGTTCAAGGCGCAGAATCTCCCGTAACTTCAGGCGCGCCTTGTGCAACTGCGACTTGGAATTGCCCACCGAGCAGTTCATAATCTGGGCAATCTCGTTGTGCTCGTACCCTTCCACATCGTGAAGAATGAAAATCGTTTTGTACCCGTGGGGGAGCTGTTCGATGGCGCTGGTAAGGGTGATCCGGTCAATGGAGCCCAGCAACCACCGGTCGTCATCCCCGTATTCGCGTTTGACCGGCTCATCCTGGGAATTGTCGGTCTCATCCAGCGAAACCTTTTGAATACCTTTCTTACGAAGATGCATCAATACTACATTTACCACCAGGCGGTGAAGCCATGTGGAAAACGCAGACTCGCCCCGGAAGGTACCGATCTTCCGGAACAACTGCATGAATGAGTCCTGAGCCAAGTCCTCCGCCTCGGCCATATCGCCCGTCATGCGAAGGCACAAAGAGAAAACCCGCCGCTTGTGCAACTGGAAAAGCGCGGCAAAAGCCTCTTCGTCGCCCTGCTGTGCCCGGGCGATGAGCTGGGACTCGGACGCGGCTTCAGAAACAGGGTTCTGCTGTACGCTCAACTATTAACCCGCGCCGTACCTCAACCCATCCTTGTTTTGTGATGCGGGTCCCTGGATGGGAGTTGTATCCAGACGCCACGGTAGCCCCGCTCAAATAGAGGGTCCTACCCAATCAACCAGCTCCCAGGTGGTTTCGCGCGTCTGGGATCGTTAATCTCGTGAGGATGGCGTCCCGGGAATTCGAACAACGCTCTTTCCCAGGCCGACATTCCCCGCCGTATCGTGCACCCGTAAAGATACCACATGCTCCCCCGGAATGAGCTTTGTCAATCTGACTGTAAACGCCTCATGCCGCGAATCGACAATGCCATCGTCGGAGGTCAGCACCATCCAGTCACGCCCATTCGTGGAGAACTCCGCGCTCTCCAGGGGAGCTGCCTCGCTTGACGCTTCAAAGTGGATCACAGCCCCCTGGGGCCCCACGTCCTGACCCACCGTGCGCACTAGGGGAGGGGTGTTATCCACCCAAAAAGTTCTGCTAAGCTCTTCATTATCAAGTGCTAGGCTGGGTGGATTGGCGAGCTTGTCGGAGGCCACCAAGCGCGCCTGGTACTCACCGTCCGGAAGCGAATCCACCGGCACTTGGTAGCTGGTCTCGCGGATATCTTTCTTCAACAGATGCCACTGCTGTTCGTCCGCCGCCTTCAAGAAAATCTCGTAGGTCAGGGGATCCCCATTGGGGTCTTCGGCTTGCCAAGTCAGGGTGATGGGCTGTTTTCCAGCCGGGGGATCTCCACCGCCGAAGGGTACTCCATAAGGTGAACCTGTAATGGTGGTGAATCCCCCAACCCCGACCGGGGTTGAGTTTCCTTCAGGGCCACTAGTCCCGAACGCCTTGCGGTCCCCTCCGGTGTTCACGTCAAAACGGGAGATGCGGGGCGGCAGGTTTTGATTCAAAAAGGAAATGGTCACCTCGTCCAGCCGTGGGGTTTCTCCACTGGCGCCGTGGAATACGGCCTTCCATTGAAGGTAGCGGGCCGCGACGGTGTTGATCGGGACGGCATTCTTGCCCGTGGCAGGACCGGACCATTTCGTCCAAGTATTATCGGGGTGGGGAGAGTTTCCGGAGCGGGTGTAGAACTCCAGACTGCACCCCGCCGGGACACGGCCTCGCCAAGCAAGTGTTCCCCATCGGGAAATGAATCGAGTGTCCCTGACGGGGGACTCATAGCTGCCCTCGGTCCCCATCGAAGTTCCCAGGGAAAAGAGCTTGGCGATATTACTGGTGGCAATGTAAAGATCTTGGCCATCCAGGAACAGGCTGGTGGGCAGCGACTCCCGAGTTTCCGCAAGCAGCGTCAGCCGTGGGCCATCTGGCGAGGAGCGAAGGTCAAAGATGTGGCCTCCGGAATCAGTTGAAAACAAAACATCCTGGCCGCGCAGCGCCAATCCGAAGATGCTCTCTTTATTGGACGACCAAAGTGTTTCGACAGACCGGTCCGGCTGGACTTCGATCAATTCGCCCCGGCCTTGACTGAGCTGGGAGTAAGGGTAGACGGGTCCTGCTGCGAAACTAGGGCGAAATGTGGGGGTGGTCCCCGCTTTCGGCTTCGGCGCGGCCAGTGCCGGCTTGGGAGAGTTGCCTACAGACGCCTCCACAGTGATGGTTGTAGTTCCGGTGGAAACAATCTGCCCTTGGCCAGGGGGGAAGTAGGCTCCAGGAGTCACCTTGCTGGTGGCGCTGCCCAGTGCGGCGGCGTAGATCCGGCCATCGGGCCCCACCGTCAGCGCGTGGATCTCTGGCAGGTCGGACTGATAGAGGACAAACGCTTTACCTTGAGGGTCGATCCGGTAAATCAGCCCGTTCGGTTCGCTCCCCGCTAACAGGTTGCCGCTGGAATCCCACGCCAGGCACATAATATGCGTCTGGTTGCTGTCAAAAAAGACTGTTCCATTGCCGTGCGAGTCGATCTTCAATATCTTTCCTTGGTCACCCGTGGCCGCGAAAAGGTTTCCCGCCGAATCGAAGGTTAGCGCCCAGACATACTTCGTCTTGGGATCATAAAAAACGGAGGATTTCCCGTCTGGCGTGACTCGGTAAATCTTTCCCTCCGGCGAGCTCCCCACATAAATGGCGCCATCCCGTCCCGCAGCCAGCGCCATGATCTCCGGTTCCGGCGCCTGGAAGAAGAGTTCTCCATGATGCTTCGAATCAACACGGTAAACCTTACCTTGGTGCCCGGTACCAATATAGATGGTGCCACCCGGCCCGGCGGCGATAGCGAGCGCCACGGTTTCATCCGGGCTGAAAATGGGCTGCGCCTCGGGGGCCAAGCTCAGTTCACCGAGCTTGCTGAGGGAAACACCCTGCATTTCGCCCGCCAGAAAACCGCTAAATGTGTCGGTCTGCCAGAACTCGGTCTGGCTGGCAAAAAGCCAGATGGGCAGCGCTAGAATACCTGCCGCCAACAGCAAAAGCTTGAGTTGTTTCATCGAAAACCTTTCTATGAAGCCCATGTCTTCCCGGTGGGTCATTCGGCCCCCTTTGCGGATCTAGGGCGCCGTGTTGACCACCTTCAAGAAAAGCGTCTTTTGCCCACTGATAGTGTAAGGTGTAGCCTCGGTCTGATAGTCCCCGATGACAGAGTCTCCGCTGAAAGTGATGCTGCTGGAGACGGCAGGATCAGCCAGAAATGTTTGCAACAGCGAAGGCGGCGGCGAGGGGAAGTCATTCCCACCCATCTTAAAGGAGCGATGCGGGGCCATGAGAAGCGCATAAAGCCGGTTGTTGCGCCGCGTACGATTCAGCTCCCGCACCAACTGGTGAAGATCGCTGGGCATGCGGCCCGCTCCGCCGAACCGCATTTGCACCATATTCAGCGCCGGTCCGCTTCCCACCATCAGGGTAAGGGCGGTGCCATCCACATTCACCGGAATGACCACCGGAATTTTCTGTACCAAGCGCAACCCGTCCGGCGTCCGCTCCACGGCCGTCACTTCGATATGATCGCCGGGATGAACTTCAGACTTACTGCTCCACACCTGCTCGATCTGGGCCAGGCGGCTTACATTGCGGGCGATGACGCGCAGATTGACGCCCTTCACGCTGACTCCCGGAAAATTGCTCTCCAGCAAATACCCAAGCGGAGTCGCCACCGCAGCCCCCACGCCATTGGCGCTGGCGATTTCAGAAGAGATCACATCCTCAAGCTGCACCGAATCCCCTGTTGAAAGGTCAATGCTTCCCTTCAGTTCAAGTGTCGAGGGTCCCACCATCCGCTCTGTCGCCGTCAGGGTGGAAACCACGCCCGCATCCACCAGCAGGGCTGAAAGCAAAGGTTGATCCGCCACTTGGAAATCGTAAGCCGTGGTGCGGTTCAGCGAGGAAACCACCTGAACGTGCACGGGAATGGTGGGAGCCTTTTCGCCGATCACTCCGTAGATGGCGCCAAAGCGGTCCTCATCGATGCTGCCAATGGTCGGGCCAAGTGCGTCCAGCTTGAAGGAAGACGCCAAGCTTGGGATGGTGGCCAAAACCTGCGTCGAAGCCAGCGGCACCGAGGCCGGTCCCAGCGCGAAGGCCTGGTGGCCGCAAGCGTAAAGATGATTGCCCTGGCGGTAAGTTACGGTGCAATCGGCGCTGATGTTCAAATCACCGCCCACCAGCACCAGACTGACCATCGAACCCGGCACCGGGTCGCTGCTTCCTGTTGCATTCTCCGCCGTGCCTAGTGATCCGGCTCCGGCCACCACCCCATCGGCCAGAGGCTCGAAACCCAAGCCGCGGAAAACCGGCGAAAACGCCGCCACCACTGAGCGGTCAAAACCACCAAATCGCAGGGGCAACCGCAGTCGGGTCAAGGAGTCCGTCCCCATGCGCGCCTCCAACATCTTCGCCCACATTTCCGGCCCAAAATCGCTCGCCGGAATCCACCGGCCGGAAGCTGCCACGCCGGCAATGCCGCCCACCCTCCAGGGCAGATTCAGCGCCTGCTTCGCGCCGCCCTTGGGCTCGTTCTGCGGCACGACGCTCAGCATGTCCTGAATGGGCGTGATCAGCGTATAAGGCTCTTTGGCAAAAGGGAACGCGATGGCCACGGCGCCCAGCAGCTTGCCATTCACATAGACCGGGCTGCCGCTCATGCCCGCCACCACTCCGGTCTCCGCCAGGTTCGCGCCGGAAAGCCGCGCCAGCACTACGTCATGTTTCGGCGCCAGCACATTCTTCAACACACCCACCAGCTCTACCTGGAACTCTTCAATCTTGTCACCCTGGAAAATAGTGCGGCCCACCGCCTTCATGCCGGGACGCACTTCACTCATTGGAAAAAATTCCGGGTTGGCGGACGCAGGCGGCGGGCTGGTCTGCGCGAAAAGCGCAGAGACCGTCAGGATGGAAATGCAGAAAATCAACGCGGCAAGCAGACCACCACGGCCCCTCGCCATCGGATGAGTACCCCTCACTGTAATCATCTAACCAGTCTAGAAACAAAGCGAGGCCGCGTCAAGTTGGGTGCGATTCTGGTAGTGGCGCAGTTTGCCGTAGCGCCGCTCGGAGCTTGCCCTGACAGGGAGCGCCGGAAATCGTTATGAAATTCAAGTTCGGCGGTCACAGACCGCCCCTACCGCAACCAAATTGCGCCACTACCTCGATTCTGAGCTACATGCTCGATCGGCGCGCTGTTATAATCGGGCCGCATGATGATACCACCGTGGGATAGTGTTGTTGACGGTGCTCCTGGCTAGACCAGCTTCATCTGTTTCCACCCGGCCGGCCCCGTCTTCGGTGGCCAGGCGGCCCACGCCGCGCGAGCAGAGGCGTTATGAAAAAAGGCTAGCGGTCGCAGCCGGAAAAACGAGCGCGACACGATGCGGCCGGAGTACGATTTCTCCCGGGCCGTTCGAGGTGTAACGGCGGCGAAATACGTTCAGGGCGCCCGTTCTTCGGCGACAACGCCGGCCCGTACCCAAGCGCAGAAGCGCCTGACAAGACGCCGTAGGCGGCGACCAAGAGGGCGGCTCGCTTGTGCGGCAGGTCCGTGGTCTGCCGGAGATGACTCCGCCCCGTGCTGGCTAGAACAGGTTTTATCCAAGTCAGCCTAACATGGAGTTCGCTGAAATGAGGGAGGATAGATGGCTGAGTACGGGGAATGGAATCGAAAGGGCGCAACCCTCAGCGACAAAACGGCGAAGACTGAATACCGCGTAAGCGGCGACCTCATTCTCAAAGGCATTCGGGCAGGCCGTCTTGAGTACCGCGAGGGGGCGATTTGGGGTAACCCATATCTCAGGGTGCTGAGAAGTCAACTCGAGAAGTACATCGCTGAGGAACTCGGTGCGGACCACCTGATCAGGGTCAAGAAGCAAGCGGAGTTGCGCAGGATCAAGAAAGAGATTGCGGACCTCAAGAAGAAACTGAATGCCCTTCAGGATCGCCAGGCTGCTCTTGAAGGGACGCGGAGGAAATAGCATCCCCCGAACCACGTCCTCCGACGTACGGCGCTGCGCACTGCCACTGAAGCCTGACGTTGGCCGGGCGACGTAAAACTGGCCGCTCTCACTCCTGAGATGTAGAATGCGTTTGTGCCTGAACCCAGCCGATTCTTCTTTTACAGTCTCGAGAGCCGAGAGCCACCACACATCCACGTTGCTCACGCCGGCCGTTATGCGAAGTTCTGGCTTGAGCCGGTTGCACTCTCGGACAACCGCGGTTTTCGGGGTCACGAATTGACGGAAATCCGGCAAATTGCCGTCGAAAATCAGCAGTTCTTCCTGGAGAGGTGGCATGAGTACTTTGATCGAAAGAGCTGAGGCGCTCGCCGTCGATGTGTCGTGTACTGAAGACGATCTGAGCGTGGTCTTTTCCGACGGTCGGACGGTTGCGGTTCCCCTCGCTTGGTTCCCGCGGCTGGTGCGGGCGTCGGCGAAGCAAAGAGCTGGTTGGGAACTCATCGGCGGCGGCGTGGGTATTCATTGGGAGGCCATCGACGAAGACCTTTCGGTTGCCAGCTTGCTGCAACCGGAGAACTTCATGAGGCTCCCTGACAAGGCTCTGCAGCCGGCGAGCCGCGCCCCGCGCCGTACCAAGAAGCCCAAGCCTGTTCGCGCGGCTGTTAGCCGCTTCCCGTAACCTGCAGCTCTGATATAATTTGGAGACCGAGGTGACTCATGGGCAAACTGGAAATCATCGAGGGCCAAGTCAAAGAGCTTTCTCGGGTAGAGTTGGCGCAATTCCGCGAGTGGCTCGCCGCATTCGACGCTGAGGTTTGGGACCATCAGTTTGAAGCTGACGTCAACGCCGGGAAACTGGACGCTTTGGCAGAGAATGCGTTACGAGACCACCTTGCGGGACGGTCCACGAAGCTGTGAACCATTACGCTTCTCCTGCCTTCTGGGCCTGCTACCGGGCTCTTCCAGCCTCGGTGCGGGGACTTGCCGACAAGACATTTGGTTTGTTGAAAGCAGACCCGCGACATCCGTCTCTCCATTTCAAAAAGGTGGGGAGGTTCTGGTCAGTGAGGGTCGGCCTGCATCATCGAGCGGTCAGCGTGGAGACATCCGATGGAGTGCCTGGTTCTGGATTGGACCCCAGGCCGAATATGACCACATGATCGGCTAGCAAATCGCTTGAACGGAGAGACTATGAAGAGGGTACACTCTAGGCGCGAACCCGAGGAGATGCTTCCGGAGTATGACTTTTCCGGCGGCGTTCGCGGAAAATACGCCAGTCGGTTTGCGACGGGCACGATCAAGGTAGTCCTTGACCCTGACGTTGCCGAAGTATTTCCCGATCCGAAATCGGTGAATAAAGCTCTTCGTGCGCTCGGTCACATCATTCGGGACCGCCATCCAAAGACCGGACAACGCCGGTCCGCAGGGTGAGGGTTAAGTCGGCCCCGCAGGCAACGGCCAAAACCGCGCCGCGCCAGTGGGCGGTGAGGTTGCATGTGTTAGTGGGGGGCATACATGAAAGACAATGTATGCGCCACCCGCGTGTCAGGCGCCACAGAGGTTCCCGGAGATGCTGGCACACCGCTCGAGCAAACAGGGGTTGGGCTATGAACAAGCGCTACTGGCTTATCCGAGGATATGACAGCACCAACTTAATCTTCGAGAAGAAGGTGAAGCGGGGGCAGTTCACGGAGGATCAGATACGGCAGTTGCTCCAAGCACTCGCGGCCAAGGAAGGCCTAAGCCCTGACGAAATTGTCGGCGCGTACGCGAGACGAGGAACCACCATTTCGAACAAGCTCCTCGAAGTTCACAAAGACTTCGGCCAACCGACTTACATGTGTAGTTCGAATCCTCATTTCGTGGCGAGCGTGGTGGATGAGAACGGAAAGATTCTTAGCCAAACGCCTAAACGGTCGATCAACCCGGACATAGCGGAGGGCGCTCCCAAGCCTGGGCACGAGCAAAGTGGCCCACTGAGCCACCGAGGTGATAGCGGGATGTCCCGGAGGTGAGCATGGCCCGTAAAATGAAGGAAACCACCTGGTCGAACAAGCAAGAGTGGGACGGCTTTCATCCGACAGCGTACACGCTTGACGGCGACCGCATCTGGAAATTGCCGATCGATAGGGTCACGGAGAATCCTACCGGTGAAGACAGTCCCGTGACACGGACACCCACAACGGTAGGTGATGCTTTCAAACCATTCAACGGCTGGTGGCGCGAGGAGGGCGAGCAGTTTGTTCAGGTCGAAGGCGAGCCGATTGTCGAGATTGAAGGGGGGGGCGGCGAAGTTACCGTTAAAACCAGTTCCGGTGAGGAACGTTTTCTCGGCTCAGCGTTCAGCGCGCGTGTGCTGGAGGTGTTGCTACGTCTGAGGAAGGCCGGGACAAACCCATTCGTGGCATCGTGGTTTTTCTTCGACTCCGATAGAGCCTATATGGACGGCACCGATTCGTACAAATTCTTTGTCGTGTACCATGGCAAGATCGTGGAAGAGTATGCCAATTTCAGCGATTCTCCGGACAACGGCTTCGACCCGAAAATTTTCTCGACCTACGACAGGGCCGACCGGTTCACCTTTCACGAGGGTGACATGCGCGAAGCGTGGGTTAGTTTTTGGTACCGGAAGTTTTATACAGAGACGGGAACAGGCCAGCTCATGGTGCTTCGTCCGGATGAACCCGAGCTGTACTTTTACCCCGAAGGGCGCTGGAAATGGCAGTCCACGTCGGCGTTTGCAAGACTTGAGGGACGGCTACAGAACATCAGCTCCCTCTTGATCGCCTTGGTGGTCATCGCCCTCCTCGCCCTGATCCACTGGTGGCGCTGAATATGGGCGATCGAGGACTCCACATGCAGGTTTACAAGTTTCTGCCCGCCGAATTTGCCCTGGAAGATTTGCGCAAGCGCAGGTTGAAAATCTCGACGTTCGAGGACATGAATGACCCGTTCGAACTACAAGGCCTGGTGCTCTCCAACCCGGACGTGCAGCGCGTGTTAAAGTCGCACTTCCTTCGGAGCTACGGCGCGCTCTGCTTCAGCCGGAACTGCAGCAACCCAGTTCTCTGGAGCCATTACGGCGACAAGCATAAGGGCATCTGCCTCGGCTTTAACATCAGCGCGGCTGTAGAAGTCCACGACCCGCTCTACGTGGAGGACCGGTCTGTGCTTGATCCCGGAATCCTGCTCGACGCCGCTGGCCAGGGGGAGGGCTTGGAGGAGTCAGACCCGGAGTTTCAGGCATCCCAGAAGGTCATCCAGACGATGCTCCTGACGAAGTTCAAGGCGTGGAACTATGAGGATGAGGTACGGATCTTTGTGAGGCTTAGCAAAAACCAAACGGGCGGCGACCTCTACTTTTATGACTTCGATGAGAACATTCGACCCAATCTCGTGATCGCCGGGCCTAGACGTTCCGTTGCGAAGAGCGACATTGAGGCGGCGGTCAGCGCCTACTCACCCCAGATTATTGTCGTCCAGGCGATGCTTTCGCCCAACTCATTTGAGGTAGTCGAGGAAACGCAGGCCCCCACGCCCACGACAGGAGCAAGCGCAGACCTCTGCCTTTGAGGTCTGCGGCTTATGTCGCTCTGAAGGGAAAACCGCAGACCTGAAGGGCGCAGGTCTGCGCTACTTGCTGATCATCGCCGGTCGGCGCGTACCGCTCTTTCTCCCCGCCGACCGTCTCATGACCGCGCCCCGCAGGGTTTCAACTTGTGTCAGCCCGAGCAGGACCTAGCCTGAGCATGATTACGCTGTACAAGTACCGGCCTTTCGACGATTACCTTAAGCCAATCCTCATGGCCGGGAAGATATGGTTTCCAACAAGAGCCAAGTTCAATGACCCGCAGGATTTGGAGCTAGACCTCGTAAACGATCTGGATACGACAGCGTACCGCAAATTCCTATTGAGAAAGGCATGTCAGGAGTCCTGGTCTGGCGATGAGCTTCAGTACAATCTGGCGAAAGGTTTTACCCCAAACGGGGATTTGAGTCCTGAGGCCACCCAAAAAATAGGCGCTTCATGTGCGGTGCTCCAGAAATATTTCGACGGCCTCGGTATTCTTTCCCTATCTGACAAAGAGAACGATTCGCTCCTATGGGAGAGATACGGCGATCAAGGGAAAGGTGTTTGCATAGTTTTCAACATGCAGCCATCACAATATCTTATCAAAGTCCAATACCACCCCGCACGCCCTCAACTCAGGCTGACCGAGCTATTGCTTGGAGTGGATGCCGAGGAACAGATTCGCAAGGTGCTGTGCATAAAGACAGCAAAATGGGCTGATGAATCCGAATGGCGCTATTTTGTCAAGAATGGAGACACAGAATTCTTCTGTCCTGGAAAAATAGAGGGGATAAGGTTGGGAAAGAAAATGCCCGACAAAAACCGGCAGACAATAGTCGACTGGGCGGCAGAATCCAAAAGTCCGATCCGTATTGATGATTAGAGGGCTGAACGGGTGGCGCAAACATGCCGCTGTTGGGCACGCCTGCGATCCCGGAACGCGGCTAGCTGGGGCAGAAAGGCAATAGCGGGTAGCCAGGTCAGCGTTTTCCTGACAGTGGGCTTTTCCTTCCATCACGAACCCACAGTCAATTCCGAAGACGAATTGACCGTGGCTACCTCCCGGTCACACGACCTCAGTCGCGGTTCGAACTGTAATCTCTGCGCTTGTAGCTTCCCGCTTTGCGCAACTCGATCACCAAGTAGGGGTAGGGCTTGCCCTACCCATCTTGGTTCGGCGGCAATGTACACAGAGGGGACGGCAAGCCGTCCCCCTACTGCGAAAGGCCTTGCGGACATAACAACCGTAAGGCCGTCCGTTAGCCCGGCGCCGTGGCAAAGAACTGCTTGACGTGCAGCTTCTTGGCGCGGCGCTTCGCTTGCCACAGATCGTAGGCAAGCTGCATCTGCAACCAGTGCTCCGGGGTGCTTCCAAATGCCTGGGACAGCCGCAGCGCCATTTCCGCTGTGATGCCGGAGCGGCCGTTGAGAATCGACGAGAGAGTCTTGCGCGTGACGCCCAAGCCCTTCGCCGCCTCGGTCACGCTCAGATCGAGCGCCTTAAGGCAGTCTTCCCGGACTATCTCGCCGGGGTGCGGGGGATCGTACATATCTATGTGTCTTTTCTCCTATCGCTAATGGTAATCGACCAAAGCAACATCGGTTGCGTTTTCACCATCGAAGCGGAACACCAGCCGCCAATTGCCCGATAGCCACACCGCCCATTGTCCCTTGCGGTC
>Ga0207416_1002966_pt1 | contig 17162 bp, 9 predicted proteins | sample PaiPotPPM11metaG_FD_184107 | JGI IMG/M metagenome (GOLD analysis project Ga0207416, IMG submission 184107) | Iron sulfur acid spring bacterial and archeal communities from Banff, Canada, to study Microbial Dark Matter (Phase II) - Paint Pots PPM... ...
GCCGCCACGATTACATGGCCAAACGGCATTGACATGGCACCCGAGCCGCTGTATGAGGAGGCCCGGCGGCATCCACTCCGAGCAGCCTGAACAGGGGCCGCCGGACGGTTAACAGAATCGCAATTGTGTGGCGACCCCGAGCGGACTCGGGGGCGCAAATACCACCGGTCCTTCTCAAATACGCTTGATATAGCGGCAGACTAAACAAGCCTGCCACGCAATATGGGATGCTCGGACATACGGCAGCATGTTAGAAAGGGAGGGGAGATTCATGGCTCCGCTCGCGATGAGCTATCTGGATCCAAAGCAAGCGGTCATCGACCATTTGGCAGCACCGCCTGGTCAGCTGATCTCGCAGACGCAACGCTCTCGGGGCGGCTGGCAGCCGCCATCCGTTGACCGGCCGGGGAGGATGTGGACCGAACCAGCGTGGTTGCGCTCAGCTCGGTTGTCCGACAAAGCACTAGCCGCATGAGGGAAGCGGCGGCAGCTGCGATGCATCGACGTCAGAAACAGAGAATAGCGCTGACGTCGACTTGGATTGGCTGTCGGGCCAGTAGATCAATAGGGACCTTCCCGAGGCAAACCTACCTCCATACCTCGGCGTAATAGTCGTAACGCTAGCGCTTCGAATGTCGAGCGCAAATGGCCGGGATGAACCATCCCAGGTAATTAAATCGCCCGCGATTCCCAAGAATCCAGCGGAATCCCCCGGTCAGCTCGTAAACCAAGCTTGCGGACGTCTGTCCTGCGCGATAGGCCCAAATAGATGTCCCATCGGTCCATGCAACCAACCGGTCAGAAACGGCCAAAAACGCGAGGTGACGGACCGCTGCAAGCGGCACAGGGACAGCAACCGGCGGTGACGTCGCGTGAAGTGGTGTAAAAACCGGCGTGCGGTTCCTTGAGCAATTATGCGGTCTGTAGCTCGAGCAGTGCTTGCACCACCTCCTCCTGGGTTGGCTCGGTCAGCTTGTCCATCGACTCCTGGCTGAAGTAGCGACGACCGACGGCCCACTCGTCGTTCTGCTCTTCCAGCACGGCGCCCACCAGCCGAAGCAACGACGGCCGGTTGGGGGAAATGCCGACCACCTCGCAACGGGGACCGACCTCACGGTTGAGTCGCTCCAGCGCGGGTCGGATTCCTTGCTGGTGCCTGGCTGACACGGCTCTAGCCGTGTATGGTAGTCATCGCTGTCGCGCCTTGATTGTCTGTCGATTCATCGACAACGGCGAATCGCCCAAAGAACTGACTTAGGCTGTCGCGAGTGAACTCCTTGAGGACTGGTATTACGATTAGACAGAGAAGGGCGCCAGTGGCGTCCCTCTCTTTTGACCAGGTGATTTGCCATTACCCGATAGCGGCGCTCGCTTACCTACTTGGCTCCTTTGAAGGCCAAAGCCGACTAAACAGAAACCAGGAAAGAGCAAAGAATGTTAAGGCGCCAGCAACAACGCCGATTACGTAGCCCATGCCGTGAGGTCCCGGCATGAAGACATAGAGAGCCAGAGCTGTAGCAGGAGTCCATCCTACAGACGCCGCCAAAGCGAGACTGAGAGACGTTAGCCGACGCTTCTGAAGACTCATCGTTAACTCCAGCGGGTCTGGTTCAAGCCACACAATTTATAAGAATTCCGAACTAGCCTATCGATGTTAGCCAATCCACGATCGCGCCGGTTATACATCCACCGACTTCCCCTGTGAAACCCCCGACCAGAGCGCTCGCCGCGACGAATCCCAATACCCCGACGCCCTCGGGCAGGGTGGCGATGCCCAGGCCAACGAGCAACAGGGCTCCAAGTCCAGCGGCCACAGTGCTGCCGATCCCACCGCCAATCTGTGCGTGGCCATGTGAAAGTACCCACTGGTGGCCAGCGAAAGTCCCCGCTCTCGGGCTTCTGACTTAACCATCCGGTCTGTCCCCCGGATCGGGCAAAGTGGCGTTGCTTCAAACCCACTCACCCGACCGGAGGACACCACTATTGAAGACCACGAGGGAGCACGTGAATATCATCGATGCCTTTCACCAACTGGGGAGCTATCGGGCGGCGGCGCGCTTGCTCGGGACGACGCACAAGACGGTGCGGCGAGCGGTCGAACGGCAGCAGGCCGGAGGACCGTGGTCACGTCGACCCCGACCGATTTCGAAGAACACCGACCCGATCATCGTGCTCATCAGCGAGCGGGTGCGCGCCACCGACGGTCGCATCTCGGCCAAGCGGCTGCTGCCGTCGGCGCGCGCGGCCGGCTATCAACGCTCGGCGCGCAATTTTCGCCGGGCGGTCGCCAGGGTGAAGACGGAGTGGCGGCAGAAGCGACGGATCTTTCGACCGTGGGTCGCCAGCCCGGGCCAGCACCTGGTGATCAACTGGACCACGATCGGCCTCGGGCTGCACATGTTCTGCGCGGTGCTGGCCTGGAGTCGCTACCGCTTCGTTCGCTTCGCCAGCAACGAGAGGCGCGAGACGACCCTTGGCCTGCTGGCCGAACGCTTCGGAGAAGTGGGTGCGGTCGCCGCGGTGGTGCTCAGTGACCGGATGGGCTGTCTCAAGAACGGGATCGTCGCCAACGTGGTGGTGCCCCATCCGGACTACGTCCGCTTCGCCGCGCACTATGGCTTTCGTCCCGACTTCTGTCACCCGGAGCCATCAGCGGATGGCGGTCAATCTCGCGACCGTCCTGCGCCAGCACCACTTCGTGGTCGACCACCGACACCTCGACCAGCTTCCCGACCCAGCCGGTCGGCAGCGAGTAGCGGGCCGAGCCGAAGCGAATCGTCTGCGTCTTGTTCACCTTGCGCAGCGCCCCTCGACAGAGCGCCGGCCGCAGCGACGGCAGCGGGCGCATCAGTCGACACTCCTCCGCGAGTCGCGCGGCCGGCACCGCCTGAATCTCGCTGTGGATCCGGCCGTTGACCTCCATCCCCCAGAGCTTCGCCTGCCGGTTGGCCTCCCCGAGGTTGCCGGCGAAATCGTTCGGCACCACGAGGTCCCGCTGCGCGTAGCCCACCAGGTTTTCGACCACCCCCTTGGATTCCGGATCGCCACCTTCACGCACACCCATCGAGGCGGCTCCTTGCCAAATTGAGTGGGTAACTGCGGCTCGCCTCGTTAGACTGCGTGGGTCTCCGGCCAGATTGCAGGAGGGACCACCATGCCCGAGCTGGAACTGTTTCAGGCTGCCCTTGGGTTGACGTCGCCGTGGCGTGTCGTTGGCTCGGACTTCGACGCCGCCGCGGGCAAGCTCACGATCGACATCGATTTTCCGCGTGGCAGTCGGTTCGCTTGTCCAAGCTGCGGACGCGCCGATTGTCCGGTCTACGACGTCGAGCCCAAGCGCTGGCGGCACTTGAATTTCTGGCAGTACGAAACCCTACTCACCACGGGGCTGCCGCGGATCACCTGCGAGCGCTGCGGGGTGCGGCAGGTCGAGGTGCCCTGGGCCAGACCGGGCAGCGGCTTCACCGTGTTGTTCGAGGCGCTCGTCCTCACGCTGGCCAAGGAGATGCCGGTGCACGCGATGGCGCGGCTCTTCAAAGAGCACGACCACCGGATCCGGCGCATCATCCATTTCCACATCGACCGGGCGCGCGCCATCTTCTGCACCGAGGGGCGCGATGCGGAGAGCTTCGGCCGCTTCAGGGCGGACTTTGAAGCCCATGGCGGTCGGCCGGAGCTGCTCACCGAATTGTGCATGGACATGGCGCCGAGCTATCGGCTGGGAGCGGCCCGGTACCTGGCCCACGTGCCGATCACGTTCGATCGCTATCACCTGGTGCAGAACCTGAACCATGCGATGGACCTGGTGCGGCGCGGCGAGCAGGAAGTGGCCTCCACCCTGAAGAAGAGCCGCTACCTCTGGCTCACCAATCCGCGTCGGCTCTCCGCCGGCCAACGCCGTCGCCTGGCGCACCTGCGCCGCGAGCATCGCGAGAGTTCGGAGGCATATCGGCTGAAGCTGGCGTTTGAAGACTTCTACGCGCAGCCGGCCGACGTGGCCGAGCTCTACCTGGCCGAGTGGGTCGAGATGACGCTCACGAGTGGGCTCGAGCCGATGATCGACTTCGCCTGCAGCGTCGCGGAGCACTGGGACGGCGTGCTGCGCTGGTTCGCCAGCAAGGTCTCCAACGGCCTCCTCGAAGCCATCTCCTCGCTGGTGCAGGCCGCCAAACGCCGGGCGCGCGGTTACCGGACGACGCGAAACCTGAAGGCGATCGTTTATCTCGCTGCCGGCAAGCTCAATTTACCCAGCGTTGTGATCACCCACACCAAATGGCAAGGAGCCATCGAGGCCTATCTCAAGCAGCCTTAGCTACGACGTATTTCATGCCAACTTTGTCCAAAAAACTTGACTCGGACAGGCAAGTTTGTTTCAGCGGGAGCGCATAAGACGCCGTATAAGAACGACCGCCCCCCCGCCGACGACGCCTGGGACAAGCGCTTCCAGCAACGTACGAAACGGAAGGCCATGACGCAAGTCAGTTCCGACCAAGAGCAGAACCAGCCAGAACAGGGCGACACCACCGATAATCAGCCAGTACATAGGTGACTTGGGCTTCATTTCATCGATCCAGGATGGACAACACAACGGCCCAGCACTGTCCCGATCCTACCAAACGGCGCCCAGGCACAGGAGCGCTTTCGGTATTCATTTGGTCACTTGCATTTCGACCGTCGGTGCCGAGGCCTCCGCCAAGGGACAGCCGCTGGCGCGCACCGGCATGTTTGTTATTTCCCCTCATGCTGAAAGAACCAACAGTACCGCGATCAAGATGTCCGTCGCCTCAACTTCAACACCCAAACGCCAGTTGCCGACCTGTTCTTGGTAGTTGGCATAAGCTCCTGCTAAACACCCAGCGACTGACCCTGCGATGATTCCGGGGAGGTCCTCGGGGCCAGCCAGCAAGCCTAGTGCCGCTCCGAATAGTCCGCCCGCACCGCAGTGGTGCAAAACATCGGCCCAGTTAACGTCCTGAGCACCAGAAGGGTCAATCCGATTAGTGGTGTTGTCTGAAGCGTACTCGTACAAATTCGGCCCGGGCTTCGGATCCTGCTGGGTCCAGCGGCCGATCGAGGCGTCGTAGTAGCGCATGCCGAACTTGTAGAGGCCGGTCTGCGAGTCGAAGTAGCCGCTCGCGAAGAGCCAGGGGTTGGCAACCGAGCCGGTGCTGCTGGCCAGCTTGCCGTAGGGCTCGTAGGAATAGGTGTTGACGACATTTCCTGAGCCATCGGTCAGGCCGACCACCGAGCCCAGCCCATCGAAGAGGTAGTAGTAGGGGGTGTAGTTGGGGACGCCCGGGATGCGCTCCTCAACCAACTGGCCCTTGTTGTCGCGGGTATAGCCAGTATTCGACGCGACGCCCGCGCTCGCACCACCGCAGCCCAGCACGTTGTAGGTGAAGTTGGTGCTGCCGGCCGTGACCCGCTCGGTCTGGGTTGCGCCCGTATAGGTCATCGAGAGGCCATTACCGGCGGTCGTCTGGTCCTTGGGGTTATAGCTGAGGCTGAGTCCAGTGCTGTTCCCGGTCTCGTTGCCGTTGGCATCGTAGGAATAGGTGGTGCCAGCGTGGGAGGTCAACTCGTTGGCCGCGTTGTAGGCATAGGCCGGATTGGCGCAGCCGCTGCTATCGTCCCGACAGCGATTGCCGTTGGGATCGTAGCTATAGGCGTAGGTGCTGGTCGGATTCGAAGCGCCGGTCAGGTGGTTAAGGACGTCGTAGTTGTAGCTGGTTTTGCTGTTGTTGCCGTCGGTAACGCTCCAGCGCAGGTCGGAGTCGGCTTGCGTTACCGCGCTGATGTAGCTGTAGGTGAAGCTGTTGAGCGTGCTCGGCCCCTTGGTCGCCTTGATCTGGGTCAGCCGCTCAGAGGAGTCGTAGGTCATGCCCTCCGAGACGCCGTTGGGATAGGCCGTGCTGGTCCGGCGATAGCCAGCGTTGTAGGCAAAGGTGGTACTGCTGCCATTCGGTTCCTGCAGGCTGGTCAGTTCGTTGACCGCGTCGTAGCCGTAGGTCACCGTTCCGCCCGGGTCCTGCAACGAGGTCAGGTTGCCGATGCCGTCATAGGCATAGGTCATCGTCGTCGCCCCTGGCAGCACCTTCTTGGTCTGCCGGTTCATGCTGTCGTAGGTGAAGGTCGTGGTCCCGGTGTTGTCCTGCAACTGGGTCGTATTACCGTCGTTGTCGTAGCTGTAAACGATCGTCGAGTTGTCCGCATAGGTGATCTGGGTCAGCCGGTCCATAACGTCGTAGGCGTACTGGGTGAGCTGACCCTTGCCGTCGGTCCGGGTCAGCATCCGGCTGAGGCTGTCGTAGGTCATATTTATGGCCCCCAGCGGCGCCGGATAGGTGATCCTGGTCAGGTTGCCGACGCCATCGTAGGTGTACGACGTCACGTTGCCGTTCGCGTCCTTGTTGGTTGCGACGGTCCCGTTGGAATTGTACGTAGCGTTCCAGTTTGCGCCCGAACTATTGTTCTTGACGCTGGTCAAGTTGTTGCTGCTGCTGTAGCCGTAGGTATAGCGGTTTCCCTGGGCGTCAAGATAGGTGTCGGGATAGAAGGACGGGTCGGTGTTGCAGGTTTGGGGATCGTTGGCGCAGTCCTTGTAGCCCCAGGTCTGGTTGGCGCCGGTCGGCTCGGCGGCGTTGGTCAGGTTGTTCGTAGTCGGGGCGTAGGTGAAGGACGTGGGACTGCTGGGATTTGCCGCGTCGCTGTAGGTCTGCACGTTGTTGTCCGAGGTATAGCTCGTTGCCGCTGCCTGGTTCTTCGCGTCGAGCGCCTTGATCACCCGGCCCTGATTGTCGTAGCAATGCGTGGTGACGTTACTGTTGGCATCGGTCACCACCGTGTTACCGATGTCCACGCCACCAGCCAGCAATTCAGACCCGCCGACGAAACCGAAGGCGGTGCCAAGGTCGCATCCGAGAACCGATAAATCAGCACCGGTCGGATCGACCTTGTTGATTGGGTCATCCGCAACGTAAGAATAGAGATTCGGGTGGGGCTTAGAATCTTGCTGGATCCACCGTGCTACTGACGGGTCGTAGTACCGCATGCCAAACTTGTAGAAGCCAGTCTGTGCATCCAGGTAGCCGCTCGCGAAGAGCCACGTGTTCGCAACGGTGCCGGTGCTCGTCCTGATCTTTCCGTACGGCTCGTAGGAGTATGTGTTGACAACCGTCCCCGCGCCATCAGTCAGGCCGACGACCGAGCCGAGCCCGTCGAAGAGGTAGTAGTACGGAGTGTAGTTCGGTATGCCGGGCAGCCGCTCTTCAACCGACTGCCCCTTGTTGTCTCGAGTGTAGCCAGTGTTGCCGCCGCCTAGCTTGGTCGGGTAGCGCAAGGAGACTGACGGAGCCACATGCAAAACGAAATCAGGAGGCGAATCGGTCAGACGGCAAGAATCCTCGTGGCGACGGCGATGAGCAGAGCTGCGAGAATCACATCAGTCGTGATAAGAGCAGTCAATATCGGAACGCTCCGCCGCTTGTTCTTGTTAAAGTCCCGTCGATAGCCGCGACCGCTAAGAAGTACGAGAAAAACCGCGTTAATTCCGAGTGCGGCAATCATGATGACCAGCGCGAGGGCCCTCTCCCATGTGAGAGGGCCCAACAATGTTAACAACTGCAATCCGGGGATGAGCTTACCCGCAGCCTGGCGCAAAGAGTCCCCACCCTCCGATGAAGGCGCTCGCGAACCCAAACCCTGCCGTCGCCCAGCCCAACCCGCCAGCGGTGAGCTCGACACCGAGGATGACGGGCGCCGCAATCCATCCGACAGCAATCGACGCTGCCAGTAGGCCGATGGCTGCCCCAACTAGCGCGATTCCGGCTGCCTCGACCAGCAGATTGTTGCAGGCTGCCCCCGAGGGGTCGATGTTATTGATCGGATCGTCTCCAGCGTACGTATACAGATTCGGTCCAGCTTGCGGGTCCTCCTGGCTCCAGCGGGCGACAGTTGGGTCGTAGTAGCGCATGCCAAACTTGTAGAAGCCAGTCTGTACATCTAGGTAGCCGCTCGCGAAGAGCCACGGGTTCACAACCGTGCCGGTGCTCGTCCTGATCTTTCCGTAAGGCTCGTAGGAGTATGTGTCGACAACCGTGCCCACGCCATCAGTCAGGCCGACCACCGAGCCGAGCCCGTCGAAGAGGTAGTAGTAAGGAGTGTAGTTCGGGATGCCTGGCACTCGTTCCTCAACCAGTTGGCCCTTGTTGTCCCGGGTATACGGGGTATTGCCGCCGACACCGGTGCTCGCTCCGCCGCAGCCCAGCACGTTGTAGGTGAAGCTGGTCGCGCCGGCCGTGACCCGTTCGGTCTGGGTCGCGCCACTGTAGGTCATGTTCAATGCCGCTTGGCCGGGCGCGGTGATACCGGTCGTATGGTCCTTGGCGTTGTAGGTGAGGCTCAGCCCGACGTTGTTGCCGGTCTCGTTGCCATTCGCATCGAAGGAGTAGGTGGTGCTGCCGGAGCTGGTCAGCTCGTTAGCAGCGTTGAAGGCCTGGCTTGCCCCATTGTTGTTGGTTAGATTCCCGTTGGCGTCGTAGCCATAGGTGTACGAGCCGCCCGCTCCTGAAGCCCCCACCAGCCGGTTTAGGGCGTTGTAGCTGTAGCTGCTGGTGGCGTTGTTGACGTCGGTCACGCTCCAGCGCAGATCCGTGTCATCCGCCTTGTTGGTGCTGCACGGGTTCAGCCGGTTGTAGCAGTAACTGAAGCTGTTCAGGGTGCTGGCTCCCTTGGTCGCCTTGATCTGGGTCAGCCGCTCCGAGGAGTCGTAGCTCATGTTCTCCGTTACACCGTTGGGATAGGCGGTGCTGGTCCGCCGGTAGCCGGCGTTGTAGCTGAAGTTTGTAATGCCGCCGTTGGGCTCGGTCAGGCTGCTCAACTCGTTCACCTGGTCGTAGGCGTAGGTCACGCTGCCGCCCGGATCCTGAAGCGAGGCCAGGTTGCTCACGGCGTCATAGCCGTAGTTCATGGTGGTCGTATCCGGGAGCACCTTCTTCGTCTGCCGGTTCAAATTGTCGTAGGTGAAGTTCGTGATCCCGGTGTTGTCCTGCAACTGGGTCGTATTGCCGTCGTTGTCGTAGGTGTAAACGATCGTCGAGCTGTCCGCATAGGTCAACTGGGTCAACCGGTCCATCACGTCGTAGGCGTACTGGGTGAGTTGACCCTTGCCGTCGGTCCGGGTCAGCATCCGGCTGAGGCTGTCGTAGGTCATATTCACTGCCCCCAGCGGCGCCGGATAGGTGATCTTGGTCAGGTTGCCGACGCCATCGTAGGTGTAGGAGGTCAGGTTGCCGTTGGCGTCCTTGTTGGTCGCCACGGTCCCGTTGCCGTTATAGGTGGCGGTCCAGGTGGCGCCACTGCCGCTGTTGCTGGCGCTGGTCAGATTGGTGTTCCCGTCGTAGGTATAGGTGTTCTTGTTGCCCTGGGCGTCGGTGTAACTATCGGGCGCGTAGCGAGGGTCATTCGGGGAGTTCTGCTGGTAGGCCCAGGTCTGGTTGGCGCCGGTCGGCTCCGCGGCCTTGGTCAGGTTGTTCGTAGTCGGGTCGTAGGTGAAGGACGTGGGACTGCTGGGATTTGCCGCGTCGCTGTAGGTCTGCACGTTGTTGTCCGAGGTATAGCTCGTTGCCGCTGCCTGGTTCTTGGCGTCGAGCGCCTTGATCACCCGGCCCTGATTGTCGTAGCAATGCGTGGTGACGTGACTGTTGGCATCGGTCACCACCGTGTTGCCGACGATTCCATTGACGACGGAGCCGACGTTGTTGCAGCTCCCGACGCCACTGTTGTAGCTGAAACTGGTGCTGTAGCCGCCATTGGGCGCGGACGCCATCACGTAGGTGATGGCGGTCACCCGGCCACCGCCGTCGTAGGTGAATTTGGTGACGTTCGCGTTGGGGTCGGTGATCTGGAGCAGGTGCCCACCGGCGCCGTCATAGGCGTAGGTAGTGACCTTGCCGGCGGCATCCGTGTAGCTGGTCAGGTTCGAGTTGGAGTCGTAGGCGTACTGCAGCTGGCGGCCGGCCGGGTCGGTGATGGTTGTGATGTAGCCGCTGTTCACCGAACTCGTGTAGCCGAAGGTCGTCACCCGGCCCTGGCTGTCGCTGATCGAGGACAGTACGCCGTTGCCGCCGTAGGTGAAGGCCAGCTGGTTGCCGTTGCGGTCCTGATCGGTGCGGAGGGTGGCGTCGATGCACCCGTTGCACACGACGAAAGTCAGCTTCTCCTGGGTCTTGTTGATGGTCAGCGCGTAGGCGCCCGGTCCGGTGTTGATCAGCGTCGCGTCCAGGCCTGACGGTGGAGTGAAGCTGCCGTCCGGGTTCTGGATGAAGTGGGCCATGAAGCGGATGCCGAAGAGGGTCGGCCCGTCCCCATCGTCCATGTCCAGGCTGACGTGATAGCCAGTGTTCAAATACCAGTTGTTGCCCAGGTTCCAGGCGTCGGGCGAAAGGCTGTTGTAGGAGCGATAGAGGTCCTCGTTGATGCCCGTGCCCCGGATCGAGAGATCGTCCGCGTGCAGCACCAGGTTACCGCTCGCCATGTTGACCAGGAGATGCATCCGGTCCGTGAGCCGGTGGCTCTCGTATTTCCACCAGGACTGCTCGCCAAGCCACGGTTCGTAATCGATTTTCAGGTAGGGCCAGAGCGAGGAGTTGGTGGCCTCGGCGGAGGCGAACTGCAGCAGGTTGGCGCTCGACTCGCTGCTTGCCCTGAGCAGCAGGCCGTCGTTGGGGATCGAGCCGCGCGCCCACCCTTCTGCCAGCCGGGAAAGGTACCAGTAATACCAGCCCGTGGTCGGGCCGACGCTGCTGTTGGTCCACGTCGAACCGGAGGCATAGGTGCCGCCGGGCAACGTCCAGGCATTGACGCCGTTGTCCCGATTCCAGGTGGCCGCCGTCGTCCAGGTCTGCGTCAGCTGATGCAGCTCGACCGCCACCGCGCTGCTCGACTGGGCCGAGGTCAGGTTCATCGCCAGCCTGGCCTCCATCACGTTCGCCTGGCTGCCAATCGCTGACTGCACGTCGAACTGCAGCAGGCTTCGCGAGACCAGGCTCCCGTCATACCCGACCAGGAGCGACTGGCCGCCACAAAAACTGGTGTCGGCGCTGCCGCCGTTTTTGAGGTAGCAGTCCTGGCTTGGTCCGATGGTGGGGTCGATCACCACCGGCCATTGCCGGGCCGGGTTTGTCAGCCAGGCCGGATCGGCGCTCAGCGTGACGCTTTGCGCAGCCCCAACCCCGCCCAGCCGCAGCGTCACCGCTCGCGAGAAACCGGCGGTCGTGTGCGAGCTGTCGTACATGAATGGCGCCGCCAACGACAGCACCGCGACACCGGCGCGATTGACGAAGTCGACGCCACCTCCGGCGGTCTCTCGCGCCAGCAGTCCGGTACTGGCCCGGATCCGGTAGACAAAGGAGTGCGCGGCGCTCGGGCTCTTGAGCGTGAGGCTTTCCTTCAGCAGCGCGTTGCCAACCGTGTACGCGGCGTCAACGCCGGGCAGCGCGTTCGCGAAAGTGTCGGTGCTGCCGGACACGGTGCCTCGCCCCGAGGCACCGACCATCGAGATCGCCAGCCCACCATTGGCGAGGCTGACCTCGATCGGACCCTGGCCCAGATCCGCCGGCAGGTGGATGCGATAGTCGTTGGCCTTGTTCTGATATCCGGTGCCGGCGGTCGGGATCAGGGTATTGTCGATCGGATGCCAGCTGCCACTGGCGTCGCGGAAGTTGATCGGGCCGGAATAGACCCGTGTTTCGTAGCCTTCGTCACCCACATAGGTCATCGAGGTGCGGGTCCGCTTCTGCGCCAACTCGCGCAGCGGGCGGCTCGGGCTCGGCGTCTCCCGTGTCAGCGGCACCGCACGATTGACAGGACCGGGACGCCAGGTGGCGGCCTGAGCAGCGGATCGGTTTGGCCCCGCGGCCGGCCCGGACGCCAGGGTCGAAAGTGGCGAGCCGGACACGCTGATAGCGAGTGCGAGGATGGAAACGGTAAGCGGCCGGTGCATGACATGCCTCCCCAAGAACCCCGCGGCCGACGGCAGTCGTCTCTCTCGCGTCGAGAAAATCCCGGGGAAGGTCGATTAGGAGGAAAGTGCTAGTTCGACGCACCAGTCACGCTACAGGACTGCAATCACCTAAGTCAACGATTGCAATGACATCTCACGCGATATCACTCCCCGCTTAGCACTGCGCCACCCGCTGCCGTCCTTGACCCGTGAGGGTACCGCGTCTCGGCTTGCTCCATGAGCTTGAAGGGCGCCGAAACTCGTTGCCCCCGAGGATCGCGCCGAACTCCTGCGCTGGGCCGCTTCATCGAACGGGCCTTGGCCGGCCTGCTGGACGAATCACGGGCAGGCGCACCAGCACGATTGGTGACGACCAGGTCGAAGCCGTGCTGACCACGACGCTGGAAACGATGCCCCCCAACGCCACCCATTGGAGTACCCGGTCGCTGGCCAACCGCACCGGTATGAGTCATGCCTCGGTGCGACGCATGTCCAGCCGCATCGGCTGCAGAGCTTCAGGCTCTCCCCCGATCCGCAGGTAAGGTGCGAAACATCGTGGGCCTCTATTTTGAATCCGCCGGATAAAGCCCTGGTGTTCTGCGTGGACGAGAAGAGTCAGATTTCACGCAGCCGATCTTGCCCTTGGCCCCCGGCATCCCCGCAACGCCAAACCCACGACTATCGCTGGCAGGGCACGACCTCGCTCTTTGCCGCCCTCGACGTGGCCAGTGGCGAGGTCATGGGTGAGACGCATCGTCGGCATCGTGCCTCGATTCAAGGCCTTCCTGGAGTCCCTCGACCGGGAGCTGCCTGACCAGCTCGATGTGCACATTCGTGCTCGACAACTCCAGCATCCACAAGACGCCCCTCGTACACCGCTGGTTGCTCCGACATCCATTCGTTTCTTGCCCTTGAGGCGGTATCTCTCGCCGCGGATATTGGCGGTCAGCTCATCGGCTGGGCTTGGCTCGCGGACCGATCCCTCGGAGCATGAACTCATGGACCTCATCAGCGCCCATACCTACCAGGGAGATCGCATCGGTCTGCTCCTCGGTCAAGCCGCTTCGTCGAAGCGCACGGCGCTCGTCGGATGTGAGGCGCTTGACTTTATGGGCCGGCTGCGGCTCATCCGGGTTGATCCATCGGGATCTCCAGAACCTCCGCCGGCCGCCGGTGGCGAGGGGGAGGCGGTGATAGCGGAATCCCTCGGCCTCCAGACCTGCGCGTAGCTTATCCACCAGGCGGCGCGCCTCTAAGAGGGCGTTTCGGCGACTCCTGATGGTCTCCAGGTCGCGGCGCAGCGCATCTAGGGGTCGCCTCTCGGCGAGCCGGCGCACCTGTCGTGGCGAGATGCCAAGCTCTCGCGCAATCGCTGGGAAGCTCATTCCTGCCCTCCCAAAGCGGTTCACGGCGATGACGCGATAAAGCTTCCGGTTACTCGCGGGCTCGGCTCGGATCTGGCGGAGTAGTTTGAGCTCCCGAGCGAGACCCAAACGCGGTTTCTCCAGGTACTGCTCCATCTGATCCCAGGAAGCATCCACCTCGTCTCGGGTTGGCTGCGGGGCAGGAGCACGAGGAAGACGTTGGCCGGGTCGTGGTAAAGAAGCCAGGTCCTTGCCGCTCACGAAGTAAGCGCCATGCGGCCCTCGGGTTGCCTTCAGCTGGCCGGCGCGAATGCGTAGTCGAAGAGTCTCGACGTGACACCCGAGCCGGCGGGCAGCCTCCGACAGCTTGATGGGCGTGCTCGCCGGGATGCGCGCGCCGCGCTTCGTCACGGCCGTGCTCGAATCCCGCGACAGGCCCTGAGTGGAGGTGCGGACAGATTCAATGTCATCGCGGACATAAATTTCTCACCCTATAAGGGGTATCTGGCAACCGGCGGACTGCAGGTTGGCAGTGCCTCGCGCAGGTTCAAGTACTACAAGGACATAAATTTCAGGCATTTATAAGGGTAGAGGATGATGACTTCGGCCTGAGTTGTCGGGGCTCTGCGACTGCGACCAGGGACTGCGGCAGCGGTCGTCTTCCGGGGTTCGTGAAGGCGTTTTTCGGTAAGTGCCGAGCGTGCCTGATCGGCATGCAATCCCGGTCGTTTCAGCCGGTCGCCCCTACCGTACGCATCAAGAGGCGACCACCCAACTGATCTCAAGCACCCCGCTTTCGACACCGGGACGGACTCCCTATAAATTCACTCGTCCATTCATTATTCGGGATCAACCCAACAACGCCAGCCAACGCCTCACCCAACAAGACACGACTCAACTCGTTCGTGCCCTCACAACTCGAGACATCGCCATCCTCACGGCCCTATCCGATTACCGGTATCTCGATCGCGATCAGGTCCAACAACTCTTCTTCCCGAGTCGACGTGTCTCCCAGAGACGGATCAAATGGCTCAAGGATCACGGACTCCTCTACCGCTGGCTGATGATCGAACCGCCTGGCTGGACCCGACTCCACTCGTTGCTGCTGCTTTCGCCGCGGGGGGCGCGCGTGCTTGCCGCCTGCCTCGGTCAAGACGCCCGACTGCTCGTCCGCCTGAGCCAGGACGCGCGGGATCACTGCTTCAATGTCGGGCACGACCTCGGGGCCAACGCGTTCTTCGTGGCGCTGGTCGTCTGCAGCCGCCATGCTCCCGGCGAAGGCTTGTATCACTGGGTGGGCGAAGACCGCTCGCGCCGACGACTCAGAGAAGAGGCTGGCCGAAGGCACGCCCCCGCGCCAGACGGGTGGGGCCGTTACCTGGTCCCGGGCCGCGAGATCACGTTCTTCCTCGAGTGGGACCGGGGAACCGAGTCCGTCGAGCGCCTTCGCCGAAAGTCTGGGAACTACATCCGCTACTTCAAGGGCCGGCGCGAAGCCAACTATGCCCACGTCCTCTTTGTGTTTCCGTCCTCCGCCAAGGAGGCCGCCTTCCACAGGAGCCTCGCCGACGAGTTGCCTCGCGACGGGTTGTGCTGCGTTTTCTGGACGACAACCGTCGAGTACCTCACGGAGTCCGATCCCCGCGGGCCAATCTGGTGGAAGGTGGGGCGGCGGGCGCCCAGCGACGGCACCGTTCGTTCTTGGGCGCCGCCCCCGGAGTCGAGGCCGAAGACGAGGGGGCGTGAGTCTCTGGGCAGCCTTGCCGGCCGTGCGGACCATGGGTACTCAGCGGCAAACTGTATTGGCAAATCCGATTGGTGGGATCGGAGACCTTCCGGGGGTCAGGTTTGACGCAGATGGCCCTAGGCGTAGGGGGCCAAAGTCTGCCCCCCTTCAGCGACGGAGGACAGCCTGACTGAGTAACGGTCGAGAAGCGTCGCACAATTCGGATCGCGCGCAGCCGAGCTCTCGGCATGAGAGCTTGGATCCTACCGCGAAGGCGAGGAACACCCGAGCAAAAAGGGATCCGGCTCAGTCGACTCAAAGCTTCAATCCTGCCAACGTCGCGATCACTTCGCCCTTCGAAAGCCTTGACAGCGCAATGCCTTCGGGATTACCTTCGCGACACCCCCGTTGTGAGTCCGGGGACGGTGTCGCGATTCAGGCGTACGCGGAACTTATCTCTGCGTTCTGGGCCGCTCACCGAAAAGCAATGTCCGGCAACCATCCGGAGCAAAACGAGGCGGCATAGAGGGTGGCGAACTCAGCGGGCGTGAAGCGGGCAGCAATCTACATACGCAAGTCCCAGGTCTACAAGGGCGTGCGGCATATCTCGCCGGAGATGCAGCGAGACGCCTGTATCCGCTGGTGTGAGGACGACGGTTATGCCTATGAGGTGTTCGCCGACGTCGAGGGGCATAGCTCCGGTGGGACGGACAAGCGTCCGGGCTACCAGGAGTTGCGACGTCGCCTAAAGGAATTCAATGCGGTCGTGATTCATAGCCTCTCTCGCCTATCCCGCAACAAGCGTGATTACTTCTCGTTCCTCGAAGATCTCAGGAAGCACAACATCGACTTTGTTTGCATCACCCAGAAGATCGACACGACCACGCCGTACGGCCGTGCCTTCCTGGGCATGGCGGTCGTGTGGGCAGAACTTGAGCGCGAGCTCGACGCCGAGCGAGCGACACAGACCATTGCGGTTAAGCAGAATCGGGGTGAACACTGCGGCACCATCCCTCTCGGTTACGACCGGGAGCATGGGATCCTCAGGCCTGCTGCTGACGTGCGCGAGATCAAGCTAGTTCGTTTGATCTTCGACCTGTACGGCACCGGCCAATATTCGGACGTGTCGCTGGCACGTCACCTCAACGTTGCCGGCTATCGCGGGAAAAACGGTATCGAGATAACGGACAAAGCGGTCCGCACGATCCTGAACAACCATGAGCTTTACCTGGGATACATCAAACGCCATTGGCGCCGACCCGACCGCGAGCTGATCAAAGGGAGTCATCCGGCCCTCATTACCGACGCGCAAGTACAGGTCTCGCAGTCGATCCGAAGCAGGAACACGCTAACGAAATTGCGAGAGGGCCGGCAGAAGAAAGCCGCGGAGCATCGCACCTATTTGCTCGCTGGCATCGTCCGCTGCGCCTACTGTGGTGGACCGATGTGGGGTGGCGCCACCTCCTCGAACCGAGGTCGCCGCTACCGTTGCCGCCACGTCGGTGTCGAGCGATGTCCCCAACGAATGGTGACCGCTGAGGTTGTCGAACGGCAGGTCCTCGAGCTTCTACGCTGGTTTGACATCCCGGTCTCGGCCCATGAGGACGTGGCCAGGGCCGTGATCAGCCTCTGTCGTGCCACCGGTGGGGATGACGACTACGTCCAGGCCGAGACGGCCCGCCGGGAGCTCGCTCTCCGTAGGCAGCGCACCCTGGAAATGTACCGGGACGGCCTCTGCGACAAAGCGTTCCGAGACAAGTCTCTTGCGGATATCTCCGAGGAGGAGGGGCGGTGGGACTACGCGACGTCGACCCCCGGCATGTCCCCCCTCCAGGCCCTCGAACTCGTTCGTGGCTTCGCGGCCGCTGTCCAGGAGTCGAGCCCGGATGCCCAACGGGAGGTCGTCGAGCGGGTATTCACGCGGATCGCCATCCGAGATGACCAGGTTGTCGACGTGGACATATACCCGGTATACGCCGAGGCTTTCAGGTGGTATTTACGACCCCGAGCGGATTCGAACCGCCGATCTCCTCCGTGACAGGGAGGCATGTTGGACCGCTACACCACGGGG
>Ga0207416_1002968_pt1 | contig 17157 bp, 16 predicted proteins | sample PaiPotPPM11metaG_FD_184107 | JGI IMG/M metagenome (GOLD analysis project Ga0207416, IMG submission 184107) | Iron sulfur acid spring bacterial and archeal communities from Banff, Canada, to study Microbial Dark Matter (Phase II) - Paint Pots PPM... ...
TTGCTATCAACTGACCAGTAGAATCATACAGATGTGCCGTTATCTGAACGAACTGTAACGAACTATTTCCAACATTGGTCAACTCGCCTTTCAACTCATAATCACCAAGTATGTTCTTCTTTGCACTGGTTACATGGACTTGAATCACACTCGGATCGTTGTTTGGAAAGTCTGTTTTGTTAGATGCTATTTGCCTAAGTCCGATTCCTGATGAACTGCTACTACCACTACTGCTGCTGTGATGCGAACTTGAGACACGAATTATTATGCCACCAGTACCGCTATCTGGCAAAGTCGTTGGTCCGCATCCAAATTGGCTTTTAAGACAATATGTCACGTATGCAGTTCTATACCCAACACCACAATGATCTGCATCCTTGCCTTTGAAATTGGAACATGCCGCTCCTATATCATATATTCCTACTTTGCCATCTGTTACTCCAAGACTATTTCCCCAATTATAGGCTGCTGTATGTCCCTTTGTTGATGTATGGTGCGATGAACTAGCATTAACCTTGACTGTAACTGCTGGTGTTGATGGGGTCACTATTGTATTTGGTGGTGGTGGTGTTGTTGTAGTTGGCGGCGATGTTACCGTGTTTGGTGGTGACCCTAAGTTTGTATTTGGTGTCGGATTGTTGACTGGTGGTGTATTGCTGGCAGGTGATGATGTTGATGTTGATGGACTGCTATTGATGGTTGTTGGTTGTGGTGGTGGATTACTTGAAGACGAAGTGCTGTCACTTGATTTCTTATGTGCATATGCAACTGTCGCTACAGTTGAACCACTAACCATGAATGCTACCAATACAAGAACGAAAATTATCTTAAGATTTTGCATTTAACTCACCACCTACCTGTTATCACCATTTGTGAACGGATCGAAGGGATTATTGGCTTCTGGTTGACTCGAGGATACACTGGCCAAAGCGTTAGCGGTATCCTGCGCAACCTTCGCATCCTGCTGCAAACCATTGGTTACTACTGCTAGGCTTGCTGATGTCATGTTATTTGCTGACGTCATGTTTTCTGTTTGTGTTTGTGCTTGTGCTGCCGATCCACTAGTCACTGTAACTGCTCCAATCAAGGAGGCGAAGCAGGTTACTAGGATGGCTGAAAACCGTTTGTCTGTTCTGACTTTGTTCATGGTTTCACTGCTCTTGATCATTTGTCTTCGTACTCTTTTTTTCGTCGACCGTTATCTTGTCCCAAAATTTGGTCGTAATTTCTTACTTGCTCGGTTTGTGCCGATTAGGACCTTTTGATTAGCCTTTTACTCAATTAAGCGGAGCGCATAAGATCTTTTATATACTTGTATATTGTGACGGTCCTATTTAAGGCGGCATTACTAGTGTTTAGGAGGACAAATACAGGTTTAGTATGCACAATTAGTACATGCTGATGCTAAATAGAGAATAAGTTACTCATTCTGGCCATTTGTCTCGGTTGTAGGCTAGTTATCGATTTACACACCAATGCCACCTTAATAATTACAACGTTATGAGATTTTTTGCCTCTTTGTATAGAAATTGATCTGATCTAATAGTATCTGGATTTGTTCCAAGTCTTTTAGATAATTCTAATGCCAATTGTTGACCGTAGAGAAGTTGCGCCAACCATGTAAATTCGTTAGAAATACCATTGAATGAACTTTCGTTTATTTCAATAATTTCTGTTCCTATAGTTTCTGCGTATTTTATTAAACTGTCTTTTCTTGGTTCTGTCACAGAGGTGAAAGCCACTAGACTTGATTGTCTGTCTATTGTCACTCGAGGACCATGCAAGAATTGTTCCAGACCAAAACTCCTAACCGGAATAAAGCATGTCTCAGAGATCTTAAGAGCAACTTCATGAGCAACTACCTCCCTAATTAAATCGCCAACAATCACCAAGTTACCAGGAAATTTGGGTAATACTTCCATCTTCATTGGTAGTGTAATATTATCAATGGTATCACGGAATCTTTCAAGTATGTCTTTATTTGATAAGCCAATCCATTGTATCATTCTTACCAACGCAGAGGTAAGTGATATTGTAAATGCACCACAATTCTCTTGAGCACATGTCTCGATTCTAATATCTGGCGTAGTTGTACCGGAAGTAGTAGTAGCAGAAGTAAGATTCTCTGGACTTCCCAATCCAGTAACAAGAACCGTTGTGGCTCCAGATTTCTTTGCTATGTAGAATGATTGAATACTAAATGTTTTCGTTCCGCGATGAGAAAATACTACAAATATATCATTAGAAGATATCAAATACTTTGATCTAACAAAATCATAACTTTGTAGAGATATGCAATCAGGATTGACAAATTCTCTCCAAAGAAATTCACTAAATCTTGCAGCCCAATAACTACTGCCAATCCCGACGAAAACCATTCTTCGCTTAGTGGGATTAATTGTGTATAAGGCAGATGGTAATGGTGAATCTAGTATCCTTTTCCACTCTCCTAATTGATTTAATACATTTGTTTCATAAAGCGATGTCATAATGCGTATGTCGACAATTGCATACAATGTTTGATAATATTTGTTATCTCTTAGGGGCTTCGTATACGGCTAAAGAATAAGTATTTAAGAGTTTCAACACTTCTTTGTTGAATAGTATTTTCTCGCTGCGAAACATGAAGTTTCTTCCAGACCGGGGCCATTTTTAAATATTGCAATTTTAGATAGATATGCATATTATAGTAGATTGTTCTTTATAGGCTGGTATGTAAGGGTTAAATATCTTAGTGTGCGCGTCCCAATATTCTTTTTACGAGGGGAGGAATGTATGGGTCGTCATCCTCCCTTTTGTTGCGTAACGGGCTTCTGGTACACTTAAATAGTTTAGTGTTGTACAAGCGCTCACATGTCAGATCAGTGGGGGCATCTCTATACCCCTGCTGTCGGCTATCGAGAGGCGTGTTCTTATTTGTGGACAAGCCAATATAACCAGTGTTTAGTTCACATCAACAAGTCTATCTAAAACTTTGTGAATTAATTCTGAAATTATACTTGTAATATGTACATTTTTAAATGTACTACCAAAATACAAAATAACGTCCTCTATGTTAGTAATATAGTATGACAGAATAAGCGAATGAAAGGCTGAGACAATTCCTCAATGAAGGAAGAAATTGGGAAAGGAAGGCTACTACTAATATCCCCGGTATATTTCTATTCAGACTACCCGCTACCAAAGGAAGACCTGCATCTTTAGCAATCGAGATTAATCAAGTTGACACCTATGCTCCATCACAAAAAAGAGAGGAGTGGTAATGAGGTCTGCTTCAGAGTTGGATGAAATTAGCCGTCTTGAGCCATCCGAGAGTAGATGAACTATCAAAAAAGATCGATGCAGTAAATCCTAAAAGAGAGGCTACTACAGGCAAAGGCGTTCCTGATATATTTGAGATTTGAGTAAGTGATTTTCCAACCAGAAATATATTTGCATTTAACATGAAAATCACAAAGCGATTACTCCGAGATTTTCAGGATCTATCTTCGAAAGAGACTGTATGACATTCTAACGCCCGCATTACCTTCCTTTGCATATATTTTCATTGCATCTAACTTTTCATGGTAGTTAAGTTCCATTCCTATGTACGTATCCCGCTTGCTCCAACTATTTCTGTGTTTATGAAATTCTGAAAAGCAGGATTAAACCATCTGTCTTGCTCTACTTGTTTCCATGTTTCTCCTATCGTTCCTTTCCGAAAACAATTTCTCATCCACTGTAACCACCCTGCCCATTCATTATCATCAAGAACCTTCCTCTTACGCATCGCATGTGCATGACAACAAATCCATAAGATGTAATATGAAAACGCTAACTCTCGTGACGGGTTTCCTTCATTATCTATTACTTTTTGTATCGATGGATCTTCCATGGCCAGTTCTGCCATCTTGTGAAACTTTTCATCCAAGTCGTTGAGAACTCTAGTTTGCTGATCAATTGAGAGACTTTGTATTTGCCGTTTTGAGAAATACAATGTCAAGATCATTGTTCCTACTATTCCAATTGTTTGTGCTAAACTAAGCACATCACCGAATCCTAATTCAACCATATTTAAGAAGAGAATACCCAGTTCAATATGTATCAAATTGCTGCAAAGGATATTTTCAGAATTTATTAATAGAAAAAAATCTAGAAGCGCGGTTATAGGCCATGGAATGGTGAGACGAAAGGAGAGCGAATCTTATAATGATTATCTGAAAATCCGTGTTTCCTAACTTATCAAATTTCATGCCGCATGATCTACATTTGAAATACTATGATAGCGGACTGCTAAAATGGCGTCAGTGTATCAAAAAATGAATAGCAAAATAATAGCAAATATATGCTATGACCAAGAACTAGAAGAACTATTAGAGGTAATAATATGGGATTTTCTGAAGCCTTTTGGAAACCCACGGTACTAGAAGATCTCGAAGATTACTCGCATGCGATACCGTTGTTTTCAATATGGAATAATTCAGCCAAGTTGCTGTTACAGAAACAAGAACTAAAGGAAAAAAGTAGAGGCAGCGACACGATATCAAATCTGCATTAAAGGAAACTCTGATACTTACTGCATCAAGCCAAGTTGCCTCATCATTCCTCCTAGGTCGTAGAAGAGATTCTCCTCGTCAATTTGCCCATTCTTCCAGTGGGCCACTGTGCAAAAATCAACTTGAAATTTCTTGTTCGTAGGTGGAATCGTTTTCCCTCCAGGACCCATCATAGGACCTTTGTGAGTACCTGTGAATATGGCAATCGAGCAAGTCCACTCGCCTTGACCGAAAAGCACCTTATAGGGATCGTTTTGGACATGGTTATCAGGAAACATCTTGAACATTTGCACGCCTTCATTTCGATGTGCATTTAGACCTCTTGTTGGCTCAATTTGACCTGGCCACCTTACTATGACGTCCTCAGTATGACGTTTACTAAATGTATCCCAATCTTGGCTATTCCACGCATCGTCCAACGTCTTCATCAGACGCATGTTTTCTTCAGCACTCATTACGACATCAACACGGAATAAATTATTTAAGAGTTATTGTACATGCACATTATTTTTACTAATCCAACTTCCATTGATACCATTCACTTCGCAGATATTGGGAAAGATAACCAACCAATCTATAACAGAATTGATGCACTGAATATGTATCATAAATAATTATTATTCAGATTTGATCACAATCTGAATCCCATCTGGATCAAAAACAAAGAATTGATTCTTGTCAACCATCTGTTTCTTTTGTCGCTGAGAACTAACAGGATCATATATGTTAGATTTAATTGCGTTAATAGATGATCTATCAGGAACGATTATAGTAAAATATTCTAGTCCAACCTCACCATGAGTATGAATCTTCCCGCCCAAACTATTCCAAGTGTTAATCCCGATGTGGTGATGATATCCGCCTGCAGAAAGGAAGGCTGCACCCATTGTGCTCCAATCCAAAGTTATGTCAAGCCCTAATTTTTCGTGATAGAACTTGATTGACCTTTCAAGGTTTGTGACTTTCAGGTGTATGTGTCCGATTCTTGCCCCAGTAGGAAATGCTTCTGTATTCTTTCTTTCCTCTTTATCAAGTTCTTCTGATACCAGAGAATTCAGATCAAGTGGTAAGGTGTCCATCATGATGTGTCCTTCAATATCTCGTGGCCACTCTATATTTGGTCGGTCACGGTAGATTTCTATTCCATTATTTTCGGGATCTCTAAGATATAGTGACTCACTGACTAAATGATCGGCAAATCCATCGTAGCGTACACCAGAATTTCTAACTGCCAAATATGTCGAGGCAAGACTCTTTCTATCAGGAACAAGTATGGCAAAATGAAAGAGTCCGGCTGAATTTTGAGAAACATTCTTTGCATATGGATCATGTTGTATAATCAGAAGTGGACAATTAATAGATAAGGAGGACTTGTGTTTGACGTCTAATTCACAGGCTAAATCACCATTACCATCATCAGTGTGATACCTGTGATACCTGCTACTTACTTGCAATCCTAGGCTTTTTTCGTAAAAAGCCAAGACTTTGTCAATATTTCTGACTCTTAATACTGGACTTCCAATCTTCATCATACTGGGCATTTTGAAAACAACCATATAGGATTCCTCTCGCTTTTTTAGATATTATGTCGTATCATTTAAAAAGAACACCCTTGGAATAGTAAGATATCTAAGGCCAATCCGCAATTGATCCATAACGTGAGTTAAGGTCATATAGAAACGAATTGGTCTGTAGACCACTACTACTAATCAGCAACATCGACTCTGATATATTGGTTAACAAACTTTTCTGCATCTAGGATACTCCAGTGCGTAATGAAGAAAATGTCAAAACAAATGTTGATAGTTGTATCGTTAAACAATCAAAGTGCCACAGAAATGGAACCTAATACTCTTTTATGTTACCACCAACCTATACGGTGGCCTACTTCAATCATTATGGGTATTGCTAAGCCAACTATAGACGTTATAATAACAAGTACTTTAATTTGATTTTGCAATGAAATGTTAGTAAAGCCTACTGCAATATTTGACAAATCTCTGTAATAGATAATGTGTACATTAATCGAAAAATAAGTTTCTGAGATTATTTGGCTGAAATTATTGCATTAAATTTCTTAGCAAGAAGGTTAACCAGACATGCAGACACGACATATGTCATGTAAGCATCCTCCTTACCAACAGTATAATCGGGATTTATCTTTCCCTTTTCTACAGAGTGATGAAAATTGTTTGCATAGTCCCATAGTTTACCTATCAACTCGGTGAAAGGAAGTGTTTTCTTTTCCTCTAACTGGGTGGTTTTGGATATCATTTCTTTAACGAATTTGGTTACATCTTTCTTAAACAGTTCTATCAACTCCCTTGATTCTATTATTACAGTTTTCCAGTTACCCAGTCTTACTTCTTGTTCCATCTCAGCGAGAATTCTATATGATTTGGATAGTCTATCTTTAAAAGTATTCTCAGCCTCCGTTAATGCTTTCTCGGCTAACGATTCTAATTGTAATTCAGATATATCTACAATAAAGTATTTACCTATTCCCAAAACCCTTTGAAAATCTGATTCCCACGAACTTGCACCAATTGTATGCGATAGTGTAATTTGACGAGCCGTATGAACAAATATTTCTTCACTGCCTGGATTAGCCGTACCTGGGACTAACATATTGAGATTAGCATTTGCCCTGAACGAATTGCCTATGGTAGACAAAATCTGTTGTTGTTCGCCTTGTAATGGTCTTGGTGTATAATCTCCCATTTTCATGGTGTGACGCAGCAGACTTACACCTAGTTTGAATTTCAGAACAACATCTTTTTTAGAATTTTTATGCCGTCTGTCTTCAATGTAATCGAGTGATTTACTATCTATTGCAAAGAAAAATTCAAATTCATATCGAGCAGATTGATATCTCTGTCTATCAGATACTCCTTCAACTCTTACCCTATTCTCTTTTGGGTTTGATGATAATTGAATTAGATTTGACAAGTATTTGTCATCATCGCTAAGAACGTAGCCCTCTATTTTTAGCAATAGTGCATCCTCTGGAGCATCTTCTTCTACTCGGACCTTGATAGCAGGTGATATCGATTCGAGATATGGTATTATACTATTTTCAATTATTTTTGGCATTAGATAGCACATTATGCAATAGAAAATATCTTTTTTAAACATATTCATTAAAGAGCAACTCAAATCACACTGGGCAGCGATAAGTGGACTAAGGAAATATCTCATTTAGTACTTGGTACTTAGTACGATGGAAGTAGCAAAACGGAAACACTGAAAAGTATGAACCGACTACATTATAGAATATAGAGATAGTGACATTCAAAGACCTGAAGAAAAGAGTAAGTGCAACTCATGAAGTACAACAACAAACTAGACTATTTGAAAGATTACGAAACAAACCCTTCTGGATCTGGGACGTTAAAGAACATAAGCACGCAGATGTCCAAAGTAATGGAGACTGCTGCTTTAATCAGATAATTGGCCTTCCTATGAAAGATGGCGTTGAAAAACCGCTATTCGATTATGAGAAAAATATTTGATGCATTACAATCACATAAACATGTCTGGATAAAGAAAGCCACTGGACTTGGAGTGACCGAATATTTCCTCAGATACGTCGCCTGGTTATGCTTGCGAAATGATGACTACCGGAATTCTCAATTTTGCATTGTTACAGGTCCAAATATTGACATGGCCATAAGATTGATCAAGAGATTGAAGGCATTATTTGAAACAAAACACAACGTTATTTTCAGCGATAAAGAAACTGTTTTGGAACTGAATGGCTGCACCATAGAAGCATTCCCGTCGAACCACTTAGATTCGTATCGAGCACTAGACAATCCCAAATTCATTCTACTGGACGAAGGGGACTTTTTTAGAAAGGGCGAGCAGGAAGATGTAAGACACGTTTCTGAGCGTTATATTGCAAAGTCCAATCCTTATATTGTAATGATCTCGACACCTAATGCACCGGGTGGATTATTTGATACAATGGAAAGAGAGCCAGAAAATACCTGCATGTACAAACGCATCCACCTAGACTACACTTGCGGTCTTGATAAGATCTACACAAGAGAGGAAATAGAGAAAGCCAAACAATCGCCATCGTTTCCCCGTGAATACCAATTGGCATACGGATACGGGATTGGAAATGTATTCTTACCTGATCACATAGATAGAGCAGTCGAACTTGGTGCTGAACAAATAAAATACTTCAATAAAGATTGTAATCCATCATCTTCACGTGCACTCTCAATTGATCCGGGTTTTGGCTCTTCTAAGTTTGCGATGGTGATCACCGAATTGATAAACGGGATAATTGTAGTTGTGTATGCAAAAGCATTTGAAAAACCAGATTATCAAGAGGCTATTAATGTTGCATTTAATCTGATGAGAGATTATAAAATTAACAAGGTCTTTGTAGATGGTTCTAATCGTGCTGTCTGGACTACTCTTAAGAATACTATCGGTGAATCGATCCATGATAACGACGAGATTTATGAAAGTGAAATGATAGTTCCAGTTTCTTTCGGTTTAGAACATAAAAGGATGCTTTCTGATCTTCAGATGCTTTTTTCAAATAATATGGTTGCGTTACCACCTCAATTTGATGATCTGATTTTGGATTTGCGTACTGCAAGGACGTCGGCTGAAGGGAAGATTGAGAAATCAGCAGCAGCACAACTCGATTTATTTGATTGTCTGAGATTATGCACCAAACACTATAGGTTTGAATAGAATACAAAACAATAGATATATTCAAACATATCCTTGGCTATGAGTATTAATGTATAACGTATCCTGTACACAGAACACCTGCCGCAGTGTCGTATGTCCATTTTAATCACCCGTTATGGTATCACTCACTGCAAATTATATCCCAACTGGAAATAGGCATTCGTATATTCTATTTCATGGCTGATATTCTGGTGCCCTTTTACCTCGGAAAGTGATTTTGACTTCATTAGGAGCATTCCCATCGACTATAGATCCTTCACCGAAAAGATCTTGGAATACCCGATTTTTGAGGGTAGTATTTGTCGAAGGATATGAATCGTAGACGCTTATTCCTTCACATGCTTCTTTGTAAACATCATCTTTGCTAAGGCTCACTGTCTCGTCTTTGTCTGTCCTTTCGATTAAGTTTTTCATAACTTTCCTCTTAAGATCGTTCACATACGAATCGGGTATATGCGTTGTCATGTGCTCATCTTCGTTCATTTATGCAACTTAGAGGAATTTATATGTAGTGGACTCATAGATGGATTCTACAGACTAGTCCACAAAACTTAAATTGGCATTATATGCAGCGATAACTGTGGGAAAAGAGGAAGAAATAAGAGCGCTACTTGAAGAGGGCCATACCCCCAAAACATTGATAGAAAGAGGCTTCGCCAAAAGCACGGTCTACAAAATTCTCAGTACTACCAGAACTTTTCTCGTACATCTAAGAAACTCTGAGTGGGTAATTGAAAATGTCAAAATTGATAAAGCGCGTCATTTACCGGGAGAACAGATCTCAATTGTTTTTGATTTAACGAATCTTTCATCCAGGGATTTATACCTCCTTAACGTTGGAGTTCAAACAGAATGGATGATTACTACGGAGCAGAAGTGGTATTGGTATTCTCAGACTATAAATGACGTATTAAAGCCAATGCAAAAGAGAACCATTTCGTTAATTATCCCTATTCCAATTGATATTCAACTAGGTGAGTATGAACTCAGGTTTGGATTTCAAAGCCAATATTTACCCGTTACTAGTTATGAAGATCAGGTCTTAGAACCTAAATTTAGTATGCCATATATTCTTCATATAAAATATCCGTTGCGTCCCGAGAAAATCTTTCTTTCACACAGCATTCGTGATAAGTATCTGATCACCGGGCTTCAGAAGAGTCTAGACAAGGTTGGCTTCGAAGTAATTTTGGGAGAGGATATACAAATACCTGGAGCACTCTTGGATGCCAAATTCAAACATTTTATTGAGTCGTCTGCTATATTTGTTGCCTTCGTAACACACTCTGCAATTTTCTCGAAGTGGGTTAGGTTGGAGATAGAACACGCAATCGCTATGCGAAAACCGATGGTTCTGTTGAAAGACAGGTCCCTCAAGATTGATTTACCTTATGAATGGGTAGAGTTCGATAAGAATGCGCCACAGGAAGTGTTATTTGAAATAGTAATGAGTGCATTGAAAAATATAAGATCGGATCAGAATTGGTTAAATTCGCCATTAGTTAAGACATTGTCTATCGCATTAGTTGCATTTCTCGCAGGTTTGTCCTTGAGTAGACTTTGAACCTGGATCTAACTATGTATATTCGAAAACTTACCTTTGAACCGAGTATATTATGACAAATAATTATGAAATTGAGACAATGAATGCATTAATAAAGTCGGAGAGATAGACTTAAAGGGCCCGAAACCAAATGATAGAATTATTTCAAATCATTCAATTCATTCACATCTCTATGAATTGGTTAGACATTCATTCTTCATCTGTATTGGCGCTATCAACGGCACAGTTCTGGCTATTATAACATTTTATTACGCAAGGCAAACACGTAGCCTAACAAAAATCAGTTTCGTCCGTTTTTAATTCCATATACTCACAACGAAAAGGTCGATCTTCCAATATTGAACATAAAAATGTTGGTGCGGGACCTGCTTATAACATAAAGATAGAATATCGCATTAAAGGGATTGAGAATAGTCAGAAAAGGCACATACCTATTAGAAAAAAACCAACAGAAGGAAGAACAAATCATGCAAGGGGAGGAACAACTACAACATAATCAAAGTGCCAGGAGAGCCATGTAGGTCAGATTAGAATATAGTGGCATTCAAGGTAAGTATAAAGATAAATTCACCCTTAAAGAAAATGATTTTTTCATGAGATTAACGATATCTAGAATTCTTGCTTGTGAGAAAAAGAGAAAATAATAATTCGTTTGCAGAAGTTCTAAAATGTTATCTGTCCAATTGTCATTATTATAATTGAATATGCCTATTATTACTTATTTCTCTTATTTTCCTGGTTGGGAACCGTTGATGGTGTTAACCACGGCAGGGCTTTCTATCTGGCTTTGCCTTCTCTAAGTGTAAGCGAATTATTAGGATTAGCGAAAATTCGTTAAATATGATTCATGGACTCAATTCTACATCTTGCAATGCTCGATTACATCATATGCTGAAAATAAATGTCACTAGATTAGTTATTCTAATCATCGACAAGAAAACTACAAACCAAGTTTAATGAAATATTTTATACTGTTGATGGGCCTATGATTTATGCGTGCGGCGAAAAATTTGAAAATGCCCTCAGTATAGACTCAAGTTTAATTGGTGAGATCTCCGACTTCAATTGGTTTAGGGGTAGTCTTACCTATACTACCCCTAATTACTTATGCTTTCCATCTAAAGAAAGAGTGTGAGGAAGATGAAGAGCAGTGGTAAGCGTAAATCAAATCTGTTAACATAACCTAGTTTCCCACTTCGCTGTCCACGTTGATCAAATATACCAATTCAATCTTCCTGCATATCCGGGAACAAATCCATCGAGGTTTTTGAATGTTTCCGGATCATGATCAAAATGGCAGAGTCTTTTTGCACTGTTTATAGCCAGTTCACTATCGTTTACTATAATTAACTCCTCTAGGTTATTATTTGAGAAGGCTTCAAGAAACATCTTTTTAGTTAAGAAATCAGTAGATGGAAATGAATAGCCAATTATTATCAATCTTTTACATGAAGAAAGTGCTGCTTTGGCACTCTTCCACAAAGGAAACAACTTTTGATATATAGGATCACGGAATTGTTCATCCTTATGAAGAAGTGGTGGAATAAGAATAGGATCAATCGGCCACCCATTTCGTTCAGGATATTCTTTCCAACTCCAGTCGGGTTGTCCTAGAATAATGTGGGATTTTTTCTTTCGTGACAATGTTTGCTTCGGAACATCCATCATTTGAGGGAACAAATCTTCTGGAATATATCTGAACCAGTTGATTGAACCATGTAGTTTTAGTATATACCAAGAATATAATTTATTCCTTCGAAGAGAATAAAATCTCTCTCCACTCTCGTATCTTCTAAGTAGATGATGGTGAATGAATCCATCATGAACCATAACCTCATCGAATTTAATAGAATATCCTAATGGTCTATTCCAATTCCAATGGCTGTATTTTAATTCTTCCTCAGTTAATTTTCTTTTATCATAAGGCTTTCTTTCTTTTGTTGGCCTTCTCGATGGATTTAGATGTGAAGCATATTCAATCGATCTCTCCAAAAAACAATCGTAGTTGAAAGTAATAACGATAGGTCTTTCTTCCCATATGATTTGGCCCAAGCCCCTCATTGCAGATTGCGTATCAATACCTTCTTGACTTGAAAGAATTTCAGCCAGAAATCGCTTCAATCTAAATTGGATAGTGAATAAATTTCTAATACTTTCATTATCACTAGCGTGTTTTGCTTCGATGTATTGGGATTCCAATAAGGTAAAGCATTCTTCTAAATCGAAATCAGAAGTTGCAAGTTTGTGTTTGTCTATCTTCCAATATGTTTTTATATAGGCATAAACTTGTTCCATCTTTTTAGTATAACTCTCATTGTTAAACTTGGCCATTTTTAGTGCTTCTAAAAAAAATTTAGATCCTAACGGAGCCTTAGATGGAGACGAGACGTCTTGAAAGTTGGTCATGGTTTCTGCTCGATTAGCGCCTGCGCCCAAAACATATACGGTGTTATTCAAATGCGAATCAACATATTCAATAATATATTTGGATTTTTCAACATTGCCTAGAAGAGGCTTTCTGGGTCATCGTGGATTCTCACAGGAGCACTTGATTCTACGATTCAATTTCACTTGTATAAGAAGATATCATGAACTTATCGGGTTTTGGTTCGTTATTTATAATGAATGTTGTCACTCTGGAACTAGAATTTCCGGATACTGCCTGAATTTTGACCAGGAATTTTGAGTCCCCGATCGTGTATCTGGGATTTCTCAAGATAAGTGGGGGCAGATAATTGTCCCCCGTCACTATATAGCAAAGTACATCGTATCCATGCTTTACTACTACGGCGAAATCCTCTCCATTATGGTCAGAGACAACTGTCTCTTTATATAGAAGAGCCAATTTTGTTGAATCAAAACTCCTTCTATCTGGGCTTAGAGGTTCTGGAGCATTACTCCATTTTGCCGGTATCTTCTCGGGATAAGCACTAGGGATGCGAGTTTTGCCATCCAATTTTAGGAATTGCATTGTTACTCTAGTATTAATTGCTGGATTCCGTTCAATTCCGAACCATTGCCCAAACCCACGTTGATGAGGAATGTTTACTACTTTGCAGTGAAGAAACGTGACTTCAGAAGGACCAGTTGAGGGTTCGCTTGCTTGCACTTGAAGATTTGGCTTTTTGGCTTTTTCATACAAATATGGAATAATTACTGATAGCGCAATTGCAGCAAATCCTAATCCAAATTCAATTCTAGAATTAAACGCAAACTCATCTAATGATCTTTTTATTTGATTAATTGACTCGGTGATATCTCCTAAGTCGTTGTTAAGCGCATTGGTAGTAGTCTTGCAGCAGTTAGAAATCATATAAGTCATATTCGAGTTATTTTTCAAAACACTCGAGTTCAATGGATTGTGTTTTTTGGCAGTAAAAACTGCGCTCATATTTGGCACATTTGGCACAATCTTAAGTTCTAATCGCTTTTGATTCGATGTATTAATCGCGCCTTCATTATTGGCCAATATTATATGATTGCTTAAATTTGAAAACGTCTTGTTCACTTTCATCAAATTGTGGCTATTCACTTGCGATTTAGCAGAGTCAATGTTCATTTGTAATAGGACTACTGGGGCAAGTAGTAACACCATCACGATGGAAAGGCTACTAGCGGATACCATATCAAACTCCTCAAAGTTAGGTTAGTTATGCTAGAATTTATTTATACCATATGCAACTCAAATGCAGAGGTTTTCCTTCAGCAAAATCTAAAATATGCCTCTTATCTCAACAGAATAGTGCTCATTTCAGATGACGTAAATACGTCGAACGAGTCTAATGATAAGCATTTCTGGGTTAAGAAGGTTAAGCACAACAGGTCGTAGTCATGGGCTGATCGTTGCCAAACGTAGCGTCACTGGATTTCAAGACCACACTTCAGCCTGTCCGTTTTGTCTTGGGATTGTTGCGGGAGATCTAAATCGGTCTCTATTCAAAATTTCGGACACATTTAATATTTCGTCATCTGTGTACCTCAAGTTTGATGACTTAACCCATAAAAGCAAGGATTATCTTATCTGAGTGGAATATACATCATCGTGCACAGTAGCAGCAACTGGAATCTAGAATCACCAAGGAGTGACAATTTCAATCATAATCAGATTAGAGGTTATTCACGCTTAGTTGACTTACGTGATTGTTATCCATTTGTGAAGTGGGCTGGCGGTAAGAGTCAGATAATATCTGAGTTAGATTCACTGATTCCCTCTGAATTCAATCGATATTTTGAGCCATTTCTTGGAGGTGGTGCGATGTTCTTTCATTTGATATCTGATAGAAATATGAGGTTTAGTGCTTATCTTTCAGATATAAACGAGGAATTAATTACGGCCTATAAAGTTGTAAAAAATAACGTAAGTGAATTAACCCAAATTCTCAAAAGGCATGAGAGAGAATATAACAGGAATCATTCTAAATATTACTACAAGTTAAGAGATGAAGTCAAACCTGTAACCGATATTGATAAAACAGCCAGATTCATTGCTCTCAACAAGACATGTTTTAATGGACTATATAGAGTAAATAGAAAAGGGATATTTAATGTTCCAATGGGAAGGTACAAAAAACCTCTAATTTGTGATGCTGGTAATCTTGAGAACATTAGTAAAGCGCTCAAATATTCCAGAGCGTCGATAAGAGTTAGCGACTATGAGAATGCATTAGTTGAAGCAGAAGAAGACGATTTTATATATTTAGACCCTCCGTATCATCCCACAAGTTCAACAGCCAATTTTACTGGTTATTCGGATAAAGGATTTGGTGACAATGACCAATCAGAACTCTCCAAAATCTTTGCTGAATTGAACGATAGAAAGTGCAAAGTTCTTTTAAGCAACTCAGATACGCCACTGATTAGAAAATTATATTCTGACTTTTCTGGCCATATTAAAGAAGTAAATGTATCACGTGTTATCAACTGCAAGGCTTCGAAACGTTTAGGCCATAAAGAATTGCTTATTTCGAATTACTCTTCATAATTGGAAGGGTGCCGATTGGCTGCTGCAGTTAGTAACAATGGTACCAATCAATTACGAAAGATTTCTCGCAAAATTGAGAAATGGTCTGATATTATTAGCCAATTAAATATTGATGTCTCAAAACCACTCAATTACATAACTGCTAAGCAGATCAAACAGATCACAAATGAAGATGCGAGGTTGATGGCCAAGATAGACAGAATAGAAAGTCTGCCAAGAGTCTTCAGAGAAAATAATCTCTTCCTTTTACCCATTAGTAGGAAAGGGTATTCTATTGTTAGAGGAGCGGGATATCACTACCTGGAACAAATAACTGATCTAAAACCAACTATTTATACTACTCAATTACCCTTTCCTACCTCTTCTTTGAAAGTCGAAAGCGAGGGAGTTTTGTTAGAATATGCTAATTCGTGTGGATTGTTAGGAAAGGTTACCGGAACTCCAAATCTTATTCAAACGTTCAGAGGTAGAAGAACAACACCAAAGTTCAGTTTTGACGTAAATAAATCACAAGTAAATGTTGACCGTGCACAAATAGAGGTAGATGCAGGATTTGAGAATTCCGAACAGATTATATTATTTGAGGCAAAGATTGGTGTTCCTAGTTCGTTTGGAATTCGTCAACTTTACTATCCTTTTAGAACCGCATACCAAGACGGAAAGAAGGTAGTAAGGAATTTCTTCTTCTGTCTCAAGAAAGAGGGAGAGAAAAAGTCGTATCTATTCTGGGAATACGAATTCCATCCATATGACAGTTTTGATTCCATTAAATTAGTTCAGTTCAAACATTATCGAGTAAAAACTGCGGAAAGAGTTTCAGTTAAGGAGTATCAGGATGTAAGGCCAATAAACAACAAAAAAGAAATACCACAAGCCGATGATGTAAATAAAATAAGCGAATTCCCACTTAGAGTTTCCGAGGGATATGATACAGCAGACAAGATAAAACATGCATTTGGTTTTGTTAACCGCCAGAGTTCATATTATAGACATGCATCAGAAATTCTAGGACTGGTTTCAAGAGATAAGAGATCGAGATACAAACTTACAAGCATAGGAGAAGAATATCTTCACCTTTCTTCTCAACAGAAATCCCGCTACCTTTGCAAACTCCTTCTTGAGTTCCCTATAGTTAACGAAGTCTTTTTGGATATTTCGGTAGACCCTCGGAAGGTCATTGCAAGACAACATATCGTTGGATTGTTAAAGAAAAAGTCACATCTGACTGGTTCTACTCTCGGACGACGAGCCCAGACTATTATTTCATGGTTCAAATGGATTAGAAATAACCTTGGAATAGTTGAAGTCAATGATAATGGGGAGATTAGAATTTCTAGACAGACAAAACTATTATAGAATAACAA